>Ga0307513_10003112_pt1 | contig 22645 bp, 25 predicted proteins | sample 15_EM_MG_FD_202174 | JGI IMG/M metagenome (GOLD analysis project Ga0307513, IMG submission 202174) | Populus trichocarpa ectomycorrhiza microbial communities from riparian zone in the Pacific Northwest, United States - 15_EM | ecosystem: Host-associated > Plants > Roots > Unclassified | place... | reverse complement strand
ATGAAGTACAGCTGGTTGAGCACGACGAACACGTCCAGGACGAAGCCGGAGCCGTCCTTCGCCGTCTCGACGTAGTACCAGGCCGGTATGTTGCCGTAGGTGACCGCGACGTGGTGGAGCACGACGAGCGCGGTCAGCGCAATGCGCAGGTTGTCGACGTAATGGAGGCGTTCCGTCGTGACGGGCGCCCTGGTGGTCTCGGTCATCGGTCCCCCCGATTCGTGGTGCTGGTCGCTGCGTGGACGAGCAGGTCGGCCAGGCTGCGGGCGTAGGCGTCGACGTCGAGCTCGGGATGGACGGTCCAGTAGCCGAACATCGCGTCGATCGCCGACTGGTGGGTCACGGCCATGACCCGGGTGTCGAGTTCGCGGAACTCCCCCTCGGAGATCCCCAGCCGGTAGAGCTGCTCGAGTGCCTGGAACAGCTCCTCGCTGGTGTGCATGCCGTAGCGGGGCTTGCCGTCGGGGCCCCGGAGGTTGTTGAACACCTGGTCGAGCGCGGCCAGCGCCGAGTGGTGTTCGCGCATGTACGTGGCGACGGCCACGACGTGCGTGTGGATCTTCTCCGCGGCTGTCTCCACTGCCTGTATGTGGGGCGTGACGGTCGTGGCGACGTCGTTGTAGACGTCGACGACCAGCGTCTCCAGCAGCTCGTCCTTGCTGGTGAAGTGGTAGGAGATCACGCCTTTGCTGATGCCGGCGTGGCGTGCGATGGCGGCGAGCGACGCCTTCGCGTACCCGACCTCGGCGATCACCTCGATGGCCGACGCGACGATCTGGGCACGTCGGGCCTGCTCGATGAACGATCGCTGGCCGCCCGGGCTGATTTCTGGTCGCACGGCCAGAAAGTAGCACAGTTGGCCAAACGGGAACGCCGCGTAGCATCCGGCCGCGTGACCGTCCCGGCGAAGCGTTCCGCCCACGCCCACACCGTCTTCGCCGACGCAGACGGCGCGGCGTACTCCTCGCTGCGACACCGGCCCGTCGACCGCGCCGAGCGCTACGCCATCGGGAAGGGGTTGCGCAAACGCGCACCGCGGTCGGGGCTGGCGGAGTGGCGGGTGCAGACCGGCCGCCCGGACCCGGTCGCGCAGATCATGGACAGCCACGAGGGACGGGTCGGGCGGCTCGTCCCGATCCGGGTCGGGCGGATGGTCGCCTCGCCGTACGGGTTCCTGCGCGGCACCGCCGTCGTCATGGCCGAGGACGTGGCGCACCTGTCCGCCACCGGCATCACGCCGGTGGTCTGCGGGGACTCCCACCTGGGCAACTTCGGCTTCTACGCCTCGCCGGAGCGCGATCTCGTCATCGACCTCAACGACTTCGACGAGGCGCATCCCGGGGCGTGGGAGTGGGATCTGCGCCGGCTCGTCGCGAGCATCTGGGTCGCCGGCCGGTTCAACGGCGCGTCCGAGGACCACTGCGAGGCCGCTGCGCGTGCGTGCGTGGGTGCCTATCGGAACGAGGTCGGCCACCTCGCGGGCCTGCCGCTGATGGCGCGCTCCTACGAGCGGCTCGACGTCGACGTGCTCCTGCGGGACGCGGGGGAGACGAAGCTGGGGGCGGAGATCGACCGGGCGGCCCGCAAGGCCCGTCAGCGCACGAGCGACCGGGCGCTGCCCCGCTTCACCGAGGAGATCGGCGGGCGGCGTCGCATCGTCGAGGAGCCGCCCCTGATCACCCGGCTCACCGACTCCGAGCTGGACGTGTTCGCGGCGGCGCTCGACGAGTACCTGCTCACGCTGGCCCCGCACTGGCGGCGAGTCCTGGGCGGCTACACGCTGGTCGACATCGCGCACAAGGTCGTGGGCGTCGGCAGCGTGGGGTTGCGCGCCTACGTCGCGCTCCTGGAGGGCTCATCGGCCGACGACGTGGTGTTCCTGCAGCTCAAGCAGGCACGGCGGTCGGTGCTGGCCCGCTACGTCCACGGCGAGTCGGCCTGGCACGCCCACCAGGGGCAACGCGTCGTCGAGTACCAGCAGGCGCTGCAGACCGTGAGCGATCCGCTGCTGGGCTGGACCGAGGCCGAGGGGCGCCAGTACTACGTGCGCCAGTTCCGCAACATGAAGGGCAGCATCGCGCTCGACACGCTGCAGCCCACCGACCTGGACGACTACGCCGCCGTCGTCGGGCACCTGCTCGCCAAGGGGCACGCCCGCACCAGCGGCGCGTCGATGATCGCGGGGTATCTCGGCAACTCGGAGAAGGTCGACGTAGCGCTGGCCGCGTTCGCCCGCCGCTACGCCGACCAGACCGAGTCCGATCACGCCTCGCTCGTCGCGGCGGTGGACCGGGGATTGTTGCCGGTGGAGCACGGAATCTGAGATCAGCTGCGGCGCAACCGCAGCCCGTTGAGCACGACGAACGCGGTGACCGCCGGCCCGATCGCGGCGGCGAGCAGCGGGTGCACGAGACCCGCTGCGGCCGCCGGCAGGCCCACCAGCGCGGCACCGAGCGCGATGGCCAGGCCGCCCTCGCTGACCCCGGAGATCCGCCGGGCCAGGCGCACCGCCGTCGCGGCGTCGCGGGGGGAGCCTGCTGCGATCCCGAGCCCGCCCGATCCGTCGGTGGCGCCGACAGCCAGCGGCAGGTCCGCGGCCACCGCGTGCGCTGCGCCCGGCCCGGCGGCGACCACGACGCCGTGACCGTCGGCCCGCAGCCGCCGGACCACCTCCACCTTCCCGGCCGGGTCGGCGTCGGGCAGTACGAGGTCGATGTCGAGGCCCTCGGCGAGCGCCTGCGCCTCCTCGTCGGGAGCCGTGGTGAGCAGCACGGGGGTGAGCCCGAGTGCGCGCAGTGCGCGGACGGCGTCAGGGGCGTCAGGATGCCGATCGGTGGTGACGGTGAACCCGGCACGAACCTGTCCGTCCCAGGCGACGACGAGATCCGGGGTGCCCAGCTCCGCCGGCAGATCCTGGCAGAGTGCCTCCGGCCGGCCGAGCGCCACGGCGCGGGCTCCGGTGGTGGCCCGGACGGTGCCCTTGTCGTCGACGGTGATCCCGCTGATCGACGGGGGGAACGCGGCACCGCCGGTGAGTGCGGTGGCCCGCGGATCGGGGGAGTGCGCGGCCAGCGCCGCGGCCACGGCGAGAGCGTCGGGCTCGTCGGTGTCCGCGGCGACGACGACGGCGGTCACGACCGGCGTGGTGCACAGCAGTGCCCGGCCGAGCACGACGACGTCGACGGATCCCGCTGCGGCGGCGGCGCCGTCGCCGATGCGCACCCCCAGCTCGGCGGCCCGGCGAAGCCCGATCGCCGTCGCCACCGGCACCGTGAGCTCGACGGCCAGCGGGGCGGCGATCGCGAGCACCGCCAGCCCGGCCGAGACGGCCGTCGCCGCGATGTCGGCGCCGGTCCAGAATCCGACGGCGGCGCCGGCCAGGCAGAGTGTCGCCGGGACGTACCAGCGGCCGGCCCAGCGGGCCGTCCGGGCGGGCGGGAAGGACGGATCGCCGGGCTCCTGCAGCGGGATCCCGGAGACGAGCCGGCGCAGCGCCAGCGTGGCCACCACCAGCAGCGCGGCGACCTCGAGGTAGAACTGCGCGGTGTCGGCCGGCCGCGGCGCCAGCAGGTCGAGCGGATGGGTGTGAGTGGTGGCGCCGGCGCCGCCGAACAGGAGCGCCCACAGCGACCAGCCGAACGCGGCGACGACGGCGAGTGCGGTGAGCGTGACCGGTCCGACCCGGCCGTGGCGCAGCCCGCCGAGCGCCTCCCGGTACAGCGGCCACGCACCGCACGTCGCCACCGGGGTGGCCAGGGCGAGCGCGGTCCACTGCCAGTACGGGTACTGCACCGCGGGGACCGCGGCCAGCATCAGCACCGGCAGGCCGAACCCGGTGACCGCGACGAGCCGGTCCCACTCGCGGTCGACCGGCGGTGCTGGGGTGGAGACGGTCGTCATCAGTGGTTGTGCCCGTACTCCGCCGGGACCTCGATGTCGGTCGATGGCAGCGACGGTCCGGCGACCCGGCCGAGTTGCCACCCCGCGACCGTGCACACCGCCAGCGCGACGACCAGGATCGCGAGGCGACGCAGCGGTGACGTCCGGCTCGGCATCTGCCGAGCCTAGTGCCGCGCCAAGAAAGGTTCGGAACCTGACTCGGCGGCCCAGGCGCCCGCTGGCGGCGTTGCCGCCCTTGCGAAGACACCCGGTATGAGCTGCGGGCGGCGCCTTGCCAGCGAACGCCTGGACCACCGATTCAAGCACCAACCTTCCTTGCCACGGCACTGGAGCGTCCGGCACCCCGCACGGGTGAGATGTGGCACGCCCGGGAACCGGGCGGCAGTGCCTGTCGACCACTGGTCCATGACCCGTGTGCTCGCGACCCTGGCGCGACTGCTGCTGGGCGGGGTGTGGCTGTGGGCCGGCCTGGCGAAGGTGACCGATCTCGACGCGTCGGTGCGGGCGGTCCGCGCCTACGACCTGCTGCCCGAGGCCGTCGTGCCGGCGCTCGGCGCCGCGCTGCCGCTGGTGGAGATCCTGCTCGGCGCGCTGCTGGTGGTGGGCGCCTTCGTGCGGCCCGCGGCGGTGGTGTCGGCGGTGCTGATGGCGGCGTTCGTGATCGGCATCGCGTCGGCGTGGGCGCGCGGACTGCGGATCGACTGCGGATGCTTCGGCTCGGGTGGCCTGCTCGCGGCTGACGAGCAGCCGACCTACGGCTGGGAGCTGGCCCGCGACGGTGGGTTGCTGCTGGTCGCGGTGTTGCTGGCGAGGTGGCCGGCGGGCCGGTTCGCCCTGGACGGGCTGCTGGGCCGCGGCCCCGCACATGACGAACGAGGACGCCGGCCTGCCGGCGTGGGAACGGAGTGAGGGCATGACGAGAGCCACGAAGTCGAAGAAGGGGCTCGCGGCGAGCCGCGGCCCGTCGGGGATGCTGATCGCGGCCGTCGTCGTGGTGGTGCTGTTCGCGGGCGCGGTCGGGTTCGGCATCTGGTACGCGCAGCGGCCGGCCGCCGATGCCGTGGCGCCGACGGGGGCGACCGCGCTGGGGGTCACGGTCGGCAACCCGTCCGCGCCGCACACCCTCGACGTCTACCTCGACTTCCTGTGCCCGGTCTGCCGTGCTTACGAGCAGCAGTCCGGCGCGACGATCGACGGGCTCGTCGCCGCGGGTACGGCGAAGGTGGTCTACCACCCGATCGCGATCCTCGACCGGCTGTCCTCGACCCAGTACTCGTCCCGCGCGGCGGCCGCCGCCGGCTGCGCCGCGAACGCCGGGGTCTTCCCGCAGTTCGTGAAGCTGCTCTACGCGAACCAGCCACCGGAGAACTCCGCCGGCCTGCCCGACAGCCAGCTCACCGCCCTCGCCCAGCAGGCCGGAGCTCCGGCGACGATCGGGCAGTGCATCGCCGACGGGACGTACAAGGGCTGGGCGGCCGGCATCACCGACGCGGCGTCCAAGGCAGGGGTGAACGGCACCCCGACCGTGCTCGTCGACGGCAGGTCCATCGCGCTCACCGACGACGCGCTGCGGGCCGCCACGTCATGACCGTCGCTACCGCATGATCATCGGTACGGTGCGGGCATGCGCGTCCTGGTCGTCGCCGCCCCGCTGACCGGGCACCTACTGCCGCTCGTCCCGCTCGCGGCGGCCCTGCGCGCGCAGGGCCACGAAGTGACTGTCGCCTCGGGCGGCGACCTGCGCAGTGTCGCCGGCTTCCCGGTGCACGACATCGGCTCCCGGCTGCGGCTGCGCCTGCTCGGCCTGACGCTCGCGGCGAAGCACCCGCGGCTCGTCGGGCCGGAGATGCGTGGCACGGCCGGTACGGCGGGGGTCGGGCCGATCTTCGGTGCGATCAACGCCCGGCTCGTGGACGAGGTGGCTGCGCTGGCCGCGGTGGTGCGGCCCGACCTGGTGATCCACGAGCCGCTCGCCGTGTCCGGAGCGGTCGTCGCCGCGGCGCGCGAGGTGCCGGCCGTGCTCGTCGCGGGGATGCTGTGGAACGGTCCCGAGCTGGTGGCGGCGACCGCGGCAGACCGTGCGATGACGGCGGCCGCCGCGCGCTTCGGGATCGGCAACCTGCCGCCGCCCGCCGAGATCGTCACGACCGCACCGCGCAGCGTCGTCGGACCGCGGGACGGGTTGCTGATGCGACCGGGCGGCGCAGCCGGGGACGGCGGATCGGCCCCCGAGTGGCTGCTGCGCCCGGCCGGCCGCCCCCGACTGCTCGTGAGCCACTCGACGGTGACGGGAGCCGGCTTCGCGCACGTGCGCCGGGTGGTCGCCGCGGCAGGTGTCGTCGACGCCGAGATCGTGCTGGTCAGGGCGCCGGCCAAGCTGGTGAAAGCAGGGCTGCCGGCCAACGTCCGGCCCGTCGGCTGGATCCCGATGGAGCAGGTGCTGCCGCACGCCGACGCGATCGTCCACCACGGCGGCGCAGGCACGACGCTCGCTGCCCTGGCGGCCGGGATGCCGCAGCTGGTGGTGGTCGGGGCGGCGGATCGCCGGTACAACGCACGACACATCGCAGCGCGCGGAGCGGGGCTCGCGATGACGCCGGGGGAGATCGACGCGGATGCGCTGCGCACCGTGCTCACCGCGGCGCCGCTGCGGGTCGCAGCCGGCGAGGTGGCGGCGGAGATCGCCGCGATGCCGCTGCCGGCGGAGATCGCGCCCGCGCTGACCGCCCTGGTGCTCTGACCGGCCTTTCCGTCGCGGAAGCGGGCGCCGCCGGTAACGGCCGGCGGAGCGGTGGCGAGCTGGAGCCGTCCAGAAGTGCGCCCGACGAGTGTCGAGGGATGGCCACATGAGCAAGTACGTGATCCGGTTCTCCTACACGCCCGAGGCCTGGGCGGACATGATCCGCAATCCGTCCGATCGGTCGGCGGCGACGCGTGCGGTGCTCGAGCCGGTCGGCGGTGTGCTGGAGTGCTTCTACTACACCCTCGGCGAGGGTGACGGCTTCGTCGTGGTCGACGTTCCCGACAGTGCCGCCGCGGCGGCGGCCGCGATCGCCGTGACCAGCACGGGCTCGTTCCGGTCGGTGACGACCCAGGAACTGATCGAGCCGGCGCAGATGGTCGCGGTGCTCGGCACTGCTGGCCAGGCCGTGGGCGTGTACCCGCGACCGGGAAGCTGAGCGGCGGCCCTAGGCGCGGTCGGCGATCCGCTTCGGTGCCTGCAGCCGCCAGCTCTCCGTGACGAGCTCGGCCACCTCTTCCCAGTCGGTGTCCGGGCCGAGGGCGAGGGTGACGTGCTCGGGATGCCACGGCGGCGTGTGGAACGGCGGTCCGATCGCGGTGAGGGCGGCGAGCTCGTCACCGCTGCTGCGGAACGTGAGCACCGGCGTCGGCCGTGCGACGGGTACGGCGCGGGCGTACGCGGGCGGCCACTCATGGTCGATGACGAGCAGGTGGGCGAACGCCTTGCGCCGCACCCACCAGCGGATCCCCACCCAGGCCGGTTCCTCGCCGGTCTCGGGCAGTGCGAGGCACATCGCCCGCAGCCGGCCGACCATGTCGGCGGGCAGCTCGTGACGGGCCTCGATCACCACCCCAGTCTGGGGTAGGAGTCCCACGCCCGCACGCACCGGGTGAGCAGTGCGGGCGTGGGACCAAGGACGGTCAGCCCTGGGCCCGCTCCGCGACCGGCTGCCACTGCTCCCACGTGGCGATCCGCTGCGCGTAGTCGGCCTTGGCGATGGCGAGCGGGGCGGTGCCGAGGAAGGCGCGCAGCGGCGGCTCCTCCGCGTCGACCAGCTCGAGGACGGCCGCGGCGGAGGCCGTCGGGTCGCCGGGCGTGCCGACGCGCTGCTTGCGCTGCTCCTGCACCTTCTCGTGGAACTCGGCGTAGGCGGGCAGCTGCGCGGAGCGCTTGGACGACGGGCCCGCCCAGTCGGTGGCGAAGCCGCCCGGCTCGATCAGGGTGACGTGGATGCCGAACTGCGCAACCTCCGCGGCGAGGGCCTGGCTGAGGCCCTCGAGCGCCCACTTGGAGGCGTGGTAGGCCCCCACCAGCGGGAACGCGCTGATCCCGCCGATCGACGAGACCTGCAGGATGTGCCCGGAGCCCTGCGCCCGCAGGATCGGGAGGGCCGCCTGCGTGACCCACAGCGCGCCGAAGAGGTTGGTCTCCAGCTGGGCCCGCACCTCGTCCTCGGCCAGCTCCTCGACGAAGCCGAAGTGCCCGTATCCGGCATTGTTGATCACGATGTCGAGCCGGCCGAACTGATCGTTCGCGGCCTGGACGGCGGCGAAGTCGGCGGCGCGATCCGTGACGTCGAGCTGGAGCGGGAGGAACCGGTCGCCGTACTTGGCGGCCAGGTCGTCGAGGGTGGTGGTGTCGCGCGCGGTGGCAGCGACCGAGTCGCCGCGCTCCAGCGCAGCGATCGTCCACTCCCGGCCGAATCCACGCGACGCCCCGGTGATGAACCAGACCTTCTGTGTCATGCACCGTAGAAGCCGGAGGTTCCTCCGGTTATTCCGCGAACCGGTACCTCGTCTGGCTGTACGGGTCCTTGCCGAACGCGAAGACCGTCGTCGGCTCGATGCGGTACACCGGCGCCACCCCGTGGCCGCCGACGAAGCCGCCGTCGGCGAGCTCGAAGTGCCACTCCGGTCCGTACTTCGCCTCCCAGGTGGCCGCGAGGGCGGCGAGCTCGTCGCGATCGGTCACCCGCTGGGTGGCACCTTCCAGGACGACGTCCGTGCCGCCCTTGCGATCGTTGCGTCCGGTCGTGACCGTGACCTGCGGGTTCGCGGCGATGTTGCGTGCCTTGCGCTCGTCGGCGCCGGTGCAGACGTGCAACGCCCCAGATCGCCAGACGGCGAGCAGCGGTGTGACGTGCGGCCGCCCGGACGGATGCACCGTCGAGATCCAGTACAGCTCGGCATTGTCGAGCAGCCGCTGCGCCTCGGACCAGGGGACGGGCGCCGCCTCGGCATCACCGTAGCGGGCGTCGAGATCGACCACGGGTTCGGTCATGAGCTCCTCCTCGGATGGTGGGTCTACCTATGGGGACCCGGGCGGGAGGTCCGAAATCATCGGTGCGGTGGGAGTTCCCCCGATCCGCGCACCAGTAACCGGGTAGGAATCTCCACCGTCCGCGGCGCGCTGCGGTCGCCGTCGATCCGGTCGAACAGCAACGCCACGGCCGTGCGGCCGATCAGGCCCGGGTCCTGCGCGACGACCGTGACAGCGGGCGAGAGCAGATCGGCGAACAGGAAGTCGTCATAGCCGACGAGGGCGATCCGATGGTGCAGGTCGCGGCTGCGCAGCGCGCGCACCAGCCCGGCCGTGATGAGGTTCTGGGCACCGAAGACAGCTGTCGGTGGATCGGGCAGCGCGAGGAGGGACTCGATGGCGGCCTCCACCGCGGTGTCCGCGTGGACGTCGCGCACCACGAGCTGCGGGTCGTACGGCAGGCCGGCGCCCGCCAGCCCGGCGCGGTAGCCGTCGTGGCGCAGCCGTGCGGTGGCGATCGTCGCGAGATCGCCGAGGAAGGCGATGCGGTGATGTCCGTGCGCGACCAGGTGTGACACGCCCTCGGCGACGCCCGCGGCGTCGGTGGAGACGACCGTGTCGACGTCGATGCCGGTCGGGGCCCGGTCGACGCACACGACGGCGGTACCGGCCTCGATCTCCTCGGCGAGATGGGACTGGTCGTCGCCGGCGGGAGCGAGCACCAGCCCGTCGACGCTGCGGCTGCCGAACGCCGCGGCCAGCGCCCGTTCCCTGGACGGGTCCTCGTCGAGGCTCGCGGCCAGTACGACGACGGCCCGCGGTCGCGCGACGTCCTCGACGGCCCGCAGCAGCGCCGCGGAGTACGGGTTCGCGAGGTCCTCCAGCAGGAGCGCGATCGACGCGGAGCGCCGGTCGCTGCGGCGCAGGGTGCGGGCGCCGAGATCGGGCCGGTAGCCGAGCTGCGTGACGACGACGGTGACGCGCTCGCGGACGGCGGGGGCGACGCCGGGCTCGCCGTTGACCACGCGGGAGACGGTCTTGACGCTCACGCCCGCCGCCGTGGCGACGTCGCGCAATGTGGTGCGCCGCCTTCGGTCGGTCATCCGGGCTCCTCGTCCGTTACGGATCCGTGATCGCTCTCGGCAGCGCGACCCCTTGTCAGCACACCGTGACACGCGCCACAGTGCCCTGACAACGTTGTCGCCTGAGCGGACGAGGGAGTTCGGCGGATGAAGCGAGTCACGTCACAGCGGGTCGGAGCGGTACTGGTGACGAGTGCGGTGCTCGCCCTCACCGCGTGTGGCGGCGGTTCCGCCGGCTCGGGCGGCGGCGAGAAGCCGATCGTCGGGCTGATCACCAAGACCGACACCAACCCGTTCTTCGTGAAGATGAAGGAGGGTGCGCAGGCGGCCGCGGCGAAGTCGGGCGTCGACCTGCGCACGTTCGCCGGCAAGGCCGACGGCGACAACGAGTCGCAGGTGCAGGCCATCGAGTCGCTGATCTCGGCGGGTGCGAAGGGCTTCCTCATCGCGGCGGCCGACTCGAAGGCGATCGTCCCCACCCTCGACCGGGCCCGCCAGCAGGGCCTGCTCGTCATCGCGCTCGATACGCCGACCAACCCGCCGTCGGCCGCCGATGCCACCTTCGCCACCGACAACTTCCAGGCCGGTGTGCTCATCGGGCAGTGGGCCAAGGCGAAGTTCGACAAGGAGGGCAAGCAGGCCAAGATCGCCATGCTCGACGTGTCGGCAAACCAGGTGTCGGTCGATCTCGGCCGTGACCAGGGCTTCCTGCAGGGCTTCGGCATCGACCCCGTCGACAAGAACCTCATCGGCGACGAGACCGATCCGCGGATCGTCGGCCACCAGGTCACCCAGGGCGCCGCGGAGGGCGGGCGCACCGGCATGGAGAACCTGCTGCAGAAGGACCCGACGATCAACCTCGTCTACACGATCAACGAGCCGTCCGCGGCCGGCGCCTACGAGGCCATCAAGGCCGCAGGTCGGCAGAACGACGTCACGATCGTCTCCGTCGACGGCGGCTGCACCGGCGTCGACCAGGTGAAGACCAAGCAGATCGGCGCCACCTCGCAGCAGTACCCGCTGAAGATGGCCGACCTGGGCGTACAGGCGATCTCGGCGTTCGCCAAGGACGGCACCAAGCCCCAGCCCACCGCGGGCAAGGACTTCTACGACACCGGGGTCGAGCTGATCACCGACGAGCCGCAGACCGGGGTGCCGAGCAAGGACACGACGTTCGGCACGCAGAACTGCTGGGGCTGACCGGACCGATGAGTACGGAGACCTCCGCGCCCGCGGACTTCGAGCAGCCGCGGACGCCCATGGACCGCGTGCAGCAGGTGCTGCACGCCCAGCCGATCCTCGGGCCGCTCGCCGTGATGGTGCTGGCCATCATCGCGTTCTCCCTGGTGAACGGGCGGTTCCTGGCCGCAGCGAACCTGGGTTTGGTGCTCAGCCAGGTCACCGTGATCGCCGCGCTCGCGCTCGGCCAGACGCTGGTGATCCTGACGGCCGGGATCGACCTCTCCGTCGGCGCGATCGCGGTGTTCACCACGATCATCATGGCCAACCTCGCCACGAAGGTGGGGCTGCCCGGCGTGGTGGCGATCGTGATCGGCGTCGTGGCCGCGACAGCGATGGGGGCGTTGAACGGCTGGTTGGTCACGCGGATCAAGCTGCCACCCTTCATCGTCACGCTCGGCACACTGTCGATCTTCATGTCGTTGAACCTCGTGGTCTCGCGCAGCGAGACCATCCGGGGCAGCGACATGCCGGGGATCATGACCTGGACCGGTAACACGTTCGGCATCGGCGGCTTCCGTGTCACCTACGGTTCGCTGATCATGCTCGCTCTGTTCGGCCTCTTCGTCTACGCGCTGGCGAACACGGCATGGGGCAAGCACGTCTACGCGACCGGCGACGATCCCGAGGCAGCCCGCCTGGCCGGTATCCAGACCACCCGTGTGCTGTTCTCCGTCTACATGGTGGCCGGGGTGATCTACGGCATCGGCGCCTGGATCCTCATGGGCAGACTCGCGTCGGCGAGCCCGAACGTCGGCGTCGACTACAACCTCGACTCGATCACCGCCGTGGTGCTGGGCGGCACCAGCCTCTTCGGCGGACGCGGCCTGGTGCTCGGCACACTGGTGGGCGCGCTCATCGTCGGCGTCTTCCGCAACGGGCTGGCGCTGGCCGGCGTCGAGGTGGTGTGGCAGGGCTTCGCGATCGGCCTGTTGGTGCTGGTGGCCGTCGCGATCGACCAGTGGATCAGGAAGGTGCGCCGATGAGCGAGCTTGCGAGCGAACCATCTGCACAGCGCGGCCCGTCGCTCACCGAGGACACGGAGAAGCCCGGGGTTCGTCAGCCGGTGCTGGAGGCCCGCGGGCTGGTCAAGCGGTACGGCCCGGTCACTGCCATCGCCAGTGGCGACCTGGAGCTGTACCCCGGGGAGATCCTCGCGGTCATCGGCGACAACGGGGCCGGGAAGACCAGCCTGATCAAGGCGCTGTGCGGGGCTGTCATCCCGGATGCGGGGGAGATCCTGCTCGACGGGGAGCCGGTCCACTTCCGGACCCCGATGGACGCCCGCCGCGCCGGCATCGAGACCGTCTACCAGTCGCTCGCCGTGGCGCCCGGCCTCGACATCGCCGACAACCTGTTCCTCGGCCGCGAGCTGCGCAAACCGGGGTTCGCCGGCACGGTGCTGCGGATGCTCGACCACAAGCGCATGCGCAGCGAGGCCCAACGCCACATGAGCGAGCTGGGCATCGCCACCCTGCAGAACATCGGGCAGGCCGTGGAGAGCCTCTCCGGTGGCCAGCGTCAGGGCGTGGCCGTGGCGAGATCGGCGGCGTTCGGCAGCAAGGTCGTGATCCTCGACGAGCCGACGGCCGCGCTGGGGGTCAAGGAGGGCAACCGGGTGCTGCAGCTCATCCGCGACGTCCGCGACCGTGGGCTGCCGGTCATCCTGATCAGCCACAACATGCCGCACGTGTTCGAGGTCGCCGATCGCATCCACATTCAGCGACTGGGCCGCCGCGCCACCGTGATCACGCCGCAGTCGCACACCATGTCGGAGGCCGTGGCGATCATGACCGGTGCGGTCGAGCCACCCCCGCCGGTCGCCTGACCGGCACCGTGGGCCCGTACTGGTACTCGTAGTCGTACCGGCCCCGGCCGTACTGCTGGTTGTCGCGGTCGCTGCGCCGCGCCCGGCGCCCGGCCGTCCAGTAGTGGGCGATCACGGCGATCGTTACCGCGAGCGCGAACAGCGACATGATCACGGCCGCGGCGACGTCACCGGCATGCAGCCCGTGGTTGCGGGTCAGGGTGAACACGACGGGGCCGATCTTCGTCTCGCCGGCGATCGCCAGCGTCACGACGGCGGCCACGCCCCATGCGCACAACGCGACCATGGCGTGGGTGACACCGGATGGTGCACGGTGCCGGGCGCGCGGGGCGCCTATGGTGGCGTAGCCGGGGTTCATGCCACTGACGCTACGACTCCTGAGCAGGGCCAACCATCGTTCTGGCGGAAGGTTTGCGGAGTTCTTGCCGTCCGCTTGCCTTACCGTTTCGGCAGCGTGAACCTGCTGGTAACCGGGCTCACAACACCAGTTCCGGCCGGACCTGAGCAGCGGTCCAGACACGTCGTGTGCGAGCCGCGCGGGCGGCCACGAGCAGGGCCGCGACCAGCCATGCGAGCACCACTCCGAGGTCGATGGCGACCAGGCCGAGCTCGCCGCCGTAGATCAGGTGGCGCAGCGCGTCGATCACGTAGCTCATCGGCAGCGCGTAGTGCAGCGGGTACAGCGCGTCGGGGATCGTCTGCCACGGGAAGGTGCCGCCGGAGCTGACCAGCTGCAGCACCATCAGCACCAGCCCGAGGAACTGTCCGACGGCGCCGAGGGCGGCGTTGAGCGCGTGGATGATCGCGGTGAAGCACGCCGACGCGAGCCACATCGCGGCGAGGGTCAGCACGGGATGCACCGGCTGGATACCGAGCCCGAACACGATCACCGCGTAGAGGGCGGTGGTCTGCAGGACACCGAGCAGCGCGGCCGGGAGCCAGCCGCCCAGCGCCACCCGCAGCGGCGTCTGGTTGGCGGCCAGCGCCCGGGTGGACAGCGGTTCGAGCAGCAGGAACAGCACGTACGCGCCGATCCAGGTGGCCAGCGTCATGAAGAACGGGGCGAGGCCGGCGCCGTAGTCGGCGGCCTCGTTCTGGGCGGTGTTCTGGATCGCGAGCGGATCGCCGATGGTGCGGGCGGTCGCGTCGCGCGTCGCGGGATCGAGGTTCGGCACGTCACCCAGGCCCGCATGCAGGCCGTCGCTGAGCTTGGTCGCGCCGTCGGAGAGCTGACCCGCGCCGGTGGAGAGCTTGCCCGCACCGTCGGCCAGCGCCACCGTGCCGTCGACGGCCTGCTGCTCACCCTTCTGCAGCTCGCCCGCACCGTCGGCCAGCTTGTGGGCACCCTCGTCGGCCTGGGCGATGCCGTCGGCGAGCTGTGGCGCGGCATCGGCGAGCTTGCGGGCGCCCTCCGCGACCTGCTGCGAGCCGTCGGCGAGGAGGCCGAGCTGCCCGTTGACCTCCTGCAGCTTGTCGTTGCCGGCGAGCAACTTCTGGCGCAGCGGGCTCAGCGAAGCGAGCCCGTCCTCGACCTGCTGGTCGGAGAGCCCGAGCGCGATGAGCTTGGCGCGCAGGCCGTCGTCGACCGAGTCGAGCTGGTCGGCGATCTCCTGCGAGACGCCGGCCACCTGCGATCCCACGTCAGCGAGCTTGCGATTGCCTTCCGCGACCTGCTCGGCCCCGTCGGCGAGCTTCGCCGAGTCCTCCGGGAGGGTGCGCGTGCCGTCGTGGAGCTGGCGGGTGCCGTCGGCGAGCTGGGCCGCGCCCGTGTGCAGTTGGGTGGCCCCGTCCAACAGCTTCCGCTGCCCGTCGAGGAGCTGACCGCCGCCGGTGGCGAGCTGCGCGGCGCCGTCGCGGGCCGTGCCCGCTCCGGTCGCCAGCTGTCCGGCGCCGTCGGCCGCCTCGGCGAGCTTGTCGTGGACGGTCGCGAAGCCGGTGAGGAACTTGTCGGCGGCCTCGGTGCCCACCTGCTTCGCGACCGAGTCGTGCACGCGCGACGTGAGGGTGCCGGCGATCGTGCGGATGAGGTAGCCGTTCGCGTCGTTCGTGGTGAGGACGATCATCGCCTGGCGGGGTGTGTAGTTGCCGCTGGAGGTCAGCGCGGCGGTGAAGTCGGCGGGCAGCGTGAGGGAGAACGTGTAGCGGCCGTCCCGGACCCCGTCGGCCGCCTCGGCGGCGTCGACGCGGTGCCAGTCGAAGTTGTGCCCGTCGAGCAGCTCGCGGGCGACGTCCTCGCCGACGTTGCGCGTGGTGCCGTCCGACTGGCTCACGCCGGTGTCGGCGACCACGAGTGCGGCCGGCACGTCGTCGAGCTTGCTGTACGGGTCGCGGTTCGCGTACAGGTACAGGCCGCCGTACAGCAGCGGGATCAGGCACAGCGCCAACACCGCCAGCTTGGGGAGGCGACCTGCCGTGATCCGGCGGAGCTCGCTGATCGCCATGCGGATCGAGGTCACGATCCGCTCCTCTCGTCGGTGGTGGAGGACACGGGTGCGACGGTCGTCGGCCGGCCCGGATCGGCGCCGCCGATCAGCGCGGGCGCCGCGTCGAGCAGCGCCCCGGCGATCTCCTGCGCGGTGACGAGCACGGCGAGCCCGTGCTCGGCGTGGATGCATGCGATGTGCCACCACACGGCCGGCGGGATGCCGTGGCGGTCGGGGGCGGTGAGCACCAGCGCTCGCACCCCGGGGCGGGCAGCGGCCAGTTCGGTCATCAACCGCAACCGGACGGGCGCGGGCACTTCCTCGTAGCGGGTGCGGGCATATTCGGCGGCGTCGCGGTCGGCGAGCCATTCCGCGACGGCCCCGCGGCCGGCGCGCAATCGCGCCATCGCGAGCTCCTCGCCGATGACGGTGGCGAGGGGGAGCGCATCGTCGGGCTCGGAGACGCCGGGCGCGTCGACGATCGCGACGGCGCGGCGCAACGCGGCCGGCGCCTCCACGTCGTCGAGCAGGACCCGGCCGAAGCTGGGCTTGATCCGCCCGGCCGCGGCCAGCGCGAGCGCGGTGTGCCCGGCGCCTGCCGGACCGACGGCCAGCTGGACCTGCCCGTCGCACAGCGCGAGCGAGGTGGGCCGCAGCAGCAGGGAGTGCGCCCCGCTGACGGCGACGGCATCGAGTTCCCAGCGCACGTCAACTGCTCCTGTCGGGGGGCAGCAGCACGGAGAGTGCGCCGGCCAGTTGGTCGACCCCGACGCCGTCGGGATCCGCGTTGCGATCCAGGGCGAGCCCGCTGATGGCGGCCAGCACCAGCAGCGCGGCGTGCTCCGGCTCGCCGCCGATGCGGGCGGCCAGTGCCGGATCCACGGCTGCGCTGGCGGTGAACGCCGCGGTGAGCGCCTCCCGCTGCGCCCGGCGGACCTGCGCGTAGGCCGCGGAGAGCTCGGGTCGGTGCAGCGCGTGCACGGCGAACTCGGTGAGCAGCACGCTCCACCGGGACTCCGTGACGAGCTGGGTGGCCAGCGCGCGGGCCATCGGCTCGCCCGACGCGAGTGCTGCCATGGCCCGCTCGACCAGCTCGGCGGTGTGGCCGCGCACGACCTCGGCGAACAGGTCGAGCTTGGAGTCGAAGTTGGAGTAGACCGCGCCCTTGGTCAGCCCGGCGACCCGGGCGACGTCGGAGAGTCGGGCGTCGGCGTACCCGGCGTCGAGGAAGACCTCGCCGGCCGCCGCCAGTAGCCGCCGGCGGACGTCGCTGCGGCGTGGACGGGGGATCGGCACCTCATTCACATACCCACGGTATTGAGTACCGCGGGTATCGATCAAGCTCGAGTCTCCGGGATCACACCGCCGGACCCCCGCTGCGGGCCTTGCCTTCGAGCACGCTCGAAGGCATAGCGTCCGCATACGTGGACAACGATCGACAGCACCCCATCGGCAGTGGATTCGGCTCTTTCAGCACAGCGGGTGACGTCCTGGCCGGCATCGACCTGACCGGCACCACCGTCCTCGTCACCGGCGGTTACTCGGGCATCGGCCTGGAGACCACCCGTGCCCTGTCCGGCGCCGGCGCGCACGTCGTCGTCCCGGCGCGGCGGGCAGCACAGGCGAAGGAGGCCCTCGACGGCATCGAGCGCATCGAGGTGGACGAGCTCGACCTCGGCGACCTGGCGAGCGTCGAAGCGTTCGCCGAACGCTTCCTCGCAACCGACCGCCCGCTACGGGCCGTCATCAACAGCGCGGGGATCATGGCCAACCCCGAGACCCGGGTCGGCAAGGGCTGGGAATCCCAGTTCGCGACCAACCACCTCGGTCACTTCGCGCTGGTGAACCGGCTCTGGCCGGCGATCGCGGCGGGCCGCGGCCGGGTCGTCGCGGTGTCGTCGCGCGGCCACCAGGCCTCGCCGATCCGCTGGGACGACATCCAGTTCGCCGGCGGGTACGACAAGTGGCTCGCCTACGGGCAGGCCAAGACGGCGAACGTGCTGTTCGCCGTGCATCTCGACGCATTGGCGCGCGACGCGGGCGTGCGGGCCTTCGCTCTGCACCCGGGCGGAATCATGACCCCGCTGCAGCGGCACACCCCACGCGCTGAGCAGATCGAGCGGGGCTGGATCCTCCCGGACGGGACCCCCAACCCTGCGTTCCCGTTCAAGACGCCCGAGCAGGGCGCTGCGACGCAGACCTGGGCGGCCACGTCTCCCCAGCTCGACGGGCTGGGTGGGCTCTATCTGGAGGACTGCGAGGTGGCGTCGGTGGTCGCCGGCGAGCGGTCGGACCTGGGCGTCGGGGTCATGCCCTACGCCATCGACCCGGAGCAGGCGGCGCGGCTGTGGACGCTTTCCGCCGAGCTGACCGGCGTGGACGCGTTCGCCCGCTGACACCCGGGTTCGCGAGTACGACGTCGATCAAGGGCAAAAGGCGGCTTGTGGATCTCCGCGAGCAACCATTTGCCCTTGATCGACGCAACCTCCAGACCCGTGCACCGGCGCGGGCCCGCGCCTCCGCGGACTCCTACGGCGCCACCCGCGCCGCGATCCCGTCCAGCACGATCGCGAGCTTGCGGATCATGTGTCGCTCCGGGTCCTGCGCGATGCGGGTGACCACCTCGCGCAGGTCCTGCGGGTAGAGCGTGAGGGCGTCGCGCATCCAGGCCGTCAGCCCGTCCGGGGCGTCCGGGTCGTGGACCTTCGCGGCCTGCTCGGCGCCGTCATGGATGAGGTCGAGCACGGCGTCGACGGCGACGAGGGCGGTGTCGGTGGTGAACCCGAAGCCCCGCAGGTCGCGCACGAGCAGTTCGAGCCGGCGGGCCGACGAGAGCGCGAGCCGGCCCTCGTAGCGGCTCACCAGGCCGGCGTAGCGGCGCAGCAGTTCCCAGTGGGCCCACGCCTCGGCCTCCAGGTAGGCGCGCCACCCGCCGTCGCCGGGCGGGGTCGGCTCGGTCGCGAGCACGGCGTCGAGCGCCGCGGCGACCAGGTCGTCGAGGCTGTCGATGTAGCGGTACAGGCTGCCCGGTGCGACCTGGAGCGCCTCCGCGACCGCGCCGATCGTGACCTGCTCGACCCCCAGATCGACGGCGGTGGCGATCACCAGTTCGCGCGAGAGCCGGGGTTTCGGACCGGGACGGTTGCCGAGCCGGGGTGGCATCCGCTGAGCCTACGGGGCGCGGTAGGTGATTGCGAATCGCCTTCACTGATGACTAAGGTTTGCCTCACTTGTTCGAGTGGAGGGTGGACCGCAGGCATGTTCTACGCACCGCTGACCGTCGCCGAGGTCATCGATCTGGGACCCCGGATGCGCCGGCTGCGGCTTGCCGGCGAGGGCCTCGCCGCGTTCACCCCGGTTGCTCCCGACCAGCAGGCGAAGATCTTCATCGCCCGTGACGGTGGGGTGCCCGAGCTGCCCGACCCGCCGGCCGAGCGGGCCGACGTCGCCGGCTGGTACGCGCGCTACCTGGCCGTTCCCGAGGAGCGTCGGCCCTGGATGCGGTCGTACACCGTGCGCCGCCATCTCCCGGAACACCAGCAGATCGAGATCGACTTCGTGCTCCATCCCGGCGCGAGCGGGCCGGCCTCGGAGTGGGCGGCCGCCGCGACCCCCGGTGACGTGTTGGGCTTCTACGGGCCGGCGGAGGCACACTTCCGGCCACCGACAGTCGGCGCGGTGAAGCTGTTCGCCGGCGACGAGACCGCCCTGCCGGCGATCGCGGCCTGGCTCGAGGCGCTCGCCCCGGGCGAGCGCGCGACCGTCCACGTCGAGGTCGTCGACGCCGACGACGAGCAGGTGCTCACGTCCCCCGGCGACGTGGACGTGCACTGGCACCACCGCGGCTCCACCTCGCTCGTCGACGGTGTCACCGCTGCCGGCCGCCCGGACGGCCTGGAGTACGGCTGGATCGCCGGCGAAGCCTCGGCCGTGCGGGCGCTGCGCCGGCTCATGGTCGGGGAGTGGGGCATGGGCAAGCGCGACGTGTGCTTCACCGGCTACTGGCGCCGGCACCTCACCCAGGACGACGCCCCGACCAGCGACGACGCCGCCGACGCGGTCGAGTCGATGGCCGACTTCGAAGCCGCGCAGCGCGGCTGACCCGATCCACGGCCGACTGAGCGTCTCGGGGGCGGCTCAGCCGGCCGCGCGCTGCTCCTCGGCGACCGGGGCTTCTCCGGTCGCCGAGGACAGCCCGCTCAACCGTTGCAGGAGCGTCGGCGTGATCCCGCGGTAGGCCTTCGGGTCCACCGGGTTGAGCCAGTGCGCCGCCCGGACGCGTTTCGGGATGTTCAGGCCGAGATCACCGAGCACCTCGTCCACGTTGTGCAGCGAGAACGGGATGATCTTCGTGCCGCGGCAGTGGTGGGTGTCGGTGGCGACGTCCATGAACGCCAGCTGCTCGACCACCGCCTGCCGCATCTGCGCGGGCTCGGGACGCGCCACCGCGCCGACCAGGTCCGCGGCGATCCACAGCGCCGCCATCTCGGCGTTGAGCGGCGAGAAGAACGACGAGTTGTAGCCGTTGAAGTACAGCCCAGGCACGTCGACGGGCAGGATCTGGCGGTAGAGGGCGAAGTTGCCCCGCTCATCCAGGACGCGGGCGGTGACGTCCGCGCCGAGGAACGGCACGCCCTGGCGGAACCCGGTCGCGCACACCACCACGTCGGCCGGGAGCACGCTGCCGTCGACGAGCTCGGCGATCGGCTCGCCGTCCCGCACGCCGAGCCGGGCGATGGTGCGGTCGCGGTGCACGGTGATCGTGCCGTCGCGCACGCCCTCGAAGAAGCCCTCCGACGCCAGTCCGATCGCGCCGCGGACGATGTCCTCCATCTGCCCGACCGGCAGCAGCCCCAGCTTCGTCAGCCCGAACTGGCGCACCGACACCGAGCCCACGGAGTTCAGCAGGTTGCGGCGCACGCCGTTGCCGGGGCCGTGCAGGAACTTCTCGAACCCGCGCAGCCGGATGTACCGGAACAGGGCCTCACCCATGCGCGTGAGCAGCAACATCTTGAAGTTGACGATGCCGGCGACCTTGCGCGGCACCTTCCACAGCATCTGCCGCGCCACGACGTCGGTGGACGCGGTGGTGCCGGCGATCGCGGCCGCGATGTCGCAGGCGGACTTGCCGTAGCCGACCACGACGACGTGCTTGTCCCGGCCCTCCTCGGCGCTGTGGAAGTCGGAGCCCGCGCACAGCCGCCCGCCGGCCGCGGTGAACTCCGCGAACCCCGGGAACTCCGGCACGGCCGGCTCGCAGAACACGCCGTTGGCCACGACGAGCCGGTCGAACCGCTCGGTCCCGCCGGCGGTGTGGATCGTCCACCCGGTGCCGTGCGGCACGGCAGCGGTGACCTCGGTGTCCAGCCGCAAGCTCGATACCAGCCCGAACTGCTCCGCGTAGGAGGCGAGCCACTGCTGGACCTGCTCGCCGGAGGGCCACTCGGGGAAGTCGCGCGGCATCGCGTGGTCGGAGAACGAGTACTGCGCCTTGGGGCTCTGCGTGGTCAGCCCGGGATAGCGACGGGTGGCGCTCCAGACGCCCCCGACGTCCGGCGTGCGGTCGTACACGACGACCCCGTGGCCGGCCTGCCGCAGCACCTTCGCGGTGGTGAGGCCGGCGGCACCGGCCCCGATGATCGCGACCTTCATCGCTTGTCGCCCGGTAGCTGCAGCTCGATGCCGAAGTCCGCCATGATCCCCTTCAGCACCGAGATGTCCTTCGGGCCCGGCGGCAGATCGGCCAGTGCCTGGTAGTAGTCCTCGAGCCCGGCCGGCGACACCACCGACACCACCCGGGCCTCGCTGTTCGACGAGTTCTTGAACGTGTGCACCACGTTCCGCGGCAGGAACAGGTAGTCGCCGTGCTCCAGCACGAAGTCCTGCCCACCCAGGTGCACGTCGAGGCGCCCGGCGATGCACAGGAACGACTCGTCCTCGCGGGTGTGCAGGTGCGGCGGCGGACCCGAGGTCTCGGCCGGGATCGCGTACTCGAACATCGAGTAGGCGTCATGGGTGGACTTGCCGTTGGTCTTCATCGTGATGCCCAGCCCGATCGCCGGGATCTGTCGACCGTCGCGGGACGCGAGCATGTATCCGCCGCCGAGGCTCACCGTGATCTCCTTCTGCCCGGATGTGTCGGGGAGCACAGCCTGCGACAGCCCTGGGCCGGGGCAAAACAAGCGTCCCGGTGAGCGGGACTAACGACGCGCCGAGTACGCCCGCGACGACGCGGCCGCGGCCAGCCGCACCGCGGGCCCGGCCCGTTCCGGCGTGACGAGCGCCGAGGGGCCGGTGACCGAGAGGGCGGCCACCACGTCGCCGAGCGGCCCGAAGATCGGCGCCGCCACGCAGGTGACACCGACGTTGCCCTCCTCGCGGTCGACGGCCCATCCCCGGTCGGGGATCGCGGTCAGCTCGCGCAGCACCGCGTCGGACGTCGTGAGCGTGCGCCGGGTGCGCGCCGGCATCCCGGCATCCAGCACGGACGTGACGGTGGCGGCGTCGGAGTAGGCGAGGATCGCCCGGCCCAGACCCGAGCAGTACGCCGGGATCGTGCCACCCACCTGCGACAGCATCGGCATCGGCCGGTGCCCGGTGATCTTCTCGACGACCAGGATCTGCGAACCGTCCAGCACCCCCAGCTGCACGGTCGTGCGGGTCGCGACGTGCAGGTCCTGCAGGAACGGCAGCACCGACTCGCGCAGCTCCAGGCGCACCGGGGCGAGGCCGGAGAGCTCGAAGATGCGGTTGCCGATGCGGTAGCGATCGGCCGGCTTGTCCAGCCAGCCCAGCCGGATCATCCGGTCGGCGGTGCGGTGCGTGGTCGAACGCGGCAGTCCGCACCGCGCGACGAGCCCGGCGAGCGTGAGTTCGCGATGGGTGTCGTCGAACGCGCCGAGGATCGCCGCGGCCCGGTCGAGCCCGCCGGTGGAATCCCGACCGACGTCCCCACCGTCCCGCTGCGCGGGACTCATCATCGACTCCGCTGTCGCACGCGGCACAGGCTATCCGGGACGCTCGCGGCGTCACAGGGTTCGCGATCGGGGAGGCCGTCATCGCCAGCACGCGCACTGCACTCATCGGCGGGGGAGGCAGCGGCATCGGCTACGCCTCCGCCGCGGCACTGGGCCGGGCCGGGCACCGGCTCGTGATCACCGGCCGGCGGGCC
>Ga0307513_10003111_pt1 | contig 22646 bp, 23 predicted proteins | sample 15_EM_MG_FD_202174 | JGI IMG/M metagenome (GOLD analysis project Ga0307513, IMG submission 202174) | Populus trichocarpa ectomycorrhiza microbial communities from riparian zone in the Pacific Northwest, United States - 15_EM | ecosystem: Host-associated > Plants > Roots > Unclassified | place... | reverse complement strand
CGGAGCCGGTGCACCGCATGAAGAAAGTTAAAGAGCTCTTCCTTCTGGCTGACAACTTCGGGGGTGGGGTTATTGTCGCAGCTGCGACCCGTGGCCCTACGCTCAAGACCGTATAAGCGTTCGAGGCTGGCAGGAGTGGCCACTACGATGGCGGCGAGAGAAAGGAGAGAGGAAGGAATGATTGGGAGACGATACAACATGGCAAAAAGGATCAAAAACCGTTCAGCGGGTGAAGGGGTAGGGAGAGGCCGATGGGTCGTTCTGGGTACTTATACCAAGGCCAGCCGGCCAAGGCGGAATGCGGTGACCGTCGAGTGGAAGCTCGAAGGCGGGGAGGATGTCAGTGATGAAGTGTAGCCTCGAAGTTGTCTCTCCGGACTCTACACCAATCCGAGAAAGTGCGTGGCGGCTCCCACGTGTTCCGTCGTTACCTCGGCAGACAGAGGCCGACTGCGACCACGAGGGTGAAAAGCGGGAAGGGGGGGCGGGTTTGTGGCGCATGTGGTGGGCGTACACTCCTGGTCTCTGGGAGAACGAAAGTTCGTAGGAAAAGTCGCGATCACTTTTGAACGCCAGGTTTTTTTCCCGTTGATCCAAACTGGGCGCTCATTGCCACTCCACCTCTGCGGAGCAGACACCTGACCTGTGAAAGTGGGCTTCCGTCTACTTTCCGTCACTTTTTGGCACCACCCCAGTGATGGAAGCGCGGGTGTTTAGAAGACCCTCCAACGGGTTGCCGTCGAAGTCCGTACCAATCATTCAGAAAAGCCACCTTAACTGGCCCTCGTCATACTCGCATCTCCTAGTGTTGCAGCTCTATCTAACGGCCCAACTGACTGTCGCAAAAATATCTCCTCGATTATAATCAGATTCGGTCATAATTGCGCTTGAGGTGATAAAAATGTGATCATAATGGATCATAATTGGATTTTTATGCACTTTAAACACCTTCGCCGGAAAAAAATCGAGATTTTAATCGGATTATATTCAATTTTGGCTCTCTTTGATTATAATCCATTATAATCACGTGAATCTTTTTTGCGACAACGTGACGAGAGCGACATACACGGGCTCGACTTCAAACGGTATCAATCCCGCAGTCGCGACGTCAAGACGCACTCGCCCCGGCGGCGTTACAACGGGTGTGGCTAGCAACAACGGTGTTCCCTTCACCCCAATGACTTGGAATATTAAATCCCCGCACGCGGGGGTCCTGTCACGAGTCTGTCCACTGACGTCAGCAACGACAAACATGGTTTCGGGAGGTGGGCCAGAGTGGCGCCCGTCACCGGGTTCACAAAACGTAATGACCATCCCGTCTCCGACAGACATGTGAAGAGACGCCCTCCGCGGCCTTTTCTCTTCCACGCACATCCTATCGCCTCGGGTTCATTGATTGTTTGCGGTCTGCCGCCAGCTTCTGAGCTTCCACCTATAGCCTCTTCGGCTGCGGGTCAGGGCGCCGTCCTCCAACAAAGCCCAAACGACTATTCCCCGTCGCGTTCGTGCGTTCGGTCACGTTTTCTGGTCCATCGCGTCCAGGGCAACCCCATACTGTTCACAGTGATTTCGCTGAATAATTTACCGGGAAGCCCACACCTCCCTCTCCAAGTCGGTGTCTCCCCGGTTCCGTGATGGCTTCTTGTGTGGGTGCGCATCCCAGCGTCGGGGGTAGGTTATCGTGGACAAAAGCCAGGTTTCAGTGGCTCAGATGCCGTTTGCTTTTCCTTTTGGTAGACTCCAGTACGAGCAGCAATGAAATTCGATCGACGGCCGCGGGCGGTCTGTCCGTCCGTCCTGAGTTATATTACTCCAACGTAACCACTGGAGGCGATGCATCCGAGCGTTTCCTCCGATCCAACCTTTTCACTGCCTCATCGGGAATCCGGCTATTTTCGAATATCACCGGGTGGCTTGAAACCGGGTGGATTTCGAGTTGCTGACATCGCGACCAGTGCTCGGAGGATCCCGGAACTTCTTTTCTCGTTCCACTCCTCATATCGCATCACCATTTCACAAATCTTCTGTATCGCCTCCTCTCCCTCTGGAATATCCACCCATCTGGTCGCAGCGATTGAAACTGAACACCCTGGATGATGCCACAGTGAGGTTTTGAGTATGTGGTGGAGAGAAGGGACGCGATCAGCGGCTCTTCTCGGTGAGTGGCTTTCAGCGATCTGGGTCTAGGCGGAAGGTGTTTTTGACCCCGCGGATTCCAAAACTGTCCAGGGTCTTGATACTTTTCCGGCGAGTGGTTTAGACTCTGGCGCCTTCGTTCTGGGACTCGCCGTGTTGTTTCTGTCACGCTATTCGTTGTTGTATCCGCACATACCTGGGCTTTCGAGGAGGCACTCGTTGACTCGGACGGTTGTATGTCAGATATCACGTTGGTTTGGCGTTCTATTCCTCCGCAGATAACGATATGATCACCCTAGTGCCTAGTCCGCCGCAATTTGGTCCCATAATTCCTACCAGTCGTGTCACCTCACCGTTTATAGAACCCCCCGATTTTTCACCGGACTTGAGACCATTCTCCTGAGCGGTTTCTGTACGCGTCACGCGAGAAACGAAGGGGGATCTATTATACCGCCAGGAACGCCTCAGTGATAGGATCAACCTCGCGATCCACAAGCTGTGGGAACGAAACTGTGCACGTTATAGCAGTTTGAACGCGGGAATTCTTATCCTGCTACCGGAGCTTCTGTCATTTGGTAACTGTACAACTGGAGGACAGCCGGTACCGGCACTTCTTGGTGCGAAGATGAAGGCATCACTTGGGAAGGTCTCGTTGGTTTTGCTGGTTGATGGGTGGTTTGATACCGTCGAGTCGCAGGATGTATCTGACGGATATAGTTGTGGGTGTGTCAGTTCGAAACGTAGGGTATTAACACGCTCAAGTGTGAATCAGATTACCATCCATGATATGCAGAAGGAATTTCGTACTGTGGTACGTTCTACAAAGTCCCGGTAAGCGGCCCCCCAAGTGAGGCGAAACCATGAACGTGGTCGGCTATTCTGCGGCTAGGGGGCTGTCTAAACCTCGAAACTGCTCCAGCTTCCGGGACAGGTTTTTGAGCATTTTCAACCACGTCTCCCTCACACAGAGGGCAGCGTGGGGCTAGATGCAACAGATACAACCGATCAGTACGTTTCCGTATTTTACCCAAGTCCCAGACCCACGGCGCAATAGGCTCAAGAACCAAACGATGCCCAAGGTGAGTGTCAATAGTAATAAACCGTAGGAGGTGGCTGAATACCTTTGGCCAGACGGGAAATGAGAAACGCACCCATTCCTCGCTCGAAATCAGAACAATCAAGTGTACCTAGGCGGTTACATCCATCGGAAATAAACAGGACAAACGAGGGAGATGATAACACCCGAACGACGTCAAGACTGATTCTTGTGACGGTGGGACGACAGCGGCGTGTTCAAGGGGTCCGCCATCACATCGCTGTCGAAGGCAAAGTATATCCCAATCCGGAAGGTATTTGGAAGAGTTTTCTCAACACACCCTCATCACACTAATACCCTACCGCAGCATTGCCCAACGGCACGATCGACGTTGCAAAGGCTGACAGGACTATGCATGCGTCTTCTGGGTCGGACAGCACACATGGGTGCGGGTGTTAGAAGTGTTACCGAAACCGTGTATTAACGCAAATGTGGATACAAGGACTCGTGTGGTGAGAGTAAGCGACGATGATAGCTACCAAACAAACGAACGAGCCTGTGGGGAATGGTGTAGGTGACACCAAAAGCGCAGGGTGGAAAGAGTGTTTATGGAGGGAAAAGGAACGAAAGGGGACGCGGGTGAGCGTACTCGTATTCAAGATACAACTTCATGTTGGGGTATATTACACGGAGTTGAGAGAATGTGCCGTTGAGCGTTTGAAGCGTGAGGGGGGTATTGTGGAGGGTATGACCATTTACACGTCAATTCCACGGTAAGCGGAGATCCGAGACAGCAAACGCCCAATCTGGCTAGAGGTGAAGTTGTCCATGCACGAATCGTCAGTGTAGTCCATGTAGTTATGGATGGCTAGAAATGAAAGCGAATAAGTGACAAAACCCGAAGGTGAAGATCTAAAAGTCGACTCACGATCAAGACCCTCGCCGGAGCAGGTATCAGGGTTGTTGGTGGGGCAACCATAGGTCGCGGAAGCCTCAGCGGGGGTATTGTCGACAAAGTCACCATCTCCGTTGCATCCACCCTGGAAGGTGTGGTAAAGTCCGACCCAGTGTCCGATCAGGTGAGTCAGGGTGCGTCCCTGGTTGAAGGGAGCCTCGGAACCTCCAGGCAAGGTGGTGTAGAGGAGAACGATACCGTCAAGAGCGGGGTTTGCCTCGTGCTCGTCAGGGAAGGTAGCATAACCGAGAACACTGTCTCCGTCACTAACTACGTGACCGACGGTATAAATACTGAGTGTACTGGCGTCCGTCCGTTCGAGGGGCCCTAAATTGCGAAGAGAGGTTTTCATATCGGTCTCCTGGGTGGAACCTGAAGTGATATTAAACCACTCCTCGTTTGTGATCCTGGTGATGTTCTGCACCTCGAAAGAAAGACTAGTTTGGTTAAAGTCATCGTTCACGACCTTGAGCTGATCAGTGATCTGGGAATCTCTACAGTGAAGGGTCGGAGTGAGAAACAGGCGACAAGAGGACCGGTCAAATGACTTACGGAATGTCACCTTCCCCATCGAAGGAAATGACATTGAAGTAGACGGGGACCTTCCACTCGCCATGGCCATTGTCTATGGGGGACTGCCCCTCAATACGAGACATATAGTCCTTTTCCTTCTGGCTGACAACTTCGGGAGTGGGGTGATTGCCACAGCTGCGACCCGTGGACCTGCGCTCAAGACCGTATAAGCGTTCAAGGCTGGCAGGAGTGGCCACTACGACAGCGGCGAGAGAAAGAAGAGCGGAAAGAGCGACTGGGAGACGATACAACATGGCAAAAAGGATCGAAAACCGTTCAGCGGGTGAAGGGGTAAGGAGAGGCCGATGAGTCGTTCTTGGTACTTATACGAAGGCCAGCCGGCCAAGGCGGAATGCGGTGACCGTCGAGTGGAAGCTTGAAGGCGGGGAGGATGTCAGTGATGAAGTGCAGCCTCGAAGTTGTCTCTCTGGACTCTGCACCAATTCGAGAAAGTGCGTAGCGGCTCGCACGTGTTCCGTCATTATCTCGGCAGAAGGAGGTCGACTGCGACCACGAGGACAAAAAGCGGGAAGGGGGGGCGGGTTTGTGGCGCATGTGGTGGGCGTACGCCCCTGGTCTCTGGGAGAACAAAAGTTCGGCATCAGGAAAAGTCGCGATCACATTTGAGCGCCAGGGTTTTTCCGTTGATTTACCCTGCCAAACTGGGCGCTCATTGCCACTCCTCCTCTGCGGAGCAGACACCTGACCTGTGAAAGTGGGCTTCCGTGTACTTTTCGCCACTTATCGGCACCACTCCAACGATGGAAGCGCGGGTGTTTGAAAGACCCTCCATCAGGTCGCTGTGGAAGTCCGTACCAATCATTCAGAAAAGCCACCTTAACTGGCCCTGGTCATACTCGCGTCAGCTCTATCTAACGGCCTAATCGACGTGGGGATGGCGGCATACACAGGTTCAAGCCCACACGGCGTCAATCCCACAGTCGCGACGTCAAGACGAACTCGCCCCGGCGGCGTTACAACGGGCGTGGCTAGCAACAACGGTGTTCCCTACACTCCGATGACATGGAATATTAAATCCCCGCACGCGGGGGACCGGTCATGAGTTTCTCCGCTGACGTGAGCCACGACATACACGGTTCGGGAGATGGGGCCAGAGTGGCGCCTGTCATGAGGTTCGCAAACCGGGTGTGCCGATCATCCCGTCTCCGACAGACATGTGAAGAGACGCCCTCTGCGCTCTTTTTTCTTCCATTCACATCCTATCGCTTCTGGGTTTCTGAGTTTCCACCAGATATAGCTCCTTCGGGCCGTGGGTCGTGGCGCAGTGCCTCATCCGCATCCCAGTGTCGTCCGTTACATACGACGTTTAGGCCGTGTTGGGATCGCCCCCTCTAATAGAACCCAAACTGCGATTCCCTGTCGCTTTCGTACGTTCGGTCATGTTTTCTGGTCTATTGCGTCAAGCGTAATCCCCATGCCGTTCAACGCAGTGCGCGATATCGGTCCAGAGTTCACCGATTTCGTGGTTTCCCTGAATAAATTACCGGGAAGCCCACACCTCCCTCTCCAGGTCGGTGTCTCCCCGATTCTCTGATAGCTTCTTGAGTGGGTGCGCCTCCCAGCGTCGAGGGTAGGTCGTCGTGGACAGAAGTTACGTTTCGGTGGCTCGGATGTCGTTCGCTTTTCCTTTTGGCAAGCCCCTGTCAACGGTATGACTCATCCGGCAGTGCGAGCAGCTATGGAATTAGATCGACGGCCGCGGACGGTCTGTCTCTCCGCCCTGCGTGATATTGTTCCAACGTAGCCACGAGCCATCCGAGCGTTTCCTCCGATTTAGTCTCATCGGGAATTCAGCCATTTTCGAACATCACCGCGTGGCTTTTGAGTTGTTGATATCACGACCGATGCTCGGAAGATCCCGGAACTTCTTTTCTCGTTCCACTCCTCATATCGCCTCACCATCTCACGAATCCTCTGTATTGCCTCCTCTCCCTCTGGAATATCCACCATCCGGTCGCAGCGATTGAAACTGAGTACTTTGGATGATGCCGCAGCGACGTTTTAAGTATGTGGTAGAGAGAAGGGATGCGATCAGCGGCTTTTCTCGGTGAGTGGCTTTCAGCGATCTGGGTCTGGGTCGAACGTATTTTTAACCCCACGAATTCCAAAACTGTCGGGGTCTTGATACTTTTCCGGCGAGTGGTTTAGGAAACCCGGCGGGTGACAGTCACTCAGGGTCTCTCCCGACACCGCTGCGGAGGCATGGCTGAAAGTATAAATTCCTGTTTTCGTCGCCACTTACGTCCCTTGGGATCCCCTTCCACTCGTTCCATCTCTCCCTTCCCCCACCATGTTGAGTCTCGCTCATCTGTATCCCTTGGCTGCGCTCATCGCCTTGGTCTCATCCGAATCCACCCCCTCGTTCACCACCCCCGCCGTGTACAACAACTGTTCAGGCGATTACCCACTTCCTCTCCCCGGACCTACCGCTTCTACCTCTTACTTCAGGCCCCAGATCCTCACCAACTCGCACGAGAAGAGTACTGGCTGGGAAGAATGGTTCATCTTCTCGCAGGGTTCCCTTGCGGACGGTTCGGATGCCACCCAGGGTTATAAGTGGAGTCTGGGGGATCCCGCTTCTGCCAACCTTTCGCGCAGTTCGTTCACTGCTTGGACGTTTTTCCCGAACGGAACGCTCTATCATGAGGTCGTGCAGGGTGTGTTCAAGTATGAGGAAAACACGGGCGGAGGATTCACTTGTTCAATCGCGAACAATCGACTCACCTGGGACCCCGTGCATGAGTTCTGGAACGCTTCCATTAATGCCGAGGGCATGGTCGCTCAGATGAACATCGAAATGTGAACACTTTCGTCCCCCTACACATCCCTTCTCGCCACTCACCTGAAACATTTCCACACAGCGCCGAGCCCGGCGTTCCGTTTGCACCAACCTACAACTCTACACTTGGACAGGTCTCCGAAGCCTTCTTCAGTCGGATGGAAGTCCCTCGTGGGCACACGAGCGGATACATTACTTTCCCCGAGGGTCTCAACTCCACCGTTCTTGGCGTCGGGTCTCTGAAGCACATGTGGAGCCGCAAGCCGATGGCTGACACCATCTCCGCCTACGTTCGCGGCACCGCGTACTTTGCCGACGTTCCTACGACGGGTTCGACTCCTCTCGCCACCGTAAATTGGTACCAAGCCTGGGATCGTTCTGGAAACGGTACGTTTATTTTCTTTCCTGGGGTGATTTCCCGTGACGTGTATATTGAATGCATTCCGCAGAGATCGATTCTATGCAACTCACGCTCGAGCGCGATGACTCTCTTGACGGTCAAGTGTTTAGGGTCCAGATCACCGATGTTCCAGACATTCTGAGTATCGTCACGACGCCGACACCAGCATCGCTCCCTCTCGGTTACAATACCACTGAGATTGCCCTCCCTATGTGCGGACCTGGATCCGATTTCAAGAACACCTCTCAGGATATGGCGTTGACGATGACGAATGTGTCCAACTTGTTCGACTTTACCGACTCCGCGGGAGGCGTCACTCTGTATCAAAGGATCAACGCCACTGGAGTTGCGTGGATCAATGGGACGTCGAAGACACTCTCCGGTGGTATTGGGGTAGTTGAGCTGTACTACCGGGGATGAGTTAGTAAATCTCGAGCAAACTGAGGGGCACACCGCCATCCCTTCCCTCACTCATCTTCCATACCCTTCCTACCTTAGCATACCGTAGATCTCTAAATACGTGCCATGTCTGATCTTGTTATTCCTCAGCTCGATAGGTCTGCATGGTGTGTACAATAATGAAAGAACCCTTTTGATGCCTGGTTACCGAATCTCCGATCCGAGGGGGTGGCGGAGCCGGGACCGCTGATTACCGAGGCGGAGTTTGGAAAATTGCACGACTGTGCGGCAGTGCCGGCTGAAAGGAGAGATACGTCCCCCCTCCCCCACCTGCCATCACCCCCCCAGCGACGGGAGGGGGATTCAGTGCCCAGCCCGATGTGGGAATCTGGTTACGCCACATGCGAGGTACGTGACGACTGTAGAGTCCAAGGTGGGTGGTCTTCAGGCACAAACATCCCCCTCCCCCCTTGGTCGCCTTTGAATGGGTTTGGCTGTGCTTTCCTGGGAACTCTCGTAGCACCCAGATATCGCACGATGATCTTGTGTTTCTGCAGAGCGCCGACTCGGAGTTACACGCCATTGTTTTCTATCCCGGATCTCTCCCATCCCCCCTCTCCTAGAATACCCGAATTCCGCCAAAGGCAAAGCAGCGCTCGTCCACCACATACTCTCCTCTCGCACGACCTTTCTCAGCAACCCCTCACCAACTGAATTCTCTATACATTTCGACTCTCTCTAAGCGTTGGCTCCTCCCTTCACAAACTCCACTACCTCGCGCGGTCGCCCGGCGGGCGGGGCCGCCCACCCTCCCCAGTCATCAGACCACTCGAACTCTAGAAACTCCGACTCTTCGCTCAGGAACTCGCTTTCACTGTGGTGATGGGGGAGACTTGCCTTTCCTCTCCGCTGGTGGACCTCAGCAGCCAACATGACTTCTCCGAGCGTTTTCTACGTGGCACGGCTCGTGCTCTTTGCGTGACGCTTGGTTGGACTTAATAATCGGTGGTTGGTCGCTTCCGCACCGCCCGACTTTAATGTGGCTATTCTTACGTGCTTCTCGGCGGTCCAGGTGAGTTCCATCAGATCATCAGATCTACTCCACGCCCAGCCCCTACTCTCCATCCGTTCTCGTAAGTCGGGATGAACGAGCTTGTGTCGGTATGGATACCTATACAAGGCACTCGAAGGGGTCGTCCTAACCGGCCTTCGTCATAGCCATGTCTCCTGCTGCCCCGACTTGGCCAATTGCGGAGGCTGACACGGTTACGAACCCTTCTTCCGAGTATCCACAGGTGCGGGATTTAGTTTCGGAAATGTCGCCAAACCCCTTTATTGAGGTGAGTGCGAATAAGACCTGAGCGCGCGGTGGGAGTGATATCGAGTGAACAAACGAGTGAGTGTGCAGAGAAGGGTGAGTAACACCAAAAAACGCACGGTGAGAAGGGCGTTTATGAGGTAAGAAAGGACGGAAGGGGATGAGGGTTATTGCGTTTGTATTCAAGATGCAACTTCACGTTGGGGCGTGTTACTGGGGAATACGCTGTTAAACGTTTGAACCATGAGGGGGTATCGTGCAGGTAAGTCCGCTTGCAGCCCGATCTCATGGTAGTGGGAGTTAGGACCTTGAGACGGGTGATCTGGCCACGGGTGAAGTCCACCGTGCACGAGTCGTCCGAGTCTTCCATGTAGTTGTGGATGGCTGAGGGCGAACGCAAATAAGTGATCGAGTTCCAAGGTGAGGATCCAGAAGTTGGCTTACGATGGAGACCGTCGTTGGAGCAGGTATCGTATTCAGCGGGGCAGCCAGAGGCTGGGGAAGCCTCGGCAGGGGTATCATCGACGTAATCAATAGGTGCGTCGTATCCACTCTGGGGGGCGGGGCAGATCCCGACCCAGCGTCCGACCTCGTGAGTCAAGGTGTGTCCCATGTCGTTAGGAGCCTCATGACCCCCAGGAGGGGTAGGGTATAGGAGAACGACGCCGTCATTCTGGGTGTTTGACTCGTATCCGTCATGGAAGGTAAGTGTGGCCGATGGCGTAGACATCGAGCGTGCCGGCGTCTCCCACTCGAAGAGACGCCTACGTTGTGGTCTCCTGGTTGAAATCTGTGGTGAGATCATTGAGCCACAGAACGTTCTCAGTTCTGGTGACCTCCGCCGGCGCGAAAGCGAGACCAACTCCGGAATAGTCGCTGTTCAAGACGTGCATCTGATCGCAAATCTGGCCACCTCTGCGGTAGGTAATCGGAATGAAGGGCAGGATAACGGGATCAGTTCAGGGACTTACGGAATGTAACCTTCCTCGGCGTCCTTGCTGGCGTAAATAACGTGGAAGTAGACCGGGATCATGAAGGTGTGGTGACCGTGTCAGCAACTTTGTTCTCTTCAAGAAGGTCCTCTCCTTCTTGCTGATAGCTTCGGGAGTGAGATGACTACCGCACTTGCGATCGATGGACCCAAGGTGAATCGCCCGCAACCCCTCGGTGTTGGCAGGAGTGGCCGCGACAACAGCGGCGAGAGAAAGGAGAACGGTGAGTGTAATGTGGAGACGAAACAAAATGGCGAAGAGGATCGGAAAACGTTCAGCGGGTGGTGGATCGTTCGGCGCGTTTATTCGAAGACCGACCGACCAAGGTGAGGTGGGGATGATCCCAGCGATAAGGTGAAGTTTTTTCCTGGATTCAATATCAGTCCGAAGGAGTACATGGCGAGTTCCGTGCATCCCCACCTCACCTGGGCAGAGGCTGACTGCGACCATAAGGACGACAAACGTAAGGAGTGTATAGCTGCGTGGCGCACTACATCGGTTTCTGCTGCAAGTGTTGGGCAAAAAAAGTGTGGCGCTCGTCATCCCAGGTTGAGAAGGATTGATGTAAGTGTCGCGAGCCAGACCTAGATTTTGACTTCTGATTATGATGGCGGGAGAACAACTGACGCGTCCGGAAGGTCCCCCATCAGGTCGCTATCGGAGTCAAAGTGTACCCACGCCCCAAAGCGTGTACCCGCATGGATACCCAGGAGGCATTCGAGAGAGTCATCCAAACTGACCAGTCTTCTCGAAGTCAGCTCCGGATGCGCGCATAAGGCAGGTGAGTTCAGTGCCATTGTAAGTTTGAAGGTGAGATGTGGGTGTTGGCGTCGTGACGGTGGTAAGGATCTATGGAGCGCTGGTGATCTGAAACCTGAACGCTTGACTGTTATGAACGCCGTCGGGCCGGATCGCAGATCACACAGAATCGACCTCTGCGGCACGGGCTCTATATGTGTGTTGTGGGACCCCGTCTCGACGCGAGAAAACACCTTTACAGAACGATCCCAAGCCTGGTACTATCTGACGGTCATAATCGGAGTGGGGGAGTTCCGGAAGGAAGGGATATCGGACCGCGAACATGAGGCCAGGCTCCCGACGCTCCGAACAGTGCTTTTGGGGTCCAAAGAAATCTCCATAAGCGTCGTAGTCTGGTGCAAATAGGATGTCTGGTTCGATTCTACAGGAAATGGTTCAAGGTAAGTCACGAATAGAAATCATGGGAAGGGAACGCTCACTTTTCGGTTTGTACCTCGATTATCAACCCATTTTCGTTGACAGAAGTGCCCCAATACTCGCACACGGCGTCCCAAGTGAGGCTTATGTCCGTAATCGAATGCATGAATCCGGGTCCGCACGTTGATTACGCTCGAAGACATCCTGCAAAACTTGGTGATAGAACATCCCATTCGAGAGATAAGCCCAAATAGAGAACGCGTGACGTGAGGTATATCCGGGAGCTGGGTCTCCAAGAGCCCGTTTGTAGCCGTAGGTGATCGCTGAACCATCTTCGAGACGATTATGCACGATGACGGGCCGTCGCGACTGGTGCCGTTCTCGTTGATCTCGAGTGAGTTGATGTGAATTCGGGGCTCGAGGAAGGGTTGGAGGTAATGCTGTTGGGGAGAGGGAACGGGGTGTGTTGTTGTACACAGCGGGAGTGGTTTTGGATTCGGCCGGAGTGGGGAAAGCGGTCAACAGGAGACGTGGACAAACGGAATTCAACATGGTACGTGACCGGATGGATGGTAGGAAAGAGAAGAGGTCCAGAGGGACGCGGGCGACGGCGATCACTGGAATCGATCCTTTTTATTCCGCCTCTTCCTTGACTTGTTGTGGCGCGTCGGAAGGGACTTCCCGTAAGATTAAGTGAACCCCCAAACATCGTAGAAGTGTAACAGTTGCCGGGGCAGTCCGCGACTCGACAGGGCGGCTAGGGTCCCTACATCTTAAAGGTGCTCAGATGATCATTCACACGCGTGTGCACATGGCTGAGTTCGGATATGGTCACTGACCGAATGGTTTTCCGCCCCCTGTTAAACTTTCTAAACCGGGAACACGGAGCTGGAAAGTTCAAAGACCCCGGCCACCTTCTGAGCTCAACACAGTGCAGATAACCGCGACTAGCACCTGGTGTTAGATAACAAAGCGTTTTACCCGGGCTGCAGAAAGTGACTCACAGAGAGGAAACGTTCGGAGCTTGGAGTTGAGGGGAAATGCCAATTGATCGCCGAGGTTTCGTTTTCCCGCCACCCATCAAAGTAATACCGGCTCAAAATCCCGCTGTTGTATCTGTTGGTGTATCCGGTTTCAATGGTCGTGATTAGATAGGTGGATGTCCCAGAGGAGGATGGGAGGGGAGATTTGTGAGGCGGCTCGGAAGCAACATGAGAGACGCGCGGAAGAGGTTTCGGCACATTCCGAGCGGTCTTCAGCTGTTCCAAAATGGCCTGATCCCAAGTCCCCCTGCAATGATCAAGAATGGTCGCATTGCCGACGACCTGAAAAAATGCCCTGGAAAATTGGGGAAAGAGGCGAATCGAGTGAAACATGGGGGGAACCAGGCAGTGGACGAAAGCGCTGCTGGATGAGCGCCAAAAGGCAGACCGTTCGCGGGCTTCGGCTTGACTCCGTGATCCGCCAGCGCATCAAAAAAGAAGCCCAACTATCTCCGTCGGAACAAAGGGACTTTTACAAAATCGCAGCAACAGGAAAAAGAAAAGCGAACGGCTGAGACTTGGCCACTGTACAAAACGACATAGCTCTGTGTCAGTGTTCGGGTGTCATACACCCGGAAAGTATTCAGGGAGCGTGGAATCTTTGGATACCGAACCACACCCCACAATCCCAAGGAGAAAACGGGTCGAGAAATACCTGGTATGGTCGTACATATGCGAGCCGATGAGAACAGTTCCCGTTCATTTTGTCACCTCGAAGGTTTTCATTCATGTACCTTCAACCCGGAAGAGGCTATTCAAAGTTAAGCATAAAATTATCACTTGAATGGAAGATACTTCATTGCCCCCAGTGGGAGAGCGCGGAAGGTTCTTTCCGCGCAATATAAGTATCACACTCTGATCAAATACACGAACACAACCAATAGGTCCCGGAGGACTCGACTATCCCGACATGACTTGAACATTGTGATGTCCAACAGACTGAGGTTTGCATTCCGAACAACCCTCATGACAGAGCACGGTGCTTTGACGTTCAACCTGCGGCCTAAATCAGTATCGGTCATGCGCCGAGTACTGGGACGAGAAGTCACGTCCATTCGTCTTCTTGGCCGTCGCCACCCTAACCGAACGACCACACATAACAAAAGAGTAGAGCACAGAAGGAGGAGATCGGGAGGCCGAGTGTGATGTAGAACCCGCGACGATCTCAAGCAATCTGACGCCTTCTTCAACCCCTTCATTTAATTTTTAATACGAGTATGGAAGCAGGGGGCGTAGCGGCACCGCCCACAGGACTTGAGTACTTGAGTGCTTAGGCCACGGTTATAAGCACACGGACAGCGCACAATGTCAAAAGTTGCAATGTCCAAGATCCCAGGTTGCCGGGGCCCTTCCACGCTCGAAGGCATCATCTCAGCGCTCCAGCTTTCGTTGATCTCCAGGACAATAATTCGGCATAAATGGGCTTGCCGGACCGAGCCTTATATCGCCATGCCTAGGCGCCGTTATCCGTTCTAGGGAACGTGAGTCTGTATCCTAGGGGATAGTATTTCCTGTTGTGTAGCCGGAGTGTGGTCAACGGCATCCGGTACATCCCATAAAAGTCGACTTCCACGCTATTTGTCGATTTCCGGATGTCCTCGGGGGGGTACACATGTTTATCCGACGTCGGGGTCTGCTTTCGCTTTCCCACTCCCGTTTCCGTAGATTTAACTCAGAAAATTGAGCGAAGGGGTCCGATCGATGTCATTAGGGTTCAGCTTTTTCCGAACATTCGCCGAGTGACTTGGAACCGCGTCGTCTCCACATCAGAAACGGCGCTCGGAAGATGCCGGAGCCTCTCTCGCGTGCTTCTCTTGCGTCGCCACCTCACGGATTTCCTGTCTCGTCTTCTCTCCGCCTAATGTTGGATGCTTTTGTTGGCGCTGTGTTGAGGTTTTGAGCCGCTTTGATGGGCGCGACGCGGTATTTCATTCGGACTCCGAGTCTATTCCCAGTGAGTGACTCTCGATGGCCTGGGCGGTATCTGTTGCTAACTCGCAGCGTATGCCGGTGACAGTGAGTGCTTGATAACGGTCCGGAGCGTGCAGTCGGGAAACCTTCCTTCCCCGATGGGTATATTAAGGTCCAGGCACTCCAAACTCGGTGTTTCCGCGAAGGTTCCCGACATACCGGAGAAGAGGCAGAATACAAAATACAAAATACCGTTCTCTCCGTCGTCCGCGTCTCCCGTATTCTTTTTTCCCCCGCCTCTCCCTTTCCCACCATGTTTGGTCTCGCTCATTTGTATCTTTTGGCCGTGTTCTCCGCCCTGGTCTCGTCCCAAACCGTTCCCGCACTTACCCCTCCTTCCGTGTACAACAACTGCTCGGGCGACTCCCCGTACCATCTCCCTAGCGGCGCCGCTTCTACTCCCTACTTCAAACCCCAAATTCCCACCGACCGGGATGAGAACGGTGCTGGTTGGGAAGAATGGGTAATGTTCATCCAGGGTACCCTCGAAGATGGTTCGGATGCCACTCATAGCTACAAGTGGAGTCGGGGAGATCCCACCTCTGCCAACCTATCCCATAGCGCGTTCTCTGCTTGGGCGTATTTCCCGAACGGAACGCTCCATTATCAGGCCGTGCAGGGCGCATTCAAGTATGGTGAAAACGCGGACGGAGGATTCACCTGTTCGATCGCGAACAATCACCTCACTTGGGACCCCGCCCACGGGTTCTGGAACGCTTCCATCAATGCCGAGGGCTTGATCACCGAGACGCAATTCGAAGTGTGAATACTTTACTCCCCTCCCGCTTTCTCTCTTGCGTCCCTTCTGAAACCATTTCCCGCAGCGTCGAACCCGCCGTACCATTTTCTGCAGATTACAGGTCTATACCTGGACAGATCTCTGATGGCTTCTTCAGTCGGATGGACGCCCCTCGTGGGCATACCGGCGGGTACGTAGTTTTCCCCTCGGGCCTCAGCACCACCACCCGGGGAGTTGGGAGCATAAAGCACACATGGAGCCACAAGATCATGGCCGACACCCTCTCTGCCTACGCTCGCGGCACGTTGTTCCTTCCCAACATTCCCCCTAATGCTCGCGCCACCCTCAGTTGGTACCAGGCCTGGGATCCTTCCGGTAAAGGTGCGCTTGATTTTTCTCGCTTAGGGCTGTCTTCCGCGACGCATATATTGAATACGCGCCGCAGAGGTTGATTCTATGCAACTCTCGCTCCAGCCTGACGGCTACCCCGACGGCGAAGTGTTTAGGATCCGTGTCACCGACACGCCAGAGATCCTGAGCATCGTCACGACGCCAATACCCACATCACTCCCCCTCACCTACAATAGCACCGAACTCACGCTCCCTCTGTGCGGACCTGGAGCTGATTTCGAGAACACTCGTCAGGAAGTGAGATGGAAAATGGCCGTCGAGCACAACTTGTTCAACTTTGTTGACTCCGCGGGAGGTGTAACCCTATATCAAAGGGTGAATGTCACCGGAGTTGTGTGGGCGAATGGGACGTCGATCCAAGTCTCCGGTGGTATTGGCATCGTTGAGGTGTACCACCCTTGATAAGCAAATCCCATGAAAGGTGGTGACGTACAACCGTGCCATCCTTTCCCCCTCTCGTCTCACGTACCCCTTCTACGTCAGTATACCGCAGTCTGTCGATGTGTCACATGTATGATACAACTCCTCGATTCGATAGGTCTGTTTGGTACGCCATTTACCACTTAATACCGAACTTTTGAACCGAAGAACAAAACTCTTCAAAATGGTTTCCAAGACAACTGTGGCCACGTGCTACAAAAGTCACTGGACGGTGTGAAACATCCTCAAATATTCTGTCGGTGATGTCGACCCACTGTCCACTCGTCAGAACGAGATGCGCTTGTCCACCGATTCTCCCTCCATTCGAGTTACCGTCCTGCGGAGCTAGGGTGGGACCGGAAGCGCGTTATCATTCGCGATGCCCAAACAGCGAGCTTGTTATATCGCAAGGTCAAGTGGAGTGGGGACAAGGAAACGACGATACAAGTGTCGCTGACTACAGTGTTCGAACTATCGTTACTATCTGTCTACACCTAGCATGGGATATTTCTCGCTCGCAATATCCGAGAAGCTCGTACTTCCCTGTTTCCCGAGTGGAGCTCTATCAACCTGCGGCCATTCGATGTCCCTGCCAACATTCCGCAAAAAATCAAGGAGGGGGCAATTCAACAGGTATAAATTCGTGTTCTCATCGTCGCTTGCATCCCTGAGGTTCTCCTTTCCCTCTTCCTGTCGCTTCTCTCGCCCACCATGCCGACTCTCGTTTATCTCTATCTCCTGCTGGCTGGGTTCTCCACCTTGGTCTCATCCAAACGTACCCCCTCACCCACCTCCCCCGCCGTATACAACAATTGTTCAGGCGACTACCCCCTCCCTCTCCCCAGCGGTGCCGCTTCCACTTCCCACTTCAAGCTCCAGATCGCCGTCAACCCGCATAAGAGTGGTGCCGGTTGGGAAGAGTGGCTCATCTTCGTGCAGGGGATGCTTCCGGACGGTTCGGGTATTACCTATGGGTACAGATGGAGTCGAGGAGATCCGGGGTCTACTGACCTTTCGGACACCACGTTCTCTGCTTCGCTCTATTTCCCCAACGGAACGTTCCATCACAGTCTCGTGCATGATGCGTTCGAGTATGGGAGAGATGCGGGTGGAGGATTCACGTGTTCGATCGGGAACAACCATCTCACTTGGGACGCTGTGCAAGAGTCGTGGCAAATTTCGGTCAACGCTGACGGCTTCATCGCCTCGACGCACATCGAAGTGTAAGGACTTCTCTCCTCCCCTTTCCCCCACGTAACCTCAAAAACTGTTCTACTTAGTGTTCAACCCGAGGTTCCATTTGCACCAAACTAAAGGTCCACAGCTGGACAGGTCTCCGAGGGTTACTTCAGTCGGATGGACGTGCCTCGTGGTCATATGACTGGATATTTGACTCTCCCGTCGGGCCTCAATATTACCACAAACCGGGGCGTCGGGGCCTTGAAGCATTCATGGAGCCACAAGCCAATGGCCGACACTCTTTCCGCCTACGTTCGCGGGACTGAGATAATTGCTGAAGTCGTTGCCACCGTCAATCGGTACCAAGCCTGGGATAGTTCTGGCAAAGGTGTGTTGATTCTCTCGCTTGAGGCCGTCCCACGCGGTACGCATTCTTAACACACATCGCAGAGATCGATTCTATGCAATTGCTCCAACCCGGCACTCCTCCCGAGGGTTAACTGTTTAGGATCCAAATCACCGATGTCCCAGACATTTTAAGCATTGTCACGACCCCGACACCCGCATCGCTTCCTCTCGCGTATAACAACACCGAGATCACACTCTCCATGCGCGGACCTGAAGATGATTTCGAGAAGACTGATCAGAAGATGACGTGGAAGATGACCAGCTTGCGGAACTTGTTTGAGTTTGTCGACTCGGCTGGTGGGGTTACCCAGTATCAGATGACGGATGCTACTACGGTTGCGTGGGTCAATGGGACGTGGCAGGAGTTCACCGGTGGTATTGGGTTTGTCGAGGTATACCATCGTGGATGAGTGAGCGCCGGGGAAATAAGGACATACCACTATCCCTTCCCTCCCACCTTCATTTTTATACCCTTCATTCACTAGTATACTGCGGACCTCTTGATGTGCACTACGTATGACTTCGTTGCTCCCCGTTTGCTTGGTAAAACATAGAGACCCACCAGTACTTAATACCGGACTTTGAGCCGACGAAAAAAACGCTCGGAAATGACTTCCATGAGGCGCGTCCCCGGTCTCAGGTATTCCCCATCCGCGCGAGATTGTCCCAACTCAATGCAGCGAACCCGGTCTAACCCCGTCAAGGTCCACAGCTCTCTGAACATAATGAGCTAGTCGACTCATCCGTCCCCCCTTCTGGAAGAATCAGGAGTGTAGCTCCATCCGGCGGAACCGTCGGATTCACTATATCCCTGTGGTGAAATCGGGAGCGCTCACCAACTCGGATGCACTAACAATTAGCCTGTTGGAATTTTGACCGAATGGACGACGCTTGTGCCCATTCAACGATGCGTTGCGCAGAACTCTAGGAAAACGTACCGAAGCGCTTTCATCATGAACCGAGCATTCCAGCAGAAATGCATCCACAGGAAATTACCCTGGTGAAATTGCTTCGTACTATCACTTGGAAGCGGGTGAGCGCGTTCGACTGAAGAGCATTGATTGTACAAAATCGCATAAAATCCGATTCTAAAATTTCTTAGTGGCGGCCACTCGTATAACGACTTGTCGTTACTATCTGCCTACGCGTAGCACAGGGCGTTTCTCGCTGTTTACCGGCTGACTTCATGGTGTGGCTGTGTGTTCTGGCCCCCGCGGCAACATAGGAATTACATCGTCGATCGTGGATATCCTGCCTCTGAGCGCTACTTTAACGACGATTTTTTGTCCTTTTATCCATTGTAGACGTGTGTTACTGCTCCCCCAATGCGGCTGCGAGGCGAGAGTCTTGAACGTTTCTGCACACACTTCGTTGCTAGGGGCCAACTGGCTTGTCGATCGCCGAGCGACTTCGAACTGGCTGACTCCGGAAGGTGCCGAAACTTCTCCTGCGCGGTTCTCATGTCGTTTCGCCGTCTCACAAAGTCTGTTTTTTTTTTCCCCTCTCCCTCTGGGGTCTCTACTCGTCTGGTCTCAGCCATTCTCAGCCATCGATGCTAAGTACTTTAGGTGCGGTCATAGTGAGGTTTTGAGCGGGCGGCCACTTTGATGGCCGGGGGAGGGGTAAGCCTGCTCGGCGACTGGATGGCGTTTGTTTCGATTCCAGGTTGTAAAGACCCATTCTCAGTGAGTGAGTTTGCGTTTTGTCTCAATAGAATATCCTATTAATAGGTGTCAGCCATCGTAATACGCGCAGTGCTGGGTCCCGGGCAATGGCTGGGTTCCTGACACTTCCTACTTCGACAAGTGTGTTCGGGGTTTGAGGGCTCTATCAGACGGCGGTCACCCAGTGTATGTGCGGGGATTCCGCAACAAACCAATAGAGGGGCAAATCAGCATGTATAAATTCGTGTTCTTGTCGTCACTCACATCCCTGAGGATCTCCTTTCCTCTCTCCTGTCTCTTCTGTCGCTCACCATGTCTACTCTTGCTCATCTCTATCTTCTTCTGGCTGCGCTCTCCACCTTGGTCTCATCCAAACATGCCCCCTCGCCCACCTCCCCCTCGGTGTACTACAACTGCTCAGGCGACCACCCCCTCCCTCTCGGCGGCGGCGCCGTTTCTACTCCCCACTTCAAGCCCCAGATTTCCACCAACCCGGATGAGAGCAGTGTCGGTTGGGAAGAATGGTTCATTTTCGCCCAGGGTTATTCCACAAATGGTTCGGATATCACCTATGGCTACAGGTGGAGTATGGGAGATCCGGGTTCCGCTGACCTTTCGGACACCACGTTCTCTGTTTGGGCGCAATTGCCAAACGGATCGCTCTATCACCATATCGTGCGTGATGTATTCAAGTATGAGGAAAATGAGGGTGGGGGATTCACGTGTTCGATCGCGAACAACACTCTTACTTGGGACCCTGTGCGAGGGTGGTGGGAAGTTTCTGTCAATGCCGAAGGTTTGGTCACCGAGACCCACGTCGAGGTGTAAGCACTTCCCTTTGTTTTTTATTTCCTTCCTCGTGACCCGCCTCAAACCGTTCAATGCAGCATTGAACCTGGCGTTCCATTTGAACCAAACTACAAATCCGTGCTTGGACAACTTTCCAACGGCTTCTTCAGTCGAATGGACGTGCCTCGTGGCCATATGACCGGATATCTGGCTCTCCCGTCGGGCCTCAACATCACAATCGATCGGGGTATCGGGAGCCTGAAGCACACGTGGAGTCACAAGCCGATTGCTGACACCCTCTCCGCCTACGTTCGCGGTACAGCGATCTCTGGAGACGCTGTCGCCACCGTTAATTGGTACCAAGCCTGGGATACTTCCGGCAAAGGTGTGTTTTTTCTCCCTTGAACGACCATCCTTGGGGCGTGCATTGAACGCACGCCACAGAGATTGATTCTATGCAATTGCTCCAGCCTGGCAACTCTCCACAGAGCCAAGCGTTTAGTATCCAGATCATCAATGTCCCGGACATTCTAAGCGTTGTCACGACACCGACACCTACGTCGCTCCCTCTTACATACAGCAGCAGCAAACTCACGCCCCCTATGTGTGAACCCGGAGCCGATCTCGGGAACCGTGATCAGAAGATGACGTGGAATCTGACCAGTGCGCTCAACTTGTTCCACGTTGTTGACTCCAGGGGAGGTGTCATCCTGTATCAGAGGGCGAATGTCACTGGAGTTGTGTGGACTAATGGGACGTCGCATGGAACCACCAATTGTCCTGGCTTTGTTGAGGTGTACCACCGTGGATGACTAGACGAGGACGCGCCAGTATCCCTTCTCCCCCTTCCCTACCCTTCCCATGCTAGCGTACCGTGGACCTCTTGGTGTACACTATGTATGAACTCACCACCCCTCAGGCCGATACGTGCGCGCACAACGATGAAAACCTCTTTATGTTGATTGGTGCCTTTCATTTGTTCAAGTCGTTTCCTCAGTCGACGGCTTCTTGTCGCCTCTGTTTTCGGTGGCGAGTCAGATCAACAGCCGGCGGTGCCTTGTCTCCCGTTTCAAGGGAGGCAGGAAGTGAGACATTTGAACGTTCCGCCACGTCTCGCTCCGGTCTAATTACCACCAGAGCCAGAAGCCACCTGAATTTCGATCTCCGAGTGACTCGGGACCGGTAGTGTTTTGACGTCACGAGCACCCCCGGAACGCGCCGAACCCTCTTTTCCCCGCTTCTTATGTTGCGAACTCGTCACCTCCTGGGATTTGTCTTTTTCTCCTCTCTCTTTGGGGTGTCCGTCCGGCCAAAGCTATCAGAATGAAGCGCTGAAGTTGAGGCCGTGGTGAGGTTTGGAGCCGGGGGGGCGGAGGAAGGAGACTTGGCGATCGGTTTGCGTTTGGCCCAACTCCAAGTTTTTGAACGCGTTTTTTCTGTGAGTTTCCGTGGTCTGGGTGGAATCCTTTGTAGGCTCACGGCTGGCACTAATTAGTGGATTCAGGTACCGTTGTCCGCCCTGTTTTAGGTCCCAGATAATAGTTGGAGTCTTGTTTGCTCCTTCCTCGACGGATATATTCGAGATTGTGGAGCTCTATCAGAGGACGGTCACTCAGTGTCTCTGCCAACACACCACAATAAACCAGGGAAGAGGCAAATCAAACAACTATAAATTCGCGCTCCCGTCGTCACCTACACCTTCGAGGATCTCCTTTCCCTCTTACTGTCGCTTCTCTCACTCACCATGCCAGGCCTTGCCTATACTTATCTCGTGCTCGCTGCACTCTCCACTCTGGTCTCGTCCGGACCTACCCCTTCACCCACCACCACCACCACCACCACCACTCCTGCCGTGTACAATAATTGCTCAGAAGACTACCCGCTCCCCCTTCCTAGCGGCGCCGCTTTCACTCCCTACTTAAAGCCTCACATTTCCACCGATACAAACGAGACCAGTGTCGGTTGGGAAGAGTGGCTCGTTTTCGCGCATGGTTACTCCACGGATGGATTGGACATCACCTATGGCTACAGGTGGAGTATGGGAGATCCGGGTTCTGCAGACCTTTCGAACAGCACGTTTTCTGTTTGGTTGCAATTTGGGAACGGAACGGTCTACCATCAGCTCGTGCATGATGTGTTCGAGTATGAGGAAAACGCGGGAGGGGGATTCACGTATTCGATCGCGAACAACCATCTCACTTGGGATCCTGTGCAAGACTCGTGGCAAGTTTCGGTCA
>Ga0307513_10003110_pt1 | contig 22652 bp, 18 predicted proteins | sample 15_EM_MG_FD_202174 | JGI IMG/M metagenome (GOLD analysis project Ga0307513, IMG submission 202174) | Populus trichocarpa ectomycorrhiza microbial communities from riparian zone in the Pacific Northwest, United States - 15_EM | ecosystem: Host-associated > Plants > Roots > Unclassified | place... | reverse complement strand
CGGGGGCCCGGCTTAGGCTTCAATGCATATGTCCGGTTCTCGCCCAACGGCGCGCGCGAGGCCGTGGTGGAGAGCTTCGCCAGCGCTACCGGCGAGCTCGCGACCACGCTGCTCGGCGACTATCACGCGGTGCTCGTCGTGCCGGAGTCGGGCCACGGCGCGCCGCGCCGGATCACCGACTGGTGGGCGCTCGCGCCGTCGGACCTGATCGTCGACGCCGGCACGACCGTCACCGGCAGGGTGCGCGATCCCGGCAACGCCGCGATCGCCGGCGCCACGGTCCAGCTGTCGATCGACGGCGTTCCATCGACGGTGGCGACGAGCGATGCCGCGGGCGACTTCGCGCTGCAGGTCGCGCCGGGCAGCGGCCCGGTCACGGTGACGGTCACGCCGCCGGCGGCGAGCGGGCTGCCGCGGTTGTCGGCGACCGCGGCGTTCGACCTCGGCGCGTCGATGGAGATCCGCTACGCGGCGAACCTCGTCCGCCGCAGCCTCGCCGGCGTCGACATCGAGCGCGCGGGGACGCCGGTCGCCGGCGCTCAGCTGATGGTCGTGGGCTCGCTGGCGGCGGTCGGCGCGGTGACCGCCGGCGCCACGGTGACCGCGTCGGGCGAGGTCCGGATCGCGGTGACCGCCAACGGCGCCGGCACGCTGCCGGCCGCGCTGGTCCCGGCGGGCCGGCTCGCGGCGGTGATCACGGCGGCGCCGGGCGACCTCGCGGTGGCGGAGCTCGACACCACGACCGCCGTGCCGGCCAGCCTCGACGCGCCGGCGCCCCAGGTGATCGTCACCGGCGCGCACACGCTCGGCGGTAGCCCGCTCCCGGGCGGCGTGCTCGACGTCGTGCCGACCGGCGCGCTGGCGCTGGCGATGGCGCCGGCGCTGCACGTGATCGCCGACGGCAACGGCACGTTCAGCGCCGCGCTCGCCGCGGGCGGCCACTACGATCTGCGGTTCCTCGATCCGTCCGGCCGCGCGGCGCCGCGCGTGGTCGCCGACCAGGTCGCGACGACGATCGAGCGCGACGGCTACGCCTTGCCGCAGGCGATCACGATCCTCGGCGCGCTGCTGCTGGGCGGCACGCAGCCGCTGGCCAACGCGTCGATCCAGATCCTGTGTACGACGTGCACAGGCGTCGATCGCGCGAAGCCGATCGCCGAGGTCATGTCCGACGAGGCAGGGCGGTTCACGCTCGCCGTGCCAGATCCCGGAACGATGTAAGCTCGGTAGGTGCCTGACGTGAAGCGCTGGATCGACATCGTGGTGGCGGGGGCCGTCCTCGCCGTCGGTGCCCCTGTGCTCGCGGCGACCGCCGCGCTGGTCTATGTCGATGTTGGCCGGCCGCTGCTGTTTCGCCAGCCGCGGGTCGGGCTGGGCGGCCGGGTCTTCGAGATCCAGAAGTTCCGCACGATGAAGGACGCGGTCGATCGCGAGGGCCGCCCGCTGCCCGACGGCGAGCGGCTCACCGCGGTCGGCCGGTTCCTGCGCGCGAGCTCGCTCGACGAGCTGCCGCAGCTGCTCAGCGTGCTGCGCGGCGACATGAGCTTGATCGGTCCCAGGCCGCTGCTCGTCGAGTACCTGCCGCGCTACAGCCCGACGCAGGCGCGCCGCCACGAGGTCAAGCCGGGCATCACCGGCCTGGCGCAGGTCGCCGGTCGCAACGGGCTGAGCTGGCCGGAGAAGTTCGCGCTCGACGTGTTCTACGTCGATCACCAGAGCCTGCGGCTCGACCTCACGATCCTCGCCAAGACGGTCGTGACCGTGCTGCGGCGCGACGGCATCTCGGCGGCGGGCCAGGCGACGATGCCGGTGTTCCAGGGGGAGCAGTCGTAGCTATGCGTCGATCGCACGGGGAGCGTGGCCGCGCTCGACGAGGCCTGATCGTGCGGCTCGCGACGCTCGTCGTGCTCGCGATCGGCGGGCCGGCCGCGCCCGCGCACGCCGAGCCGTCGGGGGACGCCGTCGCGCTGCTGCCGCTCGACGCCGATCGCAGCCTCGAGATCTACGGCCAGCCGATCGCCGGCGAGATCGCGCGCGCGCTGGTCGCCGGCGACGTCGCGGTCGTCGTCGTCGGTCCCAAGACGGCGGTGCCGGAGCGCGCGCGGCTGATCATCGACGGCACGATCGCGCTCGGCAAGGCGAGCGCCGTCACGATCTCGCTGCGCGTCCGCAGCACGCTCGACGGCACCGTGCTCGACACGCTCACCGCGACCGCGCCGGGGCTCGCCAAGATCGACGGCGCGGCGGCGGACCTCGCGGCGCGCGCGCTGCCGCTGGTCAAGGATCGGCTGGCGGCGCTGCGCCGGCCGATCGCGCCGGTCATCCCCGCGGGGCCGGTCGGCGATCGCGGCGGCGTGCCTGCGGCGGCACCGCCCAGGCGCACGAGCACGCGCGTGCTGGTCGCCGTCGGCGACGCCCGGCGCGGCGCGCACGACGCGCTGCTCGGCGCGCTGCAGGCCGCCACCGGCCCGTGGGCACGCGCGCACCAGCGCGAGCCGCAGACCGTCGAGCCGACCGCGCTCGAGGCCAAGCGCGCGATGCAGGCCGTGCGGACCAGCGGCGCGGGCTTCGCGATCGCGCTGTCGATCCTCGCGTACGCGCCCGAGGCTGGCGCGCTGCCGATGGCGCGGGCGCGGGTTCGCGTGCAGATCAGCGACACGACCGGCGTCGTGTTCGACCGCGTGGTCGCGACCGACACCGTGCTCGGCGACAAGGGTCTCCCGGCGGACGCGCTCGCCGCACGGGTCGCCCGCGAGGTGCTCGCGATCGTCGAGCCCCACCTGCAGCGCAGCGTGCCGGCATGGCGGTAGCGCTCCGCGTGTGGCTCGTGGCGCTCGGGCTCGTGCTCGCGCCGACCGCGTCGGCGGCGCCCGTCGGGGCCGCGCCCGCGACGTCGGAGGTCCTGCGTGCCGGAAACACCGCCGCCACCGCCGGCGACTGGGAGCGCGTCGCGCAGCTCGTCGATCCGCTGCTCCAGCAACGGCTCGCCACCGCGGACCGCGCCGAGGCCCATCGCCTCGCGGGCCTCGCCGCGTTCTTCCGCAAGCGCAGCAGCGACGCCGAGAACCACTTCCTCGCCTACCTGCGGCTCGACCTCGACGGCCGGCTCGACCCCGCGCTGTATCCGCCCGACGTGGTCGCGTTCTTCAACGACGTGACCTCGCGCCACGCCGCCGAGCTCCGCGCGCTGCGGACCCGACCGAATCGCTCGTGGATCCTGACGCTGCTTCCGCCGTTCGGCCAGCTGCAGAATGGCGATCGCAGCAAGGCGTGGGTGCTGGGCGGCGCGCTGAGTGTGCTGCTCATCACCAACCTCACGACCTACTACTATCTTCGCGCCTGGTGCGATCACACCGACGGCGCGGACGGCGGCGGCCTGACGTGCAGCGACCCGGACAATCGGACCAACGCGGCGACCCGGCTGCAGCCGTACAACATCGCAAGCGGGATCGGCTTTCTGTTAGTCTATGCCTTCGGTGTGTACGATGGTGTACAAGGTTATCGTCAGCGATCACGCGAACGCATCGTTCGTCCGTTCGTAGACGTATCCTCGGAGAGTCGTGTCCTTGGTCTTTCAGGCACCTTCTAGCATTCCAAAGCGTGCCTACATGCTCGCTGTCGCCGCCAGACCATGGGCTCGAGACCTCGCCCGTCCCCAGGTGATGACGACTGTCGTCGCTGACCCGCGGGCGTATGCCCCCCGTTCCTCATTGTGATCGCCGTGAACCCTCCGCTACCATCCGACCGAGTGAGGCAGCCCGTACCATTCGGGAAATACCTGCTGCTGGACCGCATCAGCGTCGGCGGCATGGCGGAGGTCTTCAAGGCCAAGTCCTACGGGGTCGAGGGCTTCGAGAAGATCATCGCGATCAAGCGCATCTTGCCGACGATGGGCGAGGACCGCGACTTCATCAAGATGTTCATCGATGAAGCCAAGATCGCAGGCCAGCTCGCGCACGCGAACATCTGCCAGATCTTCGAGCTCGGCCGGATCGACGGCTCGCACTTCATCGCGATGGAATACATCTGGGGCAAGGACCTGCTCCAGATCCAGAATCGCCTGCGCAAGATCAAGCAGCCGATGCCGATCGCGATGGCCTGCTTCAGCATCGCGAAGGTCCTCGAGGGGCTCGACTACGCGCACCGCAAGCGCGACCCGCTGGGCCGGCCGCTCGAGATCGTGCACCGCGACTGCTCGCCGCAGAACGTGCTCGTGTCGTACGAGGGCGAGGTCAAGGTCATCGACTTCGGCATCGCCAAGGCGACGTCGCGCAACTCGCGCACGATGGCCGGCGTGCTCAAGGGCAAGTTCGGGTACATGTCGCCCGAGCAGGTGCGCGGCCTGCCGCTCGACCGCCGCAGCGACATCTTCGCGCTCGGCACGATGCTGTACGAGTGCCTGACCGGCGACCGGCTGTTCCAGGGCGAGACCGACTTCTCGACGCTCGAGAAGGTCCGCAACGTCGACGTGCGCCCGCCGCGCGAGCTGAACCCGAACATCCCGGTGGCCGTCGAGAACGTCATCCTGAAGGCGCTCGCGAAGGACGTCGACGAGCGCTACCAGTGGTGCAGCGAGATGCTCGCCGATCTGCAGGCGTTCCTGATGAGCCAGGACGTCGTGTTCACGGCGAAGTCGCTGTCGAGCTGGCTCAAGGAAGTGTTCCAGGCCGAGATCGATCGCGAGCGCCAGCAGCTCGAGCAGTACAAGCGGGTCGGCCGCGATGGCCTGATCGCTGGCGTGCCGGCGGCCGAGGCCAAGATGGATGTCGTCGAGTCGCTCGGCGAGGCCCCGCCGGTCGAGGGCGATCCCACGATGCTCGGTGGCCCGAGCTTCGAGGAGATGGAGCACGCGATGAACGCCGCGCCGGAGGTCGGCCCGGCGCCGGGCTCGCCGGCAGCGCGCGGCGGTCCGCTCGACGATGAGGACGATGGCTCGGAGGATTTCGGCGAGGAAGCGCCGACCGAGATCTTCGGCGAGATCGATCACGGCGCGAACCCCGCGCTGGCGCCGTCGACGCCGTCGTCGCGCGCGCCGACCGCGGCACCGCCGCCGCGCGGGCCGACCGGAGCGCCGCCGCAGAGCCGTCCACCCAAGCCGCCGCCGTCCCGGCCACCGACGTCGCGCGGTGAGGCGCAGGCCGGCGTCGGGCTGCCCGGATTGCCGGGGCTGCCGGGCGTGGCGCCGATGCAGCCGCGCCCCGCGGCGCCATCGGATCCTGCGTTCGCGCCGGCCGCGGCGACACCGCAGCCCGGGTTCTCGGTGCAGAGCTACGCCAACCCCGCCAACGCGGGCGCGCCGTATCAGCAGTACGCCCAGCCGGCGCCGGGGTATCCACCGCAGGGCGCGCCGGGGTATCCGCCGCAGGGCGCGCCGGGGTATCCGCCGCCGGGTGGGCCGCCGCAGGGCGCGCCCTCGGGGCCGCAGCTGACCCCACCGTCAGGACCCAACCAGCAGCCAGTCGCGATGGGGACGCCGGGCGCGATGCCGGTGACGGCACAGGCGCAGCCGACGAACGGCAGCCAGCAGGGCGCCGGGCGCACGCTGATCGGCGCGATGCCGGCGGGGCTACCCAACTACAGCCAGGGGTATCCGCCGCAGTTCAGCCAGTATCCTGATCCGCCGTATCCGGACAGCCAGTATCCCGATAGCCAGTATCCGGCCGCGCCCGGGATGCCGCCGCCGGGGCCGCACGGCGCGCCGATGCAGGGCTATCCGGGCTATCCGCAGCCGAGCGGGCCGCACAATCCCTATCTGCCGCAGGGCCCGTATGGCCCCGGCGTGCCGCCGGTCGAAGCCGGGCCGCCGCAGGATCTCAAGAGGCGATCCTCGATCGCGCGCGACGTCGCGATCGGCGTGGCGATCGCGGCGCTGGTGCTCGCCGGCTTCCTCGCGGTGAAGTACTTGATCCTCGACGACGGCAACGAGACGGCGACGACCGAGCCGAGCGCGCCGGCCGCGCCGACCGCGTCGTCGGGATCGATCGCGTCGATCAAGCTCGCGATGACCCCGGGGATCACGGCCGAGCTGTTCGTCGACGACAAGAAGATCGCGACGGTGATCGACAAGCAGGAGATCTCGGTCACCGCCGGGGATCGCAAGGTGCGGCTCGCGGCGCCGAACGGCGCGCATTGCGAGAAGTCGATGAACCTCGCCGCGGGCAAGACGACGACGCTCGAGTGCGCGCTCAGCGCGCCTCCGGCGGCGGGCAGCGGCGCCGGCAGCGCGCCGACAGCAGGTAGCGCGGCGACGGGCAGCGCGGCAGCCGGCAGCGCGGCGGCGGGTAGCGCAGCCGCGATGACGGGCAGCGGCTCGGGCACCGTGGCGATGGGCAGCGCGGCGGGCAGCGGCGCGCCGGTGCCCGACAAGACCGACAAGATGCCCGCCGAGGACAAGGCGAAGTCACCCGAGGCTGCGCCCACCGGCGACAAGGCCGTGGCCAAGCCGATCGACAAGGCCATCGTCATGGAGAAGCCGGACAAGCCAGCGGCCGCCGACAAGGCGCCGGCGGCGGTCGACAAGCGCCCGACGGCGAAGCCGGTCGACGACGATCCGATCCTCGGCAAGCTGCAGGGCGGCACGAAGCCCGGCGACAAGCAGCACAAGGCGCCCGACGACGCGGCGAACAAGGCGGTGACCAAGGTCGTCGCGCCCGACGCCAAGGGGTACCTGATCGCGATCAGCAAGCCGAACGCCGGCATCTGGATCGACGGCGCCGACACCGGGCTGTCGACGCCGGTCAACGGCAAGGTGCTGCCGCTGTCGCCCGGCAAGCACAAGGTCACCTACGTGCTCAAGGGCGACAAGTTCACGTTCACGGTCGACATCAAGCCCGGCGCTTCGACCACGCTCCAGAAAGAGCTGCAGTAGCCGCTTCTTGGTGAAGCGCCGCGCCACCGGTGACGCGGCGGAGCGTCAGCAAGTGCGCCGGGAGCGACGCAGTCGCCGCTAGTTTTCGGGACGCGGCGCGGGCGCGGGCGCAGGCGTCAGCTCGCCTGGCTCGGGATCCGGATGCGCCTCGTGGGTCTCGATCTCGTGCAGCTTGGCCTCGAGCTCGGCGATCCGATCGGCGAGGACGCGGACGTCTTTGTTCACGCCAGTCCACGGTGTGATCGTCTGGGACAGCCCATCGAGCGTCGTCCGGATCTTGGTGTCGACCTGCTTCTGCCACTCGTCGAGCCGCTGCTTCGAGTGATCGACCCACTCGCGCAGCGACGCGAGGCTGCGCTTCTTCAGCGCGTTCTCGTCGGTGGTTTCAGCCTCGGGCTCGGCCGGCGTCTCGTCGGTCGCGTCGTCCTTGCGCTTGCCTGGCAAGATTCCGACGACGCGGCGCTGCGCTTCGGCGAACCACTCACCACCGCTCTGGATGATGTTGCGCATCGCGGCAAGCGGAAGAAAGCTGCGCTGCTTCTTCTCTTCCTCGAAGATGATCTGCGCCAAGGTGACCGTGGTGAGGTCCTCCTTGGTCTTGTTGTCGACGATTTTCACATCGTCGCCGTTGCGAATCATCTCGCTAATTTGGTCCAGCGTTACGTACCGACTGTGCTCGGTATCGTACAGCTTGCGATTTGCGTACCGCTTGATGATCCGCGTCTCGGGCATCTCGCTCCTCCCAAACCGCGCGAAGGGCGGCTCGACGTTGCAAAAAGTATCACGCACCGCGCCATGAGCTCAACGTGCCACACTGTCGGAGTGGGCCCCGACCTCATCATTGCGCGCCTCAAGGCGCTGCGGGATCCGCGAATCCGGGTCCTGGCGCTGATCGAGGGCCTTCGTGACGGAGATTCGTTGACGTGGATCCAGGCGCTCGCGGCGATCATCACACGCGCGCACCTGAGCGACGACCTGGACGCGGCCGAGGCGCTGGAGACGCTGACCCACGCTGCCGCCGACCCGGCGCTCGGCTACGCCGATCGCGAGCGGCTGTACGCCGCGGCGACGGAGCAGCGCCTGCCGGCGATCGCGCGGCTGTTCTTGACCGAGTCTCCGGCGACGATGACCCAGCGCGAGCTCGCGAAGTCGCTCGCGCCGGAGCGCCCGCTCAAGCCCACCGGCCGGCCGCTGACGCTGGGCGAGCGCAAGGCGCTGGCGCGCACCCACGACCGCGAGCAGATCCTGTTGCTGATCCGCGATCCGCACCCCGCCGTGATCGCGATCCTCCTCGACAACCCGCACGTCACCGAGGGCGACCTCGTGCGCATCGCGTCGGCGCGCCCCGCGGTGCCGGCCTCGCTCGCGGTCATCGCGGCGCACCCGCGGTGGTCGGTGCGCCACGCGGTGAAGCGCGCGCTGGTGCTCAATCCGTCGACGCCGCTGGCCGACGCGATCCGGGTCGCGACCACGCTGCGCTCGCAGGAGCTGCGCGAGCTCGCCGACGACACGTCGCTGCCGGAGGCGCTCCGCCGGCACGCGGCCGAGGTGCACGACGCGGCCTTGCGGCGGCCGCAGGCCTGACGCCGAATCGCGCGACGACGGCAGGTCTCCAGGGCGGGCGGCTCGACGAAGAGCCGGCGACGCGCCCAGCTACTCGGCGGCGCCGGACTTCTTGCGACGGCGCACGACGACCTCTTCCCACTCACCATCCTCGGCGGCCGCGCTGGCGGTGGCGCCCTCGTCGAGCTGCTTGGCCTGGCGACCGGCGGGGAGCTCGCGCTTCCCCTTCTTGTCGTCCTTCTTGTCGTCCTTGGCCTCCTCGTCCTCGGCGCCGTCGATGTTGGAGGCCTTCTTGAAGTTCTTGATGCTCCGGCCAAGGGCGTCGCCGATGCCAGGTAACTTGTTGGCACCAAAGACGACGAGGACGATGAGCAGGATGATGAGTAGCTCGCCCATTCCGGGCATGGAAGGCTCCTAGGTAACTGCGCGCAGCCTAGCACTGTTTGTGAAGCGAGGCGCTCCGGCGCCAAAACCAGGCCTGAAAACTTGGTGAAGGCTCGTCGAGCCGCCTATGTTTCGAGCCATGCGCGACGCCTTGTTCCGCGCGGCCGTGGGCTGCGGCCTCGTGCTGTTTCTCGGGCTCGGCGCCCGAGCTCACGCCGAGCCCGACCCGACCGACGCAACGTTCCACGCCGGCGCTCAGGCCGTGCCACCCGTCCGCGCCGGCGAGCCGGTCCTGCGCCAGGAGCTCGATGGCCGGCGCTCGATCCGAGGCTGCTCCGCCGACGAGCGCTGCGCGCGTCCCGGCGATCTGCTCCGCGAGTTCGAGGTCGAGGCGTTCCCGCCACCGGGCGCGGGGCCGTGGATCGACGACAAGACGCCGCCGCCGAGCCGGCTCGAGCCCGGCCCGGCGCGGCCGATCGTCAAGCGCCCGAGTCAGCTCCGCCCCGACGCGCCGTGGCTCGATCAGCTCGAGCTGCCGGACTTGCCGGTCAAGTGGTCGCAGACCCTGGTCGACTACCTCGTGTTCTACAAGAACGACCCGCGCGGCCGCAGCATCATGCAGAGCTGGCTGGTCGCGCAGGGCCGCTACCGCGATCTGATCGTCACGCACCTGCGCAAGGCGCGGTTGCCCGAGGATCTGCTGTACGTCGCGATGATCGAGTCGGGCTACGATCCGGCGGATTCGTCGTCGTCGGGCGCGCTCGGCCTCTGGCAGTTCATGCCCGAGGGCGGGCGGATCTACGGCCTGCGCGAGGACCGCTGGGTCGACGAGCGGCGCGATCCGCTGCGCTCGACGATCGCGCAGATGGACTACTTCGCCGATCTCTACCAGCGCTTCGCCGACTGGCACATCGCGCTGGCCGCCTTCAACATGGGCTACGGCGCGATGCTGCGCTCGATCGCGCGCTACAACACCAACGACTATTACCGCCTGTGCGAGTACGAGAACGGCATCCCGTGGGAGACCTGCCTCTACACGCCGAAGATCATCGCCGCCGCGATCGTCGGTCATAACCGCGCGTTCTACGGCTACGACAAGCTCACGCCGGCGGCGCCCGAGGCGTGGGACGAGCTCGCGGTGCCGGCGTCGGTCACGCTGGCGACGCTGGCGCGCGCCGCCAACGCGAGCGAGGCCGAGCTCAAGCGGCTCAACCCGCAGCTGCGCCACGGCCGCACGCCGCCGGGCGAGGTCGGCTACATCGTGCGCGTGCCCGACGGCCGCAAGGCCGACACCCAGCGCCGGATCGTCGAGCTCGAGTCCGACTGGAAGAGCTACGACGCGTACGTCATCGCGCACGGCGAGCGCTTCGAGGATGTCGCGACGACGTTCGGGATCTCGGTCGGCCAGCTGCGCAAGCTCAACGACGTCGCGCGCGACGCCGAGGTCGAGGGCGGCAGCGTGCTCGTCGTGCCGCGGATCTCCGAGGACCAGCGCGCGAAGAACCGCGCCAAGGCCAAGGCCAACCTGCACGCGTCGGGCGTCGACCAGAAGGACGGCGAGCTGCTGATCGTCCCGGTGCCCGACAAGGCGTACGCGGTGCCGGGCAAGCGCCGCGTGTTCTATCGCGTGGTCGCGGGCGACACGCTCGCGGCGGTGGCCAAGGCGTTCGCGGTCAAGGCGGACGACCTGGCGCAGTGGAACGGGCTCGATCGCGACGCGAACTTGCACGCGAAGATGGTGCTGGCCGCGTGGGTCGCGCCCGGCTTCGATCCGGCCAAGCACGCGGTCAACCTGCTCGACGACAGCCAGCTGCTGGTCGTGACCCGGGGCTCGCCCGAGCACATGGATCTCGCCGAGGCGCGCACCGGTCGGGTGCGCACCGAGTACATCGCGCAGGGCAAGGAGAAGCTCGCCGAGGTCGCGAAGAAGTTCGGGATGGGCTCGCACGACCTCGCGCGGATCAACCGGATCTCGTACGACACCGTGCTCGCCAAGGGGCAGACGATCATTGTCTATCAGGTCGCCGATCCGAACCGCTCGAAGCGGGCGGACGAGCAGTGGCGCAAGACGCCGCGCGGCCGGCGCGGCAAGGTGGCCGGCGCGCGCGCGGATCGCACCGCGAGCAGCAACGTCCCCGATGACGACGGCGACGGCGACGGCGACGAGGACGGGGAGGCGAGCAAGCCGAGCGCGGACCAGGGCGACGACCGGGCCGAGCGCAAGGTCGAGGTCAAGCCCGACGCCAAGCGCGACCTCAAGGCGGACGCCAAGCGCGACCTCAAGGCGGAGCGTAAGCGCGAGGACGACGCGAAGCCTGCATCGGAGCGCAAGCGCGAGTCGAAGCCGGCGTCGGAGCGCAAGCGCGACAACGAGCCGAAGCCTGCGGACGAGAGCGCCGAGTCAGCCAGCGACGGCGGCCCGGTGACCAACCCCGGCCAGGTTCGCTAGCTAGTCACTCGCTGATGTTGCGCATGGCGTCGGCGACCTCGGCGAACCGGCCGTCGAGGTAGCCGCGGACCGGCGCGCCGATCTGCTCGGCGTCCATCGCCGCGGTCATGCAGCGCAGCCAGGCGTCGCGCATCGCGAGGTCGACGGTGACGCGGCTGTGGCGCATGCGCAGGCGCGGGTGGCCGTGCTGGGCGATGTAGTCCTGTGGGCCGCCCAGCCAGCCGATCAGGAACAGCGCGAAGCGGTCGCGCGAGTAGCGGTCGACGCGGCCCTCGGGCGTGCAGCGATGCAGCGCGGTGAGCACCGGCTCGCGGTCGCTCATCACGTCGTAGAAGCGCTCGACGAGCGCGCGCACACGGTCCGCGCCTCCCATCAGCGCGAACGGAGTCTCGGGGTCGGACACGACGCGACTGTGCAGCCGAGATCCGCGGCGTGCAAGCGTCAGCGCGCGAGGTGCGGCAGGAGCCTGGCGGCGAACACGTCGGGGTGCTCGCGGTGCATGAAGTGGCCGCCGGGCATCTCCTCGATCGTGTAGGGGCCGGTGAACATGCGCTGGGCGGCGCGGTACAGCGCCACCGGCGCCAGCGTGTCGTCGAGGCCGGCGAACGCGATCGTCGGCGTGGCGATCTTGCGGCGCAGGAAGCCCTGCGGCCGAAACTTGAGCTGCCGGTAGTAGCCGAACGCGGCGTCGAGGCTCCTGCGGTCGGCGAACACCGCGCGCACCGCCGCGAGCTCGTCGGCCGAGACATTCCAGGTCGGCGACCAGCGCCGGTACAGCGCGGGCAGGGCGGCGAAGTCGTTGGCCGCGAAGCGACCGGCGGCGCCGGGCAGCTTGTACGCGATGAAGTGGCGCACGGCCCACAGCTGGGCCGGCGTCGGCTTGAGCGTCGCGGGGTGCGGGATCGCGATCGTGACCAGCGTGCGCAGGCGCTGCGGGTCGAGCGCGGCGGCGGTGTACGCGGCGGCGGCGCCCCAGTCGTGACCGACGACGATCGCCGCGGTCTCGCCGAGCGCCTCGATCAGCGCGAGCACGTCGCGCCCGATCGTCTCGAGGTCCGCGTCGCGCTCGGGGATCGCCGTCGGCGCGTAGCCGCGCATCCACGGCGACACGACGCGGTAGCCCTGGGCGGCGATGCGCGGGCGCACGTCGTCCCAGCTGTGCGGCGTGTCGGGGAAGCCGTGGAGCAAGAGCACGAGCGGTCCGGCGCCGGCCTCGAGGTACGCGAAGCGCAGGCCGTTGGCCTCGATGTGGCGGATCGGGTCGCCGGGCATGGGGCGAGCATGCACCCGCGCTGGTGACTGACAGACCTTCCTGCTAGGAATTCGGCGTGTCCGTGGATCAGCCAGCGATCATCCAGGGTGACCGCACGGTCCTGCTCGAGGTCGATCACCCGCGCTACGAGGAGGGCCGCGACATCCTCAGCCGGTTCGCCGAGCTCGAGCGCTCGCCGGAGCACGTCCACACCTACCGGCTGAGCGCGCTCGCGCTGTGGAACGCCGCGGCGCTCGGCGTCACGACTGACGACGTGCTCGCCGGGCTGCGCACGATCAGCCGCTACGATCTGCCGGGCCACGTCGAGCACGAGGTCAAGGATCTGATGGCGCGCCACGGCGTGTGCCGGCTGGTCGACGGTCCGGATCCGCGGACGCTGCGGCTCGAGGTCACGAGCGACGCGGTCCGCCTGCGGCTCGAGCGCGAGCCCAAGCTGGCGGCGCTGGTCGAGCCCGCGGACGGTCAGTACCAGGTCCCGGTCGCGCAGCGCGGCGCGCTCAAGCGCGGCTTGCTCGCGGTCGGCTATCCGGTCGACGACGTCGCCGGGCTGGTCGACGGCGCGCCGCTCGCGATCGCGGTCAAGCACGAGACCTTCACGCCGTATCCCTACCAGACCGCCGCGGTCCAGGCGTTCTCGGTCACCGGCCATGGCGTGGTCGTGCTGCCGTGCGGCGCCGGCAAGACGATCATCGGCGTGCTGGCGATGGCGGCGCTCGGCACGCGGACGCTGATCCTGACGTCGAGCCGCGAGGCGGCGTCGCAGTGGCGGCGCGAGCTCAAGGCGCGGACCTGGCTGGCCGACGAGACGATCGCGCTGTACGAGGGCGCGCGCGCGGCGGCGATCGCGCCGGTGACGATCACGACGTACTCGATGCTGAGCAAGAAGGGCGGCGCCGGGTCGACCGGCTACACCCACTTCGATCGCCTGGCGCGCGAGCCGTGGGGCCTCATCATCTACGACGAGGTCCACCTCGTGCCGGCGCCGATCTTCCGGCTGACCGCCGAGCTGCAGGCGCGCCGCCGGCTCGGGCTGACCGCGACGCTGATCCGCGAGGACGGTCGCGAGACCGACGTGTTCGCGCTGATCGGCCCCAAGCGCTACGAGGTCGGCTGGCGCGTGCTCGAGCACAGCGGCCACATCGCCGCGGCGACCTGCTTCGAGGTCCGCGTCGCGATGTCGGCCGAGGTCGCCGACGCCTACGCGGTCGCGTCGCCGCGCGAACAGCCGCGGATCGCCGCCGAGAACCCGGCGAAGATGGCGGCGATGGCGGCGCTGGTCGAGCGCCACGTCGGCGAGCGCATCCTCGTGATGGGCACGTACCTCGAGTCGCTGCGCGTCGCGGCCAAGGCGCTCGGCGCGCCGCTGATCACCGGCGACTCGACGCACCGCGAGCGCGAGCAGGCGTACGCCGCGTTCCGCTCGGGCGAGTCGCGCATCCTGGTGCTCTCGAAGGTCGGCAACTTCGCGATCGATCTGCCCGAGGCGGCGGTGCTGATCCAGATCTCGGGGACGATGGGCTCGCGGCAGGAAGAGGCGCAGCGGCTCGGCCGGGTGCTGCGGCCCAAGCCGGGCGGCGCGAGCTTCTACACGATCGTCAGCCGGCACAGCTGCGAGGAAGAGCTGGCGCTGCACCGCCAGCTGTTCCTGACCGAGCAGGGCTACCGGTTCTTCATCGAGGACATGGCCGAGCCGGAGGCGGGCGAGATCAACCGCGCGGCGAGCCGCGGAGCGAGCGATGCCCTCCTCAACTAGCGCGATCGGGTACTCGCTCGACCAGGTTCCGGACGACGATCTCGCGTCGATGATGAACCTGCCGCGCGCCCAGATCGCGGCGCGGCGCAAGACGCTGGCGGCGCAGCACGCCGATCCGGCGTGGGTCGCCCGCACGCTCGACGCGCTGCCGGCGGCGACGCTCGCGGTGCTGCACCTCGTGCTCGAGGGTGGCGGCATCGTGCTCGAGGACGAGCTGTGTCGCGGCGCGGACAAGCGCTTCGGGATGTCGGCGGACGACGTCCACGCCGCGGCGGTGCCGGCGGTCGAGCGCCTGCTCGTGCTCCCGCTGACCACGCCGCACGGCGAGGTCGGGCTCGGCGTCGTGCGATCGGTCGCGCCGCAGCTCGCGCCGCTGGTCGCCGGGCTCGAGCTGCTCGAGCTGCCGCAGGGGGCGTTCACGGCCGACGATGATCCGGTGCGCAACGCGCGGACGTTCCTCGCCGTGTGCCTCGCGACCCGCCACCTCGACATCAAGGTGACCAACGAAGGCCGGCCGCATCGCACCGCGACCAAGCGGCTGGCCAAGCAGGTCGGCCTCGACGAGGCCGTGATCGAGGAGATGCTGGGCACGGGGCTCGCCCTCGACCTGCTCGCGGTCGAGGGCGACGTGCTGCGGCCGGATCTCGCGCAGCTCTCCGAGGCGGCGCACGGACGCTACCCGTTCTGCGGGTTGCTCGCGGCGAGCGTGGCCCAGCTCGAGCGTGGCCCGCTGCCGGTGATCGAGTTGCTGGCGGCGCTGCTGCGCCGGCGCGAGCTGCGTGTGAGCTACATCGGGCGGGCCAGCTTCGACTACCTGCCGGGCTTCGCGACCGGCGCGGTGGGCGGCGAGCGCGCCGTGGCGCTTCGCGCGGTCGGGGGGGCTGCCCCGGCCGTGGAGGGCACGGCGGCGGGGCACGTCACGCCGAGCTTCGAGGTCATGCTGCCGCCCGAGTCGCGGTTGCTCGACATCGTGCAGGTCGGCGCGTGCTGCGTGTGGGAGCGGCTCGATCGCGCGATCGTCGGCCGGATCTCCAAGGCGTCGGTGATCCGCGCGGTCGGTGGCGGCTCGTCGGTGACGGAGATCCTGAGCCAGCTCGCGGCCGCGAGCCGGCACGCCATCCCGCAGAACGTGGAGGCGGCGATCCGCGACTGGGCGGGCGCGGCGCTCGCCGCGACGATCGCGCATGGCCACGTGATCACGGTCGACGCTGCGGCGCATGACCGGGTGGCGCCCGGGTTGCTCGCGCTGGGCGCGCGCGTGCTGGCACCCGGCGTGTTCCTCGTCGATGGCGACGAGGCGGACGAAGCCGAGGCGCCGCGCGCGATCCAGGCGGCGCTGAGCCGAGCCGGTGCGCTGTTCCGGGCCGCGCCGGCGCCGCGCGCGCTGATCCCGGCGGATGAGACCGTGCTGCCGGCGCTGTCGGCCGAGGCGGCCCGGGTGCGCGCGCGGGTCTCGGCCTGGCGGCGCAACGAGGCGTTCGAGGGCAAGCGCGATGACTTCCTCGAGCTCAGCCGCAAGGTCGCCGAAGCCGAGACCAGCGCGCTCCGCCGGGTCGAGGAACAGCTGGGGCGCTGGGAGCGCGCGCACGACGACGCGCTCGACCACGACGACCCGGCGTACCACGCGCTGCTCGCGATCCTCACGTCGCTGCCGGCGGAGACGCGCGCGCGGATCTTCATGACGTCGAAGAACCTGGGGGATCTGGTCGGCGCGCTGTCGAAGATCGGCGCCGGCCTGGCCAGGCCCGGGCAGAAGATGAGCTTGCCGAAGCGGCCTGCGGTGCCGGTCGTGCCGAGGTCGTCGCGGCAACCGGCGCGTCCGCCGTCGCTGCTGTGGCAGGACCAGGACCTGCGCGCGCGGCTCGAGCGAGCCGCCGAGGACGTCGAGGCGCTCGCGCTGCAGCTGCCGGGCGCGGTGCGCTACGTCGAGATCGATCGCGTGATGAAGCGCGGCAACGCGTGGATGGTGCTCGGCAACGACGTCAGCACGGGCAACTCGGTCGCGGTGAAGCTCGACGATGTCCAGGCGATCGCCGCGCTGCCCGATGACCTCGAGGCCTACGACCTGCGGACGCCGGAGACCGACCCGGACGAGCTCGAGCTCGATCCCGACGAGCTCGCCGACGTCGCGCCGCGCCGGCCATGGCACCCCGCGCCCGGCGAGGCGGCGCCGGCCGGGCACCTCCCGTGCCCGTGCGGCAGCGGCGCGCGCTATCGCAACTGCTGTCGCGATCTCCCGCGCGCGTGATTCTCGAGGTCTTCGACGACAGCGTCGAGCTTGTTCGAGGCGCGCGCGGCGTGCATCGCGTTGCTCATCAAGTGCATGTTTGCCGACGGGCGGAGAGATCGTCTGGCTGTGTCACGATGAGTGAGATGTTGAGGCGGTATCGTGCCTTACGCCTCGGGTTTGTCGCTTGACGAACACTGGTGCACAGCCGAAGGTGTCAACGTGAAACCGTCCAGGCTGATGTTCCTTGGCGTGGCGATGGTGGCGTCGACGTGGGTTGCATGCGCGACCTCCGAGCCCGTTGGCGGCTCGTCCACTGACGATCCGGCCGGGGGCGACCTGCCCGAGGGCACGCCCGACGGCGTGATCATCGGCGCGCCGCAAGCGCCCATCGCGGCCGGCAATCGCCTGCGCCTCGTCGCCGGCAACATCACGAGCGGCACCAAGCAGGCCTACGAGCAGCCGGGCATCCGGATCTTTCGCGGCCTCGCGCCCGACGTGGCGATGATCCAGGAGTTCAACGTCGCCGGCAACACGACCGCCGATCTGCGCGGCTTCGTCGACCAGGCGTTCGGCACCGAGTACGTGTTCGCGCGCGGCGCGGCCTCGCAGCAGATCCCCAATGGCATCGTCAGCCGTTATCCCATCCTCGCCAGCGGCGAGTGGAGCGACTCCACGGTTGGCAATCGCGCCTTCACCTGGGCACAGATCGATATTCCGGGGTCGATCGACCTCTATGCGATCAGCGTCCACCTGCTGAGCTCGAGCTCGGGGTCGCGCAACACCGAGGCGGGCCAGCTGGTCGGCAACATCCAGGGCCTGCCGGCCAACGCGTACGTCGTGCTCGGCGGCGACTTCAACACCACCTCGCGCAGCGAGGCGTGCGTCCAGACGCTGTCGGCCGTGCTGTCCACCGGCGGGCCGTTTCCCGTCGACGAGGCCGGCCTCGGCAACACCAACGCCAACCGCAACAAGCCCTACGACTGGGTGCTGGCCAATGGCGGGCTGCAGGCGCTCGCGACCGACGTCGTGATCGGCACGCACACGTTCCCGAACGGCTTCGTCGCCGACACCCGGGTCTACACGCCGATCGCCGACCTCGCGCCCGCGCTCGCCAGCGACAGCGGCGCGTCGAACATGCAGCACATGGCGGTCGTGCGCGACTTCGCGCTGCCGGGCACGCCGCCGCCTCCGCCGCCGGTGGCCAGCGTCGCGGTCACGTCGCCCAACGGCGGTGACTCGTGGCCGGCCGGATCGAGCCAGACAATCACGTGGACGTCGAGCAACGTGAGCGATGTCCGCGTCGAGCTGACCACCGACGGGACGACGTTCACGACGCTCGCGGCCTCGACGCCCGCGGCGGACGGCCAGCTCGCGATCACCGTGCCGGACACCGCGACGACCCGCGCGCGGATCCGGATCTCGGCGTTGCCGGAGGCCACGACGAGCGACGATTCGGACGCCGACTTCGCGATCACCACGGTGGCGCCGCCGCCGCCCCCGCCGGTGCCTGGCAGGGTGTTCATCAACGAGGTGCTGGCCAACGAGCCGGGCTCGGACACCGCCGGCGAGTACGTCGAGTTGGTCAACGCCGGCACGACGAGCGTCGACCTGTCGGGCTGGAAGATCTCCGACGCGACGGCGGTGCGCCACGTGTTTGCGTCGGGGACGACGCTGGCGGGCGGCCGCGCGATCGTCGTGTTCGCCGGCGCCTCGGCGATCCCCGCGGGCGTCAGCAACGCGGTCGCGTCGTCGACCGGCAGCTTCGTGTTCGGCAACAGCGGCGACACCGTGAAGCTCGCCAGCCCGACCAGCCAGGTCGACAGCGTGACGTACACGTCCGCGCTGTCGGGCACCGATGGCGTGTCGATGAACCGCAGCCCCGACGGCGATCCGACCGGCGCGTTCGTGCTGCACACGACGCTGTCGTCGCTGCCGCGCTCCGCCGGCACGCGCGCCAGCGGCGCCGCGTTCTAGCGGTGTGACCGCGCCTGCCATCGGTCAACTGCCGGACGCCGCCATCGATCGTGTGATCGCGCGCCTCGTCGCCGTCGCGAAGTGCAATGACGGCTAGAAGTCGAGGCCGGCCGAGATCGAGATCGTGGTCTGCGCCGACGCGATGTCCTTGGCGTCGCAGTTCGTGGTCGTCGCGTTGGCCACGCAGGGATCCGAGGTGCCGCCGCGGTCGTCGACCGACGAGCCGGCGAACGCGTACTGGCCCTCGACCGTGAGCTGGACGACGTCGTACTGCAGCTTCACGCCGGCGGTGATCCGGTGGCGCACGATCGTCGCCTGATCCTTGAACGCGAAGTTGTTGGCGCTGTCCATCTCGTCGCCGGGGTTCAGCGGATCGACGTTGGGCGTCGCGTCGATGACCTCGGAGCGCGGCGTGATCAGCACGAGGTTGTAGCCGGCGAACGGATCGAGTCGCCACGTGCCGCCGATCCCGAAGTGCTTCGAGATCACCGCGTCGCCCGACAGCACGGTCAGGTCGAGCTCCTGCTGGTTGATCATGCGCGACACGCCGGCGCGGATCGCGAGGCTGGGCAGCGGCAGGCCGTGGTAGCCCTCGTGGATCGCGAGCTTGCCGGTGAGCTGCGCGGCCCACGTGCTCGACTCGAGGACGTTGACGATGCCGGCGCCGAGCTCGAACGACGGCACGGGCAGCCACAGCCCCTTGCGGGCGAACACGCCGACGGTGCGCAGGAAGCCGTCGCCGTGCGCCACGCCGCCGGTGCCCATCGGATCGGGGCTGCCGGCGAGCGCGCGCCAGTACGGCTGGGAGCTGTCGATCGTGGTCTGCGAGCCCTCGACGCCGAGCTGGAAGCCGCCGTACCCGAGGGTGTCGGCCGGCGTCAACAGATGCGGCGCGAGCACGACGCCGAGCTGCGAGGCCAGCGCGCGGAACTCGAGGTTCTCGCCGACGACGCTGGTCACGCCGCCCTGGTCGACGCGGGTCGCGAGCCGCGACATCACGAGGTCGTTGGGCTCGGCCGCGGCGAGCCGCGAGGTCGAGAGGAGGGCGAGCGCTGTCAGCGCCGTCTGCGCCCCGGATGCCATCGGGGCCGAGCGTAGGCCCGAGCGCGACCGGGTGTCAACGCGGCGCGCCGGTGGTACACCCGCCGGGATGACTGCGTTTGCCACGATCCAGCTCGATCGCGCGGGCGCCGTCGCGCGGATCACGCTCAACCGCCCCGAGAAGCGCAATCCGATCGGCCCGGCGACCTGCGGCGAGCTCGTCCAGGCGCTCGCCGAGATCAAGGCCGACCGCGCGGCGCGCGTCGTGGTGCTGACCGGCGCCGGCGCGGTGTTCTCGGCCGGCGGCGACCTGTCGGCGATGCCGGCGGGCGATGGCCCCAGCGCGAGCCTGCCCGACCTCCTGCTCGCGATGCACGAGCTCGGCAAGCCGATCATCGCGATGGTGAACGGTCCGGCGCTCGCCGGCGGGCTCGGCCTGATGGTCGCGTGCGATCTGGTGATCGCGGCCGACACCGCGACGTTCGGCACCACCGAGATCGCGGTCGGCCTGTGGCCGATGATGATCACCGCGGAGATCACGCGCAGCGTGGGCCGCAAGAAGACGCTCGAGATGATGCTGACCGGCCGCAAGCTCGACGCCGCCGAGGCCCTGGCCTGCGGCCTCGTCACGCGCGTCGTGCCGGCCGCCGAGCTGGAGGCCGCGACCGCCCAGCTCGCCGGCGAGCTCGCCGCGCGCAGCCCCGCCGCGCTCGCGCTCGGCCTCGCCGCGTTCTATCGCTCGCAGGACATGGAGCTGGCGCCCCAGCTGCGCTACCTCGAGGGCGAGCTCGGCCGCGTGCTCGCGCTCGACGACGCCCGCGAAGGCATCGCGGCGTTTCTGGCCAAGCGCGCGCCGGTGTGGAGCGGGACGTGAAGGTCCTCGCGATCGATCACGTGCAGCTCGCGATACCGCCCGGGGGCGAGCCCGCCGCGCGCGCGTTCTACGGCAACGTCCTCGGCTTCACCGAGGTCCCCAAGCCCGAGGTCATGCGCGTCCGCGGCGGGCTGTGGTTCCAGGCCGGCCCGATCCAGATCCACCTCGGCGTCGAGCCCGACATGCGGCCGTCGGTCAAGGCGCACCCGGCGCTGCGGGTCACCGCGCTCGACGCCTGGGTCGCCCGCCTCGCCGCCGCCGGACACCGCTGGCAGCCGTCCGACGAGCTGCCGGGCACGCGCCGCGGCCACACCTGGGATCCGTTCGGCAACCGGATCGAGCTGATCGAGGCGACGTAGTCGCGCGAACACGGCGAGCGGCGATCCGCTACGGCAGGTCGCGACCGAGGTTGCGCGCGAGGAGGCTCGCGGCGGCCTTCGTGATGTGCTCGACGCCCTGCATCAGCAGGCCGAAATCGCCGGCATCCGGGCAGCTCCTCGCCGCGCTGTCCAGCACCGCGTAGATCACGACGCCCAGCGGTCCTTCGGGGAACCGATCGAAGTCCTCCATCCGCTCGATGCGATCGCGCATCGACGCGAGCCACGCGAGCGCCGTTGCCTTGCTGGCCGGGTACACGTATTGCTGATCGACACCGTAGGATGCGGCGAGCTGCTCGACCAAGGAGGTCATCGGGCAATGATGATAACCCCGCCCGGTCACGAGGCATGCCGGGAGAGCCGGCCGTCAGGCGGCCTTGGCGCGCGGGCGGCGCACCGCGCGGATCTTGCCGCTGCGACCGCCGCCGGCGTAGAGCAGGTCCTTGCCGTCGGACTCGAGGCCGCTGACGGTCACGCCCGCGGGCATCGCGAGGCTGGTCAGCACCTCGCCGGACGCCGGGTCGACGCGGCGCAGCTCCGAGGCGTCGTCTTCGGACGTGCCGTGCCACAGCTCGCCGTCGACCCAGGTCACGCCGGTGACGAAGCGGTTCGACTCGATCGTGCGCAGGATCGCGCCGGTGCTGGGATCGATCTGGTGGATCTTGCGATCGCGATACTGACCGACCCACAGCGAGCCTTCCGCCCACGTGAGCCCGGCGTCGCCGCCCTTGCCTGGCGCCGGAATGGTCGCGACGACGCGGCCGGTCCTGGGATCGATCTTCTGGATCTGCGCCTCGGCGATCTGGAACAGGTAGGTGCCGTCGAACGCCGTGCCGGCGTGCCCGGGCACCTCGAGCTCGCGCACGATCGCGCCGCTGGCGGGATCGATCGCGTGGAGCTTCGCGCCCGACGCGAACCACACGAGGCTGCCGTCGAAGGTCACGCCGTTCACCTGCGAGACGCCGTCGAACGTGCCGTACTCGCGAACCACTTCTGCATGCTCGATGATGGGCTTGGTCATGACGTCGACCTTAGGTCTCGGCGAGCGAGCTCGGGAGTAACAAGGTTGTCGTGAATCCGGTCAGCGGCTTGGCCAGCCAGCGCCGCGCCCGCGCGCGGCCCCACGATCGCACGCGGCCGGCGGCCTCGAGCGTCGAGAGCGAGCGCTGCACGGTGCGCTGACTCGAGCCGTGAGCGAGCGCCAGCGCCGAGGTCGACCAGGCGGTGCCATCGGCGAGCAGCGCGAGCAGCGTGCTGTCGAGCTCATCGATCGGCGGCGCCAGCACCACGATCGAGGGCTGCCCGCACGGCGCCAGCGCGAAGCCGCGCGGCGTCGCGCGCACCTCGACGAGCTCGTTCAGCTCGCGGCGCAGCCGGCCGAGCTCGACGCGCAGGCGCGCGCGATGCGAGTCGTTGGGCCGGAGCGTGCCGAACGCGCGCTCGATCAGCACCTCGCGCGTCGCGTCCGAGGGCCAGGCCTGGGCCAGCGCGCGCACCAGCGCGAACAGCACTGGGCGCCGGGCGAGCGAGCGCACGCGGTCGCCGGCGCGCACGACCCGCCGGCACGCATCGACGACGACCGCGGGCGACGCGAGCACGGCCTCGACCGCGTCGAGATCGAGCACGCGCTCCTCGCCGTGCGCGATCAGCCGCGCCGCCGGCGTGCTCAGGGCCAGCATCGAGTGCTCGACCTCGGCGGCGAGCATCGGGATGCGCGCGCGCAGCGCCGCGGCTCGAGCGCGCTCGAGCGCCTGTCGGGCGGCGTGCGCGTGCGCCTGCCGCAGGGCGATGTCGGCGCGCGCGAGCTCGGCGATCGCGGCGAGCATGGGCGGCGGCGCGGCGCTCCAGTCGCGCTCGGCGAGCAAC
>Ga0307513_10003109_pt1 | contig 22657 bp, 21 predicted proteins | sample 15_EM_MG_FD_202174 | JGI IMG/M metagenome (GOLD analysis project Ga0307513, IMG submission 202174) | Populus trichocarpa ectomycorrhiza microbial communities from riparian zone in the Pacific Northwest, United States - 15_EM | ecosystem: Host-associated > Plants > Roots > Unclassified | place... | reverse complement strand
GGCGGGAATGTGCGGCGCCAATGGCAAGGCCTGCAGCGACAGGGCCGCCTGCACTTGTGCGGCGGCCTCGGCGGCGCTCTTGCCGCTGTCCCTGGCGATGTCGGCCACCAGCGTGGTGACGGGGCTGACGAACACATCCTGCGCGCCCGGCGCGCCGGTGGGCACGGTGCGCAACGTGAAGGCCACGCCGACAGCGGCGTTGGTGTCCTTGTCGATGGCCGTCGCCGGCACCTGCGCCACCACGCCGTGCAGGCCGGCGGCGCTCTCGGCAATGTCGAGCGCGTACTTGCCGTCGGCGCCGGTGCTGGCGCTCGGCTCCCCGGCGTCGCAGCTGCCGTTGTCGTTGAGGTCATAGCAGACCGTGGCGCCGTGCAGCGGGCCGTCGGCCACCAGGCCGGTAACGGCCACGGTGGGTTCGTCGTCGCTATTGCAGCCGCCCAGCAGCAACAGCGCCGAGGCCGTGGCCAGCAGCGCGACGGTGCCGCTGAATGACAGGGCAGACGACAGCGCAGACGCGCCATGCGGGGCGCGAAGGCGCCGGCGCGGCGCGCTCGTGCACAGCCGCGGTCGGGGTGAAGGTGATTTCATGGTGCCTCCTCAGCAAGGTGTTGTCGAATGGGCGCCGGGCTTTGCGCGGCGTTTGCCACGGTAGGCAAGCCTTGGTTGCCAAACACCCCCCGGCCAGTGGGCGGCCGCTGCCGGGCTTCAGCCACCTTGTGGATGAAGGGCGGATGAACGGCCAGCGCGGGCCGCGTCAACCCGACGGGTGATGCAGCGCCAGGCGCGCGCGGCCAGACTGCGCCTGCCCATGACGCCCATGACGCCCATGACGCCCATGATGCCCATGACAAGTACAAGCGCCCGATCGATTGCCGCCCTGCAGGCCCTGTGCGGCCTGGGACTGCACGCCCAGGTGCTGGTGCCTGCGGTGCTGGAAGCGCTGCACGAGGTCGTGCCTTCGTACCGCAACCTGTTCGACTGGACCGACGAAGAAGGGCGCCTGCTGCGCTATTTCATCGAAGGGCCGATCGATGCCACACTCGCCCAGCGTTACTTCGACGAGTTCCACAACCGCCGCGAAACCGAGGCCATGCCCAGCTTCGACACGCTGCGCCGCCACCCGCCCGGCGTGCGCAGTGCGGCGGAGCTGGAGCACGCGCAATTCTTCGATTCGGCGCTGTACCACGAGATCTGGCGCCCGCAGGGCTTTCACACGCGGCTGGAAGCGGTGCTGCGCGGGCGCGGGGGGCGGCTGCTCGGCTCGCTGGTGCTGTACCGCGCACCCGGCGATGCCCGCTTCGACCGCCACGACGAACAGCGCCTGGCCGTCGTGTTGCCGGCCTTCGCCGCCGGCCTGGACGACTGCGGTCAGCCGCCCGTCGACGACCCCCACGTGCCCGGCCCCGAGCCAGCGGAAACGCTGCTGCTGACGCTGCAGGGCCAGCTCTGCCATGCCAGCCCGGGCGCCCACCGCCTGCTGCTGATGGCCGAAGGCGGCGCCGGCCGCGACACCCTGAGCACGCCGCTGGACCTGCTGGCGGGCCGGCTGCTGCCGCTGCTGCTGGCGCGCCTGCGCGAGCGCGTGAACGATGGCCCGGGCCGGGTGCTGGCACCGCCGCCGTCAGTGACCCATGAAACGGAGGCCGGCCAGTTCGTCGCCAGCGGCAGCTTGCTGCGTGCAATGCAGGCCGATGCCAGCCCGCTGGCGCAGGTCACGCTGCGCCGGCTGGAGCCGCACCGCGTCGCCCTCGAGCGCGCGCTGCGTGCACTGCCGCTCACCGCCGGGCAGATGGCGGTGTGCCGCCAGCTGTACCGCGGCCGCACGCACGCGCAGATCGGCGTGCAGCTGGGCGTGGCGCCGGCCACCGTGGTCGACCACGTGCGCAAGGTCTACCAGGCGCTGGACCTGCGCTCGACGCTGGAGTTGCGGGCGAGGGTCGACGGCCGGATCGGGCTGGCCTGAACAAGTCGGACGATTTGGTCATCGGCCGCACTCTGCGGTCTTGGCGATTCGAGGCGCCCTACCTACAGTGGACGCCGATGGTTCGCACCCTGTTACCGAGTTTGTTACCGACGCCCCGCGCGCCCCGAGTCGACGATGCTGCGCCGAAATTCGCTCGGCGGAATGGCCACATGCTGGGCAAAGAAGCGGCCGAAGTGGCTGGGTTCGATGTAGCCGAGTTCCGCGGCCACATCGCACACCGGCTTGTCGGAACCGGCCAGCATGCCGACCGCCAGACGCATGCGCGCCCAGTCCAGATAGTGCTGCGGCGATACGCCGACGACGCTTTTGAACTGGGCAAAGAAGTGCGAACGCGACAGCCCGACCTCGGCCGCGATGTGCTGCAGCTTGGGGTTGTCCGCGGCGCGTTCGTCGAGCAGCCGCAGCGCGCGGCGGATGCGCACGTCGACGCTGCGCACGCCGGGCGGCCGGGCAGCGGCGGCATCGGTGCCGGCGCGTTCGATGGCGTCGATGAACTCGGGCAGAAGCCGTTCGAAGTCGCCGCTGGCCCGGGCTTCGGGTTCGGTGATGTGCTGGACCAGCCGCCGCGCCCGTTCGGCGATGGCCGGCGTCACCGCCACCGAGCGGTGTGCCGGCCGCGTGCGTTCGCCCGCACGGCCCGGCGCCATTTGCTGCGACAGCCAGGCCGGCTCGATCAGCAGCGACAGGATCAGCGTCGGTTCGTCCGAGTGGCGGACGCTGCGGTGAGCCTCCCACGGGCGGATGACGAGCATCTGCGCATCGCTCAGCGGCGCGTCGTCGTCGCCGACATGGAAGTGCAGGTCGGCGCCGGAAAGCTTGAGCAGCAAATTCACTTCCGCGTGGGCGTGCGTTACCACGGTCCGCGTGCCGTAATTTGCCGTCGCGCGGCCGAATGGGCCGATCAAGACTGCCGAACGATTCTTCATGATTGATTGAAGCCCAAATAGCCGAATGGCCGCCGAATAGCCGCCGAATGGCCGAATAACCAAGATAACCAAAAAAGATGTTCTTCTATTTCCCCGACAATTACCGCTGGTCCCTGGCTGTGCTTCGGGCTGTTGCCGCCGGAGGCTTGTTCGGCGAGATCGACTGGGCCTGCTCGCGCCTGCGCGAAGCCTCGAAGGTCCAGCCGTCGGGCGATGTCGAGGCCTGGCATCTTCAGTGGAACGAACTGGGTCGTCAATTGGAGGAATCCGCAAGCGTCGCGCGGGCCGGTGGCCATACCGTGAGTGCCAGCGATTTCTCGCTGCGCGCGTCGGTCTACTATCAATGGGCCGAAGGCTTGCTGGACCCGGACGACGCGCGCGCGGCCGTCGCTTACGGCAAACACCTGGCCTGCTTCGCCGAGTTTGCCCGTTGGCGCGAGCCGGCGATCGAACGGGTCGAGGTCCCATTCGAGGGTCGGACCCTTCCCGCCTACCTCGTGCCTGCGGCCGGCCAGCGCGGGCGGGGGCCGGCGGTCCTGCTGTGCGACGGGCTCGACGCCAACAAGGAAGAGATGCTCTACGTGGCCTTGTCGCTGGCCCGGCGCGGCATGACGACCCTGGTCTTCGACGGGCCGGGCCAGGGTGAGGCGCTGCGCCAACGCGGCATGACCGCGCGCCACGACTTCGAAGTGCCGGCCAGCGCCTGCGTCGACTGGCTCGTGCGGAGGCCCGAGGTCGACCCGGCGCGGATCGGCATCGTCGCCGCGAGCTGGGGCGGCTACTACGCGCCGCGCGCGGTGGCCTTCGAGAAGCGCATCAAGGCCTGCGCCGTCATGGGCGCCGTGTTCGACACCCATGCCTGCATGGTGCGCCGGGTCGGCTACGTGCCGGGGCAGGGCGCCACCCAGTTGGGCAACAATGCCCCGCTGGGCACCACCGGCAAGACCATCCTGCGCATCCTGGGCGAACCCGACTGGGAGCACGCGTTTCGCAAGCTCGAGGCGTTTCGCCTGGAGCCGATAGCGGCGCAGATCGACTGCGACCTGTTCATCGTGCACGGCGCCAACGACCGCCACGCGCCGCCCTCGGAAGCGCAGCGCCTGTTCGACGCCGTGAGCTCGCGCCACAAGCAGCTGCGGATCTTCACCGAAGAAGAGGGCGGTGCCGCGCACGTCAATCTCGACCGGCCGGAACCGGCGCTGAGCCTGGTCTGCGACTGGATGAGCGAGCGTCTTTGAAGGGATCGGAAATGAGCGGCTCCGAGTTCGTCCAACTGAGCACCGAAGGCAGCGTCAGCAACCTCACGCTGGCCCGTCCCGAGGCCGGCAACCGGCTCAGCAATGCGATGGCGCTGGCGGTCGTCGAGGCTCTGGATGCGGCGTCGTCGAGCCGGGTCATCGTGCTGCGCGCGCAAGGCCCGGACTTCTGCCTGGGCCGCGACATGGCGCCACCGGCGCCGGGCGCCGGCGTTCGGGCAGCCGACGTTTTGCGCGACGATGCCGCGCCGATGCTGAGCATGTACGAGGCCTTCCGCCGCTGCCGCCAGCCGGTGGTGGCCGTCGTGGCCGGGCGGGCCTGGGGCATAGGCCTGGTGCTGGCGGCGCTGTGCGACGTGACCTTGGCCGCCGAAACCAGCAGCTTCTGCCTGCGTGAACTCGACCGCGGTATTCCACCGTGCGTGGCGATGGCGCCGCTGCTCGATCGTCTGCCGACCAAGATGCTGGGCTACCTGGTCTACTCGGCGCAGGAAATCGGGGCCTCGGCGGCGCTGGCAGCCGGCATCGTCAGCCGGCTGGTCGACGAGGGCGATCTGCAGGCGCAGACAACGGCTTTCATCGAGCGCCTGTTGTCGTTTCCGGCGCCGGCGGTCGAGGCCGTCAAGCAGTTCCTCGCGACGGCTCCGCGCGGCCATCAAGCCCAGGCCGAACTTTATGGCGCTAGCCTGCTGGCCAACGTGCTCGGATCGCGTTGACCCGGCGCGAGCTCATTCATAACTATTCCATTCAGGAGACATCAATGCGCCGATTCTTCAAGTGCCTGCATCTGCTGCTGCCATTCGCGCTGTTCTGCGCAGGTGGTTCGCCGGCCCATGCTGCCTACCCCGAGAAGCCGATCAGGATCATCGTCGGCTTCCCGGCGGGCAGCACCGGGGACATCATTGCGCGAATCCTTGCGCCCAGACTCAGTGAAAGTCTGGGGCAGCCCATCGTCGTCGAAAACAAGCCGGGCGCCGGCAGCAGCCTGGCTGCGGAGGCCGTTGCGACAGCGCCTGCGGACGGCTATACGTTGTTGTTGAGCACGACCGCGAATGTGATCAACCCGAGTCTGTATCCCGGCCTTCGATTCAATTTCGAAAAGGACCTGATGCCGGTGATGCTGGTCGGCGAAGCGCCGGCGCTGCTGATTGCCAAGAGCGACCTGCCTTTCAATTCCATCAAGGACTTGATCGCCGCGGCCGCCACCGAGCCCGGCAAGTACACCTTCGGCTCCTCGGGCAACGGCACGTTCACCCACCTTTACGGCGAGCTCTTCAACCAGTCGGCGCGCGTCAAATTGACGCACATCCCGTACAAGGGCAGCTCGGCCGCGCTGACCGACGTGGTCGCCGGCGTCGTCGACCTGTCCTTCACGCCGGCCGCGCCGGTGCTGGCGAATGTCAAGGCCGGCAAGGTCAAGGCGCTGGCGGTGATCGGCTCCAAGCGCATGCCGGCGCTGCCCGACGTGCAGACCTTCACCGAAGCGAAAGTCACCGGCTTCGACTCGGCGCTGTGGTTCGGCTTGAATGCTCCGGCGCAGACCCCGGCGGCTGTCGTCGAGCGGCTGACCGCCGAGTTGCGCAAGGTCCTGGCGCAGGCCGACGTGAAGGGCCAGCTCGCGGCGCAGACCATCGAGGTCGTGGCGGCGCCGCCGGCGCGGTTCGCGACGGTGATCGCACAGGACGGCGCCAAGTGGGCGGCGGTGGTCAAGAGTGCCAACATCAAGGGCGACTGAGAGCCCCTCTGACGCCTCGGGGAGAACACGATGGACAACGGTTTTGAGGTGATCGGCAGCGGTCCGCAACACGTGATCGTGTTGCACGGATGGTTCGGCGACCACAGCATCTGGTCGCCGACCTATGCGCTGCTCGATCGCGAACGTTTCACTTATGCATTCCTGGACTACCGCGGCTACGGCGCGTCGCGTGCGCTGGCCGGCACCTACACGATGGCCGAGATCGCCGCCGACGCGGCGGCGCTGGCGGCCCGTCTGGGCTGGGACCGCTACGCCGTCGTCGGACATTCGATGGGCGGCATGGCGGCGCAGCGGCTGGCGGTCGACGCGCCGGCGCAGGTCCAGGCCCTGGTGTGCGTGACGCCGGTCCCTGCCAGCGGCGTCAAGCTGCCGCCCGAAGTGGCCGCGTTGTTCGCGGCGGCGGTGTCCGATGACGCGGCCGCGCTCGGCGTCATCGAAGCATCGCTGGGCGGCCGCCTGACGCCGGGCCTGAGTGCACACGTGCTGGCCTTGCAGCGCCGCAGCGCCAGCCCGGAGGCCTTCTCGGGCTATCTGCGGGCGTTCACGCAGAGCGACTTTTCGAGCGAGGCGAAAGCCCTGCGGACCCCGCTGCTGGTGCTGGTGGGCGAGCACGATGGCGGCGTGTCGGCCGAGTTCGTGCAGGCCACGTTCCCGGTGCTCTACCCGCACGCGGTGCTGGCGACCTTGCCGAACGCGGGCCACTATCCGATGGTCGAGACGCCGGCCTACCTGGTGACGGTGATCGAGCGCTTTCTGCGGCAGGCGGTGGCGGGCTGAAGGGCGGGCCTGGGTCTGGCCTAGACCAGCGCGGCGATCGCCTGCCCCATCTCGGTGGTGTTGGCGCTGCCGCCGAGGTCGCCGGTGCGCGGCCCGCTCGCCAGCACCTGTTCGATCGCCTTCAGGATGGCGTCGTGCGCCGCCTGCTCGCCCAGGAACTGCAGCATCAGCGCCGCGCTCCAGATCATCGCCACCGGGTTGGCGATGTTCTTGCCGTAGATGTCGGGTGCCGAGCCGTGCACCGGCTCGAACAGCGACGGGATCTTGCGCTCAGGGTTCAGGTTGGCGCTGGGCGCCAGGCCGATGGTGCCGGTGCAGGCCGGGCCGAGGTCGGACAGGATGTCGCCGAACAGGTTGCTCGCCACCACCACGTCGAAGCGGCCGGGTTGCAGCACGAAGCGCGCGCTGAGGATGTCGATGTGCTGCTTGTCCACGGTGATCTGCGGATACGCCTTGTGCATGGCGTCGGCGCGGCCGTCCCACCAGGGCATGCTGATGGCGATGCCGTTGCTCTTGGTGGCCACCGTCAGGTGCTTGCGCGGGCGCTCGGCGGCGCGCTCGAAGGCGAACTTCAGCACGCGGTCGCTGCCGAAGCGGCTGAACACGTTCTCCTGGATCACGATCTCGCGCTCGGTGCCTTCGTACATGATGCCGCCGAGCTTGGTGTACTCGCCTTCGGTGTTCTCGCGCACGATCAGGAAGTCGATGTCGCCCGGCTTGCGCGGCTGGCCCTTGACGTCGACCAGCGGGCAGGGCACGCCTTCGAACAGGCGCACCGGCCGCAGGTTGATGTACTGGTCGAACTCGCGGCGGAACTTGATCAGGCTGCCCCACAGCGACACGTCGTCGGGCACGGTCGCCGGCCAGCCGACGGCGCCGAACAGCAGCGCGTCCTGGCCTTGCAACTGCGCCTTCCAGTCGGCCGGCATCATTTCGCCGTGCGCCGCGTACCAGTCGCAACTGGCCCATTCGACGGGCTTGGCCTGCAGCCTGAAGCCGAAGCGGGTTTCCGCCTTCTTCAGTACCCGCAGCGCTTCGGGCATCACTTCCTTGCCGATGCCGTCGCCGGGGATGAGGGCGATCTGGTAGGTCTTGCTCATGGTGTTTGCCTGGTGTGTGCTTGTTGGTGAATCAGTAAGGGCCCTTGGCGGTGCCGGCGGGTGCGACGCTGGCGACGCCGAACTCGGCCGCGAGTTTGCGCGTGGCCTGCGCCAGCAAGGTCACGTCGATGCCCACCGCCACGAAGCGCGCGCCCAGTTCCAGGTAACGCCGGCCGGCGGCGGGGTCGCCGGTGAGTGTGCCGGCGGCCTTGCCACTGGCGGTGATGGTGCGGATCGCGTCGTCGATAGCCGCCTGCACTTCCGGGTGGCCCGGGTTGCCGCGGTGGCCCATCGACGCGGCCAGGTCGGCCGGGCCGATGAACACGCCGTGCACTCCGTCGACCGCGCAGATCGCGCGCAGGTTCTTCAATGCGGTGGCGCTTTCGGCCTGCACCAGCAGGCAGACCTCGTCGTTGGCTTCGTCGAGGTAGCCCTTGCGCGCGGCCCAGCGCGAGGCGCGCGCCACCGCCGCCCCCACGCCGCGAATGCCCAGCGGCGGGTAGCGCGTGGCGGCCACGGCCGCGGCGGCTTGTTCGGGGGTGTCGATCATCGGCACCAGGATCGTCTGCGCGCCGACGTCCAGCACCTGCTTGATGAGCGCGGCGTCGCCGCTGACCACCCGCACCACCGCGTGCGCCGGGTAGGGTGCGACCGCCTGCAACTGCGCCAGCAGGCTGCGCACGTCGTTGGGCGCGTGCTCGCCGTCGATCAGCAGCCACTGGAAACCGGCGCTGGCGCAGACCTCGGCGGTGTAGGGCTCGGCCAGGCTCAGCCACAGGCCGACCTGCTGCTCGCCACGCGCCAGCGCGGCCTTGAACGGGTTGCCGGCCTTCATGAAAGGCCGCCTTGACATACGTATTTGATGTGCATGTAGTCCTCCAAACCGTGCACCGAGCCTTCACGGCCGTAGCCCGATGCCTTCACGCCGCCGAAGGGCGCGGCTTCAGCGGCCAGCGCGCCTTCGTTGACGCCGACGATACCCGCCTCCAGCGCTTCGCTGACGCGCCAGATGCGCGCGGCGTCGCGGCTGTAGAAGTAGCTGGCCAGGCCGAAGGGCGTGCCGTTGGCCATCGTAACGGCTTGCGCTTCGGTGTCGAACACGAACACCGGCAGCACCGGGCCGAAGGTTTCCTCGCAGGCGCATTCCATGTCGGCCGCCGCGTTCACCAGCACCGTGGGGGCGTAGTAGTTGGGGCCTTGCGCGGCCGCGTCGTGCACCCGGTGGCCGCCGACCAGCACACGGGCGCCGCGTGCGACCGCGTCTTTCACGTGGCGCTCGATCTTCTCGACCGCGCGCGAATTGATCATCGGCCCGATCTGCGAAGCCGGGTCGCTGGCCGGCCCGACCTTCAGCGCGCCCACACGCGCCGACAGTCGAGCCACGAAGTCGTCGTGCACGGCACGCTGCACATACAGGCGGTTGGGGCAGACGCAGGTCTGCCCGCCGTTGCGGAACTTGGCCGCCATCAGCCCGGCCACCGCGGCGTCGAGATCGGCGTCGTCGAAGACGATGAAGGGCGCGTTGCCGCCGAGTTCGAGCGACAGCTTCTTCAGGGTAGTCGCCGACTCGCGCGCCAGGTGCCGGCCCACCGGCGTGCTGCCGGTGAAGCTGATCTTGCGCACGCGCTCATCGGCCAGCCACGCGTCCACGACGGCCGGCGTCTGCGCGCGCGACGCGGTGACGATGTTGATCACGCCGGGCGGGAACCCCGCTTCTTCAGCCAGTTTGACCAGCGCCAGCGCGGTCAGCGGCGTGTCTTCGGCGGGCTTGACAACCACCGTGCAGCCAGCGGCCAGTGCCGGCGCGATCTTGCGCGCGATCATCGCCGCCGGAAAGTTCCACGGCGTGATCGCCGCCACCACGCCCACCGGCTCGCGCAGCGCCAGCATGCGGCGGCCGGCGACAGGCGCCGGGATCACGTCGCCATTGGCGCGCGTGGCTTCTTCGGCGAACCACTCGACGTAGCTCGCGGCATAGGCCACCTCGGCCCGGCCTTCGGCCAGCGGCTTGCCTTGTTCGAGCGAGATCAGCGTGCCGATGTCGAGCTCGTGCGCCAGGATCAGGTCGTTCCAGCGTTTGAGCAACTGCGCGCGCTGTTTGGCCGGCGTCGCGCGCCAGGTGGTGAAGGCCTGCTGCGCGGCATCGACGGCCGCCATCGCGTCGGCCGCGCTGCTGTCGGGCACCTGGCCGACCCGCGTTTCGTCGGCCGGGTTCAGCACGCTGAAGCGGCCGCCGCCGGCCGCGTCGCACCAGCCGCCGGCGATGAAGTTCTGCGCGCGGATCAGCTCCGCGCGCTGCAATTGCAATGTCATGGATGCGCCGCCTTGAACCTTGAATCAGGAAACGATGCCCAGGTGCCAGGGCACGAACTCGTGGTCGCCCAGGCCCAGCAGTTCGCTCTTGGTCTTCTCGCCCGACGCCGCCCGCAGGATGTGCTCGAAGATGCGCTGCCCCATCTGCGGCACGCTGAGTTCGCCGTCGATGACCAGGCCGCAGTTGATGTCCATGTCCTCTTCCAGACGCGTGAACATCGGTGTGTTGCTGGCCAGCTTGATCGTCGGCGCCGGCTTGCTGCCGAACATGCTGCCGCGCCCGGTCGTGAAGCAGATGAGGTTGGCGCCGCTGGCGATCTGGCCGGTGGTGGCCACGGGGTCGTAGCCGGGCGAGTCCATGAAGACGAAGCCGGCTTTGTCGATGCGCTCGGCGTAGCGGTACACCTCCACCAGCGGTGTCGTGCCGCCTTTCATCGCCGACCCCAGGCTCTTCTCGAAGATGTTGGCAAGTCCGCCGGCCTGGTTGCCGTGGCCGACCACGCCGTTGAACTGCGCGTTGTGGCCGCGGGTGTATTCGGCCCACCAGGCCAGCCGGTCGAGCAGCTTGCGGCCCACCGCTTCGCTCACCGCGCGGCGGGTGAGCATGAACTCGACGCCGTGGATCTCGGGTGTTTCAGACAGGATCGCGGTGCCGCCGTGGCGCACCAGGATGTCCATCGCCGCACCCAGCGCCGGGTTGGCGCTGATGCCCGAGAAGCCGTCGCTGCCGCCGCATTCCAGCCCGACCTTGATGTGGGCGGCGCTGACCGGCTCGCGCTTCACGTCGTTGGCATCCGGCAGCATGGCCTGCACCGCCGCCACGCCGGCGGCGATGGTGGCGCGGGTGCCGCCGCTGTCCTGCATCACGAAGGTCTTCAGGCGCGGGCCCGGTTGCAAACCTTGTGACTCGACCAGGTCGGCCACCTGGTTGCGCTCGCAGCCCAGGCCGACGATCAGCACCGCGGCCAGGTTGGGGTGCTGCGCAAAGCCGGCGATCGTGCGGCGCAGCAGGTCGAAGTGTTCGCTGGGCGAGGACATGCCGCAGCCGCTGGTCTGCGCGAAGGCCACCACGCCATCGACGTTGGGGTACGCGGCCAGCCGCTCGGCCGTGAAGTGCTCGGCGATGCGCTTGATCGCGGTCGAAGAACAGTTCACCGAACTCATGATGCCGATGAAGTTGCGTGTGGCCACGCGGCCGTCGGCGCGCTTGATGCCCATGAAGCGGGCGCGTTCGGCGTCCAGCACGTAGGCCACCGGGCGCACGTCGGCGCTGAAGGCGGGGTCGCGGTAGTCGTCGAGGATGCCGTCGCCCAGGCCGACGTTGTGCGAGTGCACGTGTTCGCCGGCTTCGATGTCGCGCGTGGCGGCGCCGATCACGACGTTGTACTTGCGCACGCGTTCGCCGGCCGCGATGCGCTGGGCGGCGATCTTGTGGCCGGCCGGCACCTGGGCGCGCATGCGCAGGCCGAACTCGGGCAGCTCCTGGCCCAGCGCCAGCGGGGCGCGGGTGACGAGCACGTTGTCCTGCTCGTGCAGGCGCAGCAACGGGGAACGGGTGGGGGTGTCCATGGCGTTCGACTGTTGGCCTTTAGCCATCAGCCTTTGGCCATCAGTTCGCGCAGCTTCAGGCGCTCGATCAACTGGGTTTCCTTCTTGTAGGTGGCGGCGATGTAGGCCGCGTAGTCGGGCCCGTCCAGGTACATCAGCGGCGCGTCGATCTTGTCGCAGGCGGCGGCGAACTCGGCACTCGCCGCCGCGACCTTGAAGGCGTCGCGCAGGCGCCGCTCGATCGCGGGGTCGATGCCCTTGGGCGCGGCCACGCCGTTGGGCGCATCGACGACCACGTCGAAGCCCGCTTCGCGCAGTGTCGGCACTTCCGCGAAGTCTTGCGTGCGCTTGGCCCCCCAGGTGGCCAGCAGTCGCAGCTTGCCGCTCTTCACGTGCGGCGCCCAGCTGCTGCTGTCGGCGAGTGCATCGACTTGCCCGCCGAGCAGGTCTTGCAGGGCCGGTGCGCCGCCCTTGTACGGGATGTGGTTGAACTGCACGCCGGCCACGGCGGCGAACTCTTCCATGCCGACATGGGTGGCGCCGCCGATGCCGGCGCTGGCATAGGTGATCTTGCCCGGCGTGGCCTTGGCAGCGGCGACCAGGTCCTTCAGCGTCTTGAAAGGCGATTCGGCGCGCACGACGGTGCCGAAGGTCTGGCCCGAGGTGCGGGCGATGTAGGTCAGGTCCTTCATCGGGTCGAGCTGCACGCTGCCGAGCTGCGAGAAGCGCGTCACCGAGATCGGCACCTGGCCGATCGTGTAGCCGTCGGGCTTGCTGCTGGCCATCGCGCGCAGACCCAGCATGCCCGAGGCACCGGCCCTGTTCTCGACCACCAGCGTCTGGCCCAGCTGCCGGGCCGCGGCGCTGCACAGCGCGCGCATCGTCAGGTCGGCGGTGCCGCCGGCGGGCCACGGGCAGACGAACGTGATCGGCCGCTCGGGCCAAGCCTGTGCGAATACGCGCGGCGCGGCCAACGCGACGGCGCTGCCGAGGCTGCTGATGACGAATTGGCGGCGGCGGGTCTGCATGTCTTTGTCTCCGGTGTTCTGGGCTGGTGTTGGGCTGGTGTGCGGGGATTGTGGGCAGCGCTAACATGCCGGTCCAATGAAGAAACCGACAGTCTTCATGCCGTGAACGGCATGCATAGGGAGCCAGGTCCAGATGTCCGATATCGACCGCGTGCTGCGCAGCAACCTCAAGCTCAAGCACTTGCAGCTGCTGGTGGCGCTGGACCAGTTCCGCCACCTCGGCCGCGCGTCGGAGTTCCTGTCGTTGACGCAGCCCGCGGTGAGCAAGACGCTGGCCGAGATCGAACGCCTGTTCGGCCTGGACCTGTTCGTGCGCAGCACGCGCGGCACCGAGCCCACGGCCTATGGCGACAGCGTGGTGCGCTTCGCGCGCTCGGTGCTCGCCGACTACGACCGCACGCGCGACGAGATCGCCGCCGTCGCCAGCGGCGCCGCCGGGCGCGTGAACGTCGGCGCGATGGTGGTGGCGATGCCGGTCCTGCTGGCGCGCGCGGTGCAGCAGCTCAAGGCGCGGTCGGCGCTGACCACCGTCAGCATCGAAGAAGGCGATCTCACGCGCTTGCTGCCGCGGCTGCGGCTGGGCGAACTCGACCTCTTCGTCGGCCGCCTGGAACCCGGCTACGCCGCGCCCGACCTCGAAACCGAAGCGCTGTTTGAGGAGCCGATGTGCGTGGCCGTGCACCCCGCGCATGCGCTGGCGAAGAAGCGCAAGGTCGATTGGGCCGAACTGGCCACGCTACCCTGGGTGGTCCCCACCGCCTGGGCCAGTTCGCGCGTCAAGCTCTACCAGCAGTTCTACAAACACCGGCTCCAGCCGCCGGTGGACATCATCGAGACGGCTTCGTTCCTGGCCACGCTCACCTTCTTGCAGCAGCGCCACGCGGTCGTGTTCTGGGCCCGCTCGGTCGCACGCGATGTGCAGCAGCAGGGGCTGGCCCGGGTGCTGCCGCTGCCGGTGCCGATCGAACTGCCGCCGGTGGGTCTGATCACCACCCGCTCGCGCACGCGCCCGCCGGCTTGCAACGAGTTGATGAAGTGCCTGCGGCAGGTGGCGAGCGCCTTGTAGAACGGTCTTGCCGATCAGACCAGCCGCATCTGGCCGGCCCCGAGCAGGCCCACGAGCCCGATCACGATGAGGTAGATCGCCACGATGTAGTTGAGCAGCCGCGGCATGGCCAGGATCAGGATCCCGGCCAGCAGCGAGATGAGGGGGCCAATCCCGAGGTGGATGTTCAAGGGCATCTCCGTTTGAATGCTGCGCGATGCGAGCAGCATGCGGTGCAAGCGCTGTGCAGAGCTTTGCGCAATTGGCGTCGCGAACGAAGCGGCGATCCGCCCTTGTGTCTGTAGGCCGCCGCTGACACCGCGGGGCGCGGCTTTCTGAGTCTCTCCGTGTCGGGCAACCGGATGAACCGATCAGATCCAGCGTCGCAGCGTCGGGCTCCACTTCAAGTCGAAGGGCTGAGCGCTGGTGGCGCGGTGCGCCGGTGGCTCAAGGAACGCTTGAAGGAGGGCCACGACCTCGCCAAGATCGGTTGTCGCCAACTGGGCCTTGTTCACGAACGCGTCCCATTGCCGTGCCTTGGCAGGGGTCGCTGCGAATTCCGGAGTCAGCGCGACCGGCGTTGCTGCCGGCAGGGTTGTGCCGCGCCTTGCGAATGTGGCGCGGAGCGCATCGACGAGGATGGTGCCATCGAGTGCCGAGGTCCCGGCGATGACGGCGAGATCGAAGAAGTCCTTCATACGGCTGTTGTTGATTCCGAGCTCGACCATCGCGTGGAACTTCTCCGCGATCACCGTGTACACCGGGTAGGCGCGCAGGCGCGGCGGGTCCATTCCGTACAGCAACGTCGGATAGGTGACGAACTCGGGAGCAGGCGTGACCGCGTCGCCGAATCCGATGTCAATCTGTACCGGCAGACGGGCGCTGCCAACGAAGGCACGTAGAACCAACCGAAGTCCGCCGTAGACATTGTCTTCGCGGATGGGCGAGATACGCATGCTCTGGGTGTCGTATCGAACGCCGTCCTCGGCGTCGATGGCGCAGATTGCCTTGAACGTCTCCCGTAGCGTGTCGGCGTCGTCCGCACCAAAGCCGAGAAGGTCGGCGTCTTTCGTCGGCCGGTGCGGGGTGTCGTACCAAAGCGCGAACAGCAGCGCGCCTTTCAGCACGAAGCTGCCGGCGTGCGGCGACACGGACAGGCGGAACAGCAGCCGCTCCATCACGAACCGCGAGAGGAGCAGGTTGTAGTTCTCACCCGTGCTTCTCGACCGATTGAGAAGGCGGGCAAGTGCCGACGCGGCACGGTTTGCGCTCAACCGGTCAGCGCCTCGATATACGGGCGCATCACGTTGGTCATCCGGTTGACCTTGGCGTAGCGCGACAGATCGTCCATCGTGACCTTGCGCGCCTTCCAGGCTTCGCGCAGTGTCTCCAGCGCCACGTCCAGCCCCACCTTGCCACGCAGCTTGAAGCAATCGGTGATTGTCTTGGCCAGGTTGTAGACGCGGACGGGTGCGCCGTCGATGACCATCGTTTCGATGCCCTCCGAGAAGGCGGCGCCCGACAGGCGCGTGACCCGCAGGGCCGTGCCAGTGTTTCGCGGTGCATGGGTGCCTGCCGGCAGCGCGATCCAGACCTCGAACGGCGCCTGCACTCCCACCTCGTGGATTTCCAGCGCCGAGAGCAGGCACACCACGGCCTTCGGTGCCTGCTTGGTCACCTCGATCACCGACTGGTGCGCACTGGGCAAAGCGTCAGATCCTGTGTAGAGCCCGCGGCCCACGCGGCGGAGGCCGCCGCTTGCGGCCATGCGCGAGAGCACACGCTGCGGTACACCTGCGGCCGTGAGTTCGCGCGTAGAAACTGCGGGCTGCGCCCCGGTGAGGCGCAGGAGCTTGTCGGCATGGCTTTCGTGCATGCCGGCATGGTATCAAACAGCACTACTTATCTGCAAATAGTGTATTTTAAGGACGGCTCCCATCATTCAATCGCTCGGCGCGGCGGCGCAGCCGCATCGCGCCGGCCAGCAACCCGGCCGACCACAGCGCCCAGGTGCCGGGCTCGGGCACGGCGGCGGCCTGCATCCAGTCAGTGCCGCTGGCCGACTGCAGCGTGTAGCCGTCCACCGCGACGCCGCCGACATAGAGCCCGGCCGAGCCGCCGAAGTGCAAGCCGTCGCCGAAGTCGAGCTCGGACGTGCTGTTGCCGGCGATGCCGGCGTAGCCGACGCTGGCATTGGCGGTAGCGTAGACGCCCCAGACGAAAGACTGCCCCAGCGTCACCGGCACGGCGAAGGTGACGACATCGTCGACCGTGCGGCTGACGTTGTAGTGCACGCTCCAGCCGGCCCGCTGGCGGTCGGTGGCGAAGGCGTCGGAGTCGCCGCGGTCGAAGCCGGCGACGCTGTTCAGCAACTCGACCTCGTTCTTGTAGCCGTTCAGCAGCACGGTGGCGCCGGCGTAGCCGGCGCTGGCCATCGTGCCGCCCACGTGCATCGTATAGCGCCAGATCGCCGATTCGCCGCTGTGGCCGGCCAGGTCGACCACGATCGTGTCCGACCAGCCGCCGCCGCCGACGCCGACCGGGAAAAAGGACATGCTCGGGGCCAAGATCGACGCCCCGAACCCGATCGTGCCCATCGTCGCACCGACCGAGGACTGGCTGTGCATGGTGCCGGTGGCATAGCTGGCCGCGGCCGTGGACCCCGCCGTTCCGGCGAAGTACTGGCCCTGGCAACGGGCGCCGAACATCGCCACCAGGTCGCCGCCCGGGGTGTAGCCGCTGCCGGAGCTGCTATCGGTGGCGCAGGCGGTGACGAAGCCGCCGGGCGGGCTGACCCCGCCCTGGCTGGGGCCGGCGGCGGCCGGCAACGAGGACAGGGCCGCGGCGCAGGCGAGGGCGGATGCAAGTTGTCTTGGCGACATGGGAGACCTCCAGTGCGCGCCGACGGGCACGCTGCGCCGACAGCTTCCCAGGCAGGCGTTGCGGCGGCGTTGCAGCGCTCGGCCAGCGCCCGCGAAACCCCAGGGAGCAGCGGCTCCGCGGCCGCCGCCCGTTCGCAGCTTGCAGCCCCCGTCAAGCGGGGCGGGGGACGCGCCTGGCCTTCAGGCTGGCGACATAGCTGTCGCGCGTGCCGCGGACGTGCTCGCGCATCAGCGCGTCGAAGCTGCCGAAATCGCCCGCGCTGAAGAACGCCAGCAACTGCTTGTGCTGTTCGAACCCGCGCGGCTGCAGCACATCGGCCGGCGCCGACAGGTGGGTTCGCAAGGCGGCGATCTTCGCGCCGGCGGTGTTGTAGGCGGCTTGCAGGTAGGGGTTGCCGCAGCGCTGCACGAAGGTCTCGTGGAGCCGGGTGTCGGCGCGGCTGTAACGCACGCCGTCTTTTTGCTTGCGGGCGGCAGCCATCTCGGCGATCGCCGCGCCGAGGTCGGCGATCGCGCCGTCGCGGTCGTGCACGTAGGCCAGCTCGGCGGCGCGCGGCTCGATCAGGCAGCGGAACTCGCAGAGGGCGGCGATGTCGGCCTCGTCGGCCTCGAACACATAGCTGCCGCGCTGCGGGCGCACGACCACGAGGCCGAGCGACTGCAGCTGGTTCAGCGCCTCGCGCACCGGCGTCCGGCTGACGCCGAACGAGCTTGCCAGCGTCTCCTCGGGAATCATCGCGCCGAGCGCGAACTGCCCGTCGACGATGGCCTCGCGCAGCCGCTGCGCGACCTGCGTCGCGAGTGACTTCGGCGTGTCGATCTTGAAGCTCGGGACGCTCAACGCTGACTCCTGGAAACGAGGGCGGCCCGCCGAATGGGTAACGCAGCCCGCGGCCCAAGTCTCGCAGATCGACGGCGGCCCGCCCCGCGCATCCGGACCAGGGATTGTACCTATGTGCCTTAGTACCTTACATACAAGAGAATTTCGGCATCCGCATCCATTCGACGCAACCTTGGCTTTGTGAACGGCGCAACGATGTCCACCTCCGCCTCGACCCGTCCGACCCCGATCCCGACCCCGGCGCCGGCCGCCGCCCCATCGCTCGGGCGGCTCGGCGCTACGGCCTCCGCTGCGGCGCTGCAGGTGCTGGCCCGCCTGCGCGACCAGCTCGGCGCCGCCAGCGTGCTGATCGGCGCCGACGTGCCCGAGCGCAACTGCAACGACTGGAGCACGCAGGCGCCGCAGACGCCGATCGCCGTCGTGCGGCCCGTCGACGCCGCCGGCGTCTCGGCCGCGCTGCGCGCCTGCCGCGAGGCCGGGCTCGCGGTCGTGCCGCAGGGCGGGCTGACCGGCCTGTGCGGCGGTGCGCGGCCCGAGCCGGGCTGGGTCGCGCTGTCGCTCGAACGCCTGGTCGGCGTCGAGGAGATCGACCCCGACAGCTCGACGATGACGGTGCGCGCCGGCACCCCGCTCGAAGCGGTGCAGCGCGCCGCGGCCGACGCCGGCTTCTACTTCGCGCTCGACCTCGGCTCGCGCGGCTCGTGCGCGATCGGCGGCAACCTGTCGACCAACGCCGGCGGCAACCGCGTCATCCGCTACGGCATGGCGCGCGAACTCGTACTCGGGCTCGAATGGGTGCTGCCCGACGGCACGATCGTCACCAGCCTGAACAAGATGATGAAGAACAACGCGGGCTACGACCTGAAGCAGTTGTTCATCGGCAGCGAAGGCACCCTCGGCATCATCACCCGTATCGTGCTGCGGCTGCACCCGCAGCCGGGCTGCACGATGTCGGCGCTGTGCGCGCTGCCCGACTACGCCGCGGTGGTGCGCCTGCTGCATGCGGCGCGGCGCGGCCTGGGGCCGCTGCTGTCGGCCTTCGAGGTCATGTGGCCCGACTACTGGCAGGTCGTCACGCAGCGTGTCGGCGTGCGGGCGCCGGTCGCCGACGGCCACGGCCTGTACGTGCTGGTCGAGGCGCAGGGCACCGACGAGGCGATCGACGGCCCGCGCTTCGCGCGCTGGCTCGAGCAGCTGATGGAAGCGGGCGAGCTGGCCGACGCGGCGGTCGCCCAGTCGGTTGGCGACACGCAGGCCTTCTGGGCCCTGCGCGACGCCTGCGCCGAGTTCTTCCCCACGCTCGGCCCGCACATCTCGTACGACGTGGCGCTCGCGGTGCGCGACATGGACGCCTTCGCGACGCGCTGCAAGGCCGAGCTGCTGGCGCAGATCGCCGGCTGCGAGAGCGTCTACTACGGCCACATCGGCGACGGCAACCTGCACCTGGTGAGCTGGGTCGACGGCCTGTCCGTCGAAGCGCAGCCGAAGCACCGCATGGACGAGGTGATCTACGGCCTGGTGCGCGACTTCAACGGCAGCATCTCGGCCGAACACGGCATCGGCACCGTCAAGAAGCCCTGGCTCGGCCACGCCCGCAGCGCGGCCGAGATCGCGCTGATGCGCACGCTCAAGGCAGCGCTCGACCCGCAGGGCCTGCTGAACCCCGGCAAGGTGATCTGAATGCGCTACGCCGTCAAGCTCGCCGAAGCGGTGCTTGCCGCGCTGCTGCTCGGCATGGTGCTGATGGTGTTCGGCAACGTGGTTCTGCGCTACGTCTTCAACTCGGGCATCGTCGTGTCGGAGGAGCTGTCGCGATTCTTCTTCGTCTGGCTCACCTTCGTCGGCGCCATCGTCGCGATGCATGAAGGCACCCATCTGGGGATGGACGGCTTCGTCAGCAAGCTCTCGCGGCGCGGCAAGCTGGTCTGCCTGACGCTGTGCCAGGGGCTGATCCTGCTGTGCTGCGGCATGCTGTTCTGGGGCACCTGGCGCCAGCACGAGATCAACGCGACGAACATGGCGCCGGTGACCGGGCTGTCGATGATCTGGGTGTTCGGCATGGGCTACGTGGTGAGCCTGGCGATCGGCGCGATGGCGCTGCACAAGCTGGCCCGCATTGCCAGCGGCCGCATCACCAGCGCTGAACTGATCCAGATCAGCGAAACCGAAGAGGTGCTGCACGACGGTGCCGGGAGCCGGGCATGACGCTGACGGTGTTCACCGTGTCGCTGCTCGGCGCGATGATGCTGGGCCTGCCGATCGCGTTCGCGCTGCTCGTGTGCGGCGCCGCGCTGATGGTGGTTCAGGGCCAGATCGACACCACGATCCTGTCGCAGAAGCTGCTCGAAGGCGCCGACAGCTTCCCGCTGCTGGCGATCCCGTTCTTCATGCTGGCAGGCGAGCTGATGAACGCCGGCGGCATCTCCAAGCGCATCGTGAACTTCGCGCTGGCCTGGGTCGGCCACTTCCGCGGCGGCCTCGGCGTCGTCGCGATCTTCGCGTCGGTGATCATGGCGGCGATCTCCGGCAGCGCCGCGGCCGATGCCGCCGCCATCGGCGCGATGCTGATCCCGATGATGCGGCGCGCCGGCTACGACGTGCCGCGCGCCGCCGGCCTCATCGCCGCCGGCGGCGTCATTGCGCCGGTGATCCCGCCATCGATCGGGATGATCGTGTTCGGCGTGATCGCCAACGTGTCGATCGGCAAGCTGTTCCTGGCCGGCATCGCGCCCGGGCTGATGATGGGCCTGTCGCTGCTGATCACCTGGATGTGGGTGGCCCGCAAGGACAAGGTCAGCGTGCTGCCGCGCCAGGGCATGGCCGAACGCGGCCGCGCGGCGGTCGACGGCTTCTGGGCGCTGCTGATGCCGGCCGGCATCATCGGCGGCCTCAAGTTCGGCATTTTCACGCCCACCGAGGCCGGCGTCGCGGCCTGCGTCTACGCCTTCGTGCTGGGCGTGTTCGTCTACCGGGAACTGCCGATCCGCGCCGTCCACGGCCTGCTGGTGTCGGCGGCGAAGAGCACTGCCGTGGTGGTGTTCCTGATCGCCGCGGCGCTGGTCTCGGCCTGGCTGATCACCACGTCCAGCGTGCCGGAGCAGGTGGCGTCGCTGCTGCAGCCGTTCATGGGCAACAAGATCCTGCTGATGTTCGTGATCATGGTGCTGGTGGTGATCGTCGGCACCGCGCTGGACTTCGCGCCGACGCTGATGATCCTGACGCCGGTGCTGATGCCGGTGATCAAGGAGGCCGGCATCGACCCGGTCTACTTCGGCGTGCTGTTCATCATGAACAACGCGATCGGCCTGATCACGCCGCCGGTGGGCATCGTGCTCAATGTGATCTGCGGCGTCGCGAAGATTTCGATGAAAGACCTGATGAAGGGCCTGTGGCCTTTCCTGTGGGCCGAGCTCGCGGTGTTGCTGTTGCTGGTGCTGTTCCCGGCGTTGGTGATGGTGCCGCTGAAGTGGTTCAGCTGACCTTCTGTTCGACATGACCTTCGGAGACAAACCCATGAACCTGATCGAAACCCACCCACACCGCCAGCCTGCCGTCAGGGCCGTCGCCATTGCCATCTTCGCACTGGCCGCCGGCGCCGCGCAGGCCCAGTTCCAGGACCGCAACTTCCGCGTCTCCAACGGCGTGAGCAAGGAACACCCGATGGGCAACGGCCTGGCGAAGATGGGCGCCTGCACGCTGGAAAAATCCGGCGGAAAGATGAAGATCCAGCCGTTCTGGGACGGTGCCTTGGGCAACGACCTGACGGCCACGCAAAGCGTGCGCAGCGGCTCGATCGACATGGTGCTCACCTCCACCGCGCCGCTGGTCGGCATCGTGCCGGCGCTCGGCGTGTTCGACCTGCCGTTCCTGTTCGATACCGCGAACGAGGCCGACCAGGTGCTCGACGGCAAGGCCGGCGACTGGTTCAGCGCCAAGATGCCGGCCGCCGGCGTCATCAACCTGGCGTGGTGGGAGAACGGCTTTCGCCACACCACCAACTCGAAGCGCCCGATCACGAAGGCCGAGGACTTCGAAGGCGTGAAGCTGCGCGTGATGCAGAACACCATCTTCATCGACACCTTCAAGACGCTGGGCAGCAACGCGGTGCCGATGGCTTTCTCCGAGGTCTACTCCGCGCTCGAGACGAAGACCGTCGACGGCCAGGAGAACCCGTTCAACAACATCGAGAACATGAAGTTCTACGAGGTCCAGAAGTACCTGACGCTGACCCGGCACGCCTACAGCCCGACCCTGGTGTTGTTCTCGAAGAAGGTCTGGGACACGCTGTCGCCGCAGGAGCAGGCGGCGCTGAAGGAATGCGCCATGCTCGGCCGCACCGAGCAGCGAAAGGTCAACCGCGAGAAGGAAGCCCAGAGCGTCGCCAACCTGAAAGCCAAGGGCATGCAGGTCAACGAGGTCAGCCCGGCCGAGATGCAGCGCATCCGCGACAAGGCCAAGGCCGTCTACGAGCGGCATGGCAAGGAAATCGGCAACGAGGCGATGGACTTGGTGTTCGGCGAATTGAAGCGCGTGCGCGGCGGCTGATGGTGGCGCCAGCCCATCGCCCGGCGGCCGGCCTGGTACTGGCGATCACCGGCGCCGGCCAGGGCATCGGCCGCGGCCTGGCGCTGGCGTTTGCGCGCGGCGCGGCGCGCGCGGTCGTCGTGTCGGACATCAACGCCGACGCCTGCGAGCAGACCGCCGCCGCGTTGCGGGTCTTCGGCATCGAGGCGCTCGCGGTGCGCGCCGACGTGACCCAGGCGGCCGACTGCGCCGCGATGGTCGACGCGGCGGTGCGGGCCTTCGGCCGCCTCGACGTGATGGTCTGCAACGCCGGCATCGCGCAGATCCGCCCGTTCATGGACCTGAGCGGCGACGACTGGGACCGCATGCTCGGCGTCAACGTGAAGGGCACGTTCCTGACGCTGCAGGCCGCGGCGCGCCGCATGCTCGAACAGGCGCCGCTCGCCGAAGGCCGGCCGCTCGGCAAGATCATCACGATGGCGTCGATCGCCGGGCGCCCGGGCGCCGGGCCGATCGCCGCGGTGATCCCGCACTACCGGGCGAGCAAGGCCGCGGTGATCAGCCTGACGCAGTCGGCCGCGTTCACGCTGGCGCCGAAGATCACCGTCAACGCGATCTGCCCCGGGCTCGTCGAGACCGAGATGTGGAAGCAGATGGACCGCGACTGGACCGCGCTG
>Ga0307513_10003108_pt1 | contig 22658 bp, 18 predicted proteins | sample 15_EM_MG_FD_202174 | JGI IMG/M metagenome (GOLD analysis project Ga0307513, IMG submission 202174) | Populus trichocarpa ectomycorrhiza microbial communities from riparian zone in the Pacific Northwest, United States - 15_EM | ecosystem: Host-associated > Plants > Roots > Unclassified | place... | reverse complement strand
ATTATTATTTTATTTGGGCCCCTCATGAAGGTATTTAGAGTCCTGAATAATGATTATTTCTGCAAGTGGTCGCATTGGGTGTGGAGGAGGTCATAGTTTGCAAACTTCGCCCCTGTCATGGTATATCATGGTATTTTAAACAGAGACCCCTGTTTTTCATGGTATTTTAAACGATCGCTCTAGTACTGCGGGTATGAGGGTTAGGTGATCCCAAACCAACCGCAGATCGTAGAGGCCGGGGTGTTGTAGAGTTGTATTAGTCTAGGATGTTCGATAAATGTGGGCCTGTGAAACGTCAAAGCCTTACCCTACTTGAGGTCTTAAGGTCCAGGGGATCCCCTGAATTTCCCCGATAAAACACTTCTAATTACACTACTGGTACTGATCGAAAGCACTTCGAGTAACATGGCACAAAAATCATCTCAAAACCTAAACATCGCCGACAATATCAACTCTTTTAATTACAATAATGTTATCAACGTCAACACAGGGTTATCCGATGAGGAGAATCAGATTCGGGAGTGGCTATCGCCTCTGAAACCCCAACAGCGGCACCAAGGCGTGCGAGCTGAGAGGCTCGACGGCGTGGGCGATTGGTTCCTGGAGACCAGCGAGTTTCGGAAATGGAGTAACGGAGACGATGCATCCCCCGAGCGGGTGTTATTTTGTTCCGGTGGGCCAGGTGTGGGCAAGACGTACCTATGGTAAGGGCACCCCGCCTCCGGAAAACGTAGGGGGGTCAGATGTCACTGACGGGTGTAAAATATCAGCTCCCTAGTAATTGACAGCCTATGTGATCGAGCTGAGGAAAAGGATCTGGCGGTCGCTTGGCTATATTGCGATTTCCTCGCCCACCAAGAGCAATCAGCGACGGCCATGCTGGGCGCAATCCTAAAGCAGCTCGTGAGCATAAAGGAAATTCCGGAGAATGTACGGCAAGCATTTCGAAAACGGTTTTCCGACCGAGGTCTGCGGTTGCCCGATATAGTGAGAATGCTAAAGACGACTATCCCATTACTCCCCCGGGTTTATATCTGCATTGACGCCTTAGATGAGTCCACTCCGGGGGGTCGGCAGGAGCTACTTGGGTCACTACGAGATATTGTGAGGGAGTCGCCTGGTGCGCGGGTGTTAATTACCGGGAGAGCTCACGTAGAGGAGGAAGTGAAGAAATACTTCACCGAGGTCATCACAGTACCTGTCAGCCCGACTGAAGGTGACATTAGGGTATACTTGGATGCGAGGTTGGACAAGGACACGGAGCCCTATGCGATGGACGATAATTTGCGGAGGGATATTATGAAAATAATTCCGGAAATGATTTCCGAAGTGTGAGTAGCAATATCGAGCACTTCGACAATACGGATAAGGGCAATTCACTGACACCAGTAGCTAGATTCCTCCTAGTTTCGCTAAATATTGACGCAATTCTGGAAGAGGTGACCATTTACAAGAGAAGGAAAAAGCTTGAAGAGATGACAAAAGGGAAGGGGTTAGGAGATGCGTACACGGCAACCCTAACCCGGATAAAATCACAGAAAGGAAGCAGATCGAGGCTCGGTATGGAAGCCCTCATGTGGATATCACATTCCGAGCGGCCCTTGAAGGCTCTCGAGTTATGCCAGGCACTGGGGGTAGAAAGAGGAGAAGCGGACCAGAATTCTTGGAACATACCTGCAATCGAAACCGTGCTACGCTGTTCGCTGGGTCTTGTCACCATCGAGGCATCATCATCTACGGTCCGCCTCGTTCACTTCACTCTCCAAGAGCATCTATCCAATGCTTCATCCCTGTTCCATAGTCCCCACTCAATCATGGCCGAGATATGTTTGACTTTCCTCAACTTCCAGTGCGTTAAGGACCTATCAACTGCCCTTGATTCGCCACCAGTAGCAGTCTTCTTTGCTGACTATGCCTCTTGTTATTGGGGAACTCATGCAAGAAAGGAGCTCAGCAAGCGAACAAAATCACTAGCATTAAGACTTCTTGGCGGTTGTGATAAGCATGTGTCCTCTAAGCTGCTCTTAATTCATGAAGGAGATTGGTGGTGGCACCTTTCGGGGAACGGAGATAGTAATGCCGTTGAGGGATTCACGGCGCTTCACGGCGCAGCCTACCACGGGATCGTGGCGATAATAGATTCTCTATTGGAGGAGGGGGAATGGGATGTTAATTCTACCGATCTCGGGGGAAGTACGCCATTTTCCTGGGCTGCTAGGAAGGGGCATGGAGATGCTGTAAAGATGCTACTGGCGCGACCGGATGTTGATCCCGATACAGCGAACGCGGATGGTCGAACACCCCTCATGTGGGCCGCTGCGTGTGGGCATCACGGCGTGGTGGAGAAACTCTTAGAACGGACGGATGTCAACCCTAACAGGAGGGATAAATATGGTCAAACAGCACTCTCGTTAGCTGCTGAGTACGGGCGCTGGGGAGTAGTTGATATTCTGGTGAAACGGATGGACATCGATCCCAACACGATTGGCAGATATGGGCGGACTCCGCTGTCGTGGGCTGTCTCGGATGGACAGGAAGGAGTAGTGAAGATACTCCTGGATCGAGTGGATATCGAACCTGACACGAGTGATGCAAACGGTCTAACACCACTGGCCCAGGCCGCCTTGCATGGGAACGAGGGAGTGGTGATGATGCTCCTAGCGCGAGCAGATGTCAACTCCAACATAGTAGATATATGTGGGCAAACACTGCTCTCGCTCGCGGCGGCCCATGGATGTGCGGAGGTCGTGAAGGTGCTGCTTGAGCGGAACGATGTCAACCCCAACACTGCGAATGAGGTTGGTATAACACCGCTCTCCAGAGCAGCCTGGAAGGGAGATGAAGGAGTCGTGAAGATGTTGCTGGAACGATTGGATGTCGACACTAATGCTGCGAACGAATATGGCAGTGCACCACTCTTTGTAGCCGCCTACAAAGGGCACGAAGGAGTCGTGAAAGTACTGCTGGAGCGGAACAACATCAACCCCAACACTGCGAACGAATATGGCGCTACGCCGCTCTTCGGAGCCGCCGACAAGGGGCACGAAGGAGTTGTGAAAGTGCTGCTGGAGCGGAACGACATCAACCCCAACACTGCAAATAAAAATGGTATAACACCACTCTTCAAAGCCGCCTTGAAGGGACGTGAAGGAGTCGTGAAGATGTTACTGGAACACTTGGATATCGACCCTAACAGTGCGGACGAACACGGCAGCACGCCGCTCTTCATAGCGGCCTACAAAGGGCGCGAAGGGGTCGTGAAGGTGCTGCTGGAACGATTGGATGTCGACCCTAATACTGCAAACGAATATGGCAGTACACCGCTCTTGGGAGCCGCCGACAGGGGGCATGAAGGAATTGTGAAGGTGCTGCTGGAGCGGAACGACGTCAACCCCAACACTGCGAATAAAAATGGTATGACGCCACTCTCCAGAGCTGCTTGGAAGGGACATGAAGGAGTGGTGAAGATGTTGCTAGCACGATTGGATGTCGACCCTAATACTGCGGACGAATATCGCCAAACACCGCTCTTCGGAGCCGCCCACGAGGGGCACGAAGGAGTTGTGAAGGTGCTACTGGAGCGGAACGATGCCAACCCCAACACTGAGAATAAAGATGGTATAACGCCACTCTCCAGAGCTGCCTGGAGGGGACATGAAGGAGTGGTGAAGATGTTGCTGGAAGTTTTAGATGTCGACCCCAATACTGCGGCTCAAGATGGCCAAACACCGCTCTTCTGGGCCGCACTCTCAGGGCACGAAGGAGTTGTGAAGGTGCTGCTGGAGCGGAACGACGTCAACCTCAACACTCCGGATAAACATGGCGAAACGCCACTCTTTGGAGCCGCCTGGGGAGGACATGCAACAGTCGTCAAGATGCTACTGGAGCGATCGGATGTTGACCCTAATACTGTGAACGAATATGGCAGCACACCGCTTTTCGGAGCCGCCTGCCAAGGGCACGAAAGAGTTGTGGAGGTGCTGCTGGAGCGGAACGACGTCAACTCCAACACTCCGAACAAAAATGGTATGACGCCACTCTCCAGAGCCTCCTTGAAGGGACATGAAGGAGTCGTGAAGACGTTGCTGGAACGATTGGATGTCGACCCTAATACTGCGGACGAATATGGCGGGACACCGCTCTTCTGGGCCACCCACGAGGGGCACGAAGGAGTTGTGAAGGTGCTGCTGGAGCGGAACGACGTCAACCCCAACACTGCGAATAAGGATGGCATAACGCCACTCTTCGAAGCCGCCTGGAAGGGACATGATGGAGTCGTGAAGATGTTGCTGGAACGATTGGATGTCGACCCTAATACTGCGAATAAAAATGTAATAACACCACTATCCAGGGCCGCCTGGGAGGGACATGGAGGAGTCGTAAAGATGTTGCTAGAACGATTGGATGTCGACCGTAATACTGCGGACCAATATGGCCAAACCCCGCTCTTTGGAGCCGCCCACGAGGGGCACGAAGGGGTCGTGAAGGTGCTGCTGGAGCAGAACAATATCAACCCAAACACTGCGAATAAAGATGGTACAACGCCACTCTTCGCAGCTGCACGGAAGGGACACGAAGAAGTCGTGAAGACACTTCTACAGCGAGCGGATGTAAACCCCGATATGGCAGATCTTGCCGGTGAAACAGCACTCTCGCAAGCTCTCAAGCATGGGCATCATGCCATTGTGAAGTTGCTATCCGAACATAAAAATCCAATTCCCTTGTCGGGTTGCCATGAATCTACAACGCTTTCCCCACCCAAGCCGGCCGATATAGATCCACGCCCCTCCAAAAAGATCCGCAGGCTTTGATGTTGAATTCCGAAGCTTAGAACACCTCCCTACTCTCCTCTTTGAATTTTCGCCCGATCGGTCCACACGGCCTCCACCTCCCTGTTCCGCCCACTGGTTTCAGAATACCATCTGCATTTCTTTCTATCTTTCGCTCCCCTTTCCGATTCTTTCTCCTTTTGGCCAATTTACTCCATTACCCCTCCAGAAAGGCCACCAGACAACTTTCCACAGTCCCATCATTTCTAGCGAATAGGGTGAGGGGCTGGGGGCCAATTCGCTTAAGCTATTTTGTTGGTTTGCGCCATCAAACCTGAATACGACAGCATCAGCACCCCGCCAGACCTGTTTTCTCTTTATATTTTTTCCTCTATAGACTCTCTTTCCCCGCCGCTAGCTTCAAGGCACTTATCTCTTGTCTCCCAGATCATTTTTGTATAATCAGAGGCTTTCTCTCACTTTCTCTTGGCATCATCGAATAGAAGCTCCCCCCCCACCTCTCCTCAACTTTCCAATAGCAGGATTGGAAGCAATTCTAGTCGAGTGAAAGGTGTTATCTGATTCTCCCTAAACGTGTGTATCATATCAGCGAGGGTCGGGATTTGAGTTTCCTTTCTTTCCATTTCGTATTTCCCTATCATGGTCCCATACTTCAAAATACGTGCTCCACTACATACATTCCCATCCTCATCGCCCTTTCCGGTGCCAATTCCGTTGAATTTTGAGTAGTGTCATCTTGGCCCTCGGGGTGTTCAATTGACGCACAATCCAGACATCCCGTTTTATCAAATATCATACTTGTGACACTACCGACAGCAGTAACTTAGTATTCTGCTCCGCCTCCTCAGCAAAACAAACAAAAACAGAAAAACACGCGAGATCCAATTATTTGAATAGCTCCCGGAATTCATGTTGATCATTCAGCGTGTTTCGCCCAGGGGATGATCAGAGCGGGTACGGGAGGCCGATGGCGCCACCCAGCCGCAGCAATGTGATGCTTTTTTTGAACTAACTTTAGAGAAAGCTACTGCAAAGCCGAAAATTAAGACACCCAAAAAATAAAATAAAATTTGAGCAAAATTCTAGAGCGAAAACAATTTGGGCCGAAAACAAAAATCACAAGTATTATAGAAGAGGCATCAAAACGATGAAATGAGCGGGTCCAGGGGGTTGTGGTTGGCACGACTATAGTAATGATAACGGGTAGTATTTCTTTCGACACTGGAAAACCCGCGGACATCCTAAAGGGGGCAAACTAGAGTATAGCGTTTCTCAATCTAGCTCTACTGAAATCAGCATCTAAGTCTCCCTTTAAAGAGTTTTACCAAATACCTCCCCTTACGATAGTGAATCCCGTGCTAGATCCAACTCATATGTTAATACCGGTTCATGATTATCCATTAACCCCTCCCACATGTCCTCTACTACCTCTACAACTTCCGGAAGCAAGCAAGCATGCAGAAGTCATATATCCAAAATTTAATGCTGTTAATCTCCGCTTGTCATCTTCACCTTCTCAGCATTCCCCACAAATATCCCCAGCCCTGAAGCAAAACCCGATTTCAAGTCAGAGTCCTATATTCCAGAGTATAATTCGAGTTAAGCTTGATGTGCGCGCTCAATTCCACTCTTTTCTGGACACCAGGAATATAGGTTTCATCCCCTTTGTTATTCCTTTTCTTAAAAATAAAAAATAAAAAAGAGGTCTATTTTGTGTCGCAACAGTGTTCCCAGCCGTCCAGTCCGTGCTCCTTCGGGGTAGGGCGGGACGGACTACGACTCATAGCCCGTCTTTTTAGGGGCGCTAGGACGGACTGCGCCCGGGAAGGTGAGGACCGGACGGACTATAGGGGACTATAGTCCCAGCGTCCGGATCTCCGGTACTAGGCCAAGTTGAAATCATACACCTCCGAGCCAACCATTATCGCATCATGAGAGATTATTCGTGCCGCCCCCGGCCATCCCTGTTGGAAATGTCCGTTTAATGGCCGCACTCTGAGGCCGCTGAGGCATACGTACGCACTAGTCAAAGGATGAGCATGCTAGGAAAATGTTTTCACCCTCCTTGTTTCTCTTTCCTTCTCACATTCGCTTACTACACACCTTCCTTCCTGTACACAACTTCCCCCAAGCCTTTCCTCTCTATCAAGTTGTCAATCATGATCTTCATCTCCACTTAAGCGATTTCACTCCACTGCGTAAAATCCTCACTGTGAATCATTGCCTCCGCAGCCCACATTTTCAATAGTCCCCGACTGTCCCCCACCGTCACCGACCGTCTTCTACAGTCCCCGGCCATCCACCCCCTACCACAAACACACATGTCTCGCCCTGTAGGGGCCGGCGTCCGACCCAAGGGCTGCCATCCTGCACTTTAACCGCCCGGGACGGGCCACACTTTTTTTCTATTTTTTCTATTGTCTCAGTCCTCAGCTTTCATTATTAATCAAAAATGTTTTCCTTGTTTCCACTATAAGGTCTTCCCTTCCGTATAACAGCGATTTAGCTAGTATAGGCATCCATAGAGGCCCTGTAATACTCATATCATAACCTTAAGCCAATTTGCGATTTAAGAGCAAAATTGAGACTGATACCATTACTTAATGTTAGCCAGTACAAAAATAGTTAAAATTCATCAATTTTAGGTTTGAAAATTTCCAATACAAGTACCAGATCAAGGAACACGTATATTGAAATCAAACGAGTCAGGGATTTCTACCTTAATTCTAGGTTATTATACCTAGCACTTTGGTCTTGCGTTGATGGCATCTGCTCGGGGGTAAAGTCAAGTGGTCTACAAATGACCCACCAATCAGCGAGCAACCAGAACCAGGTTTAATAGAAAGCAAACGTCACTATAGGCTAATTCAATACTTTAGAAGGTGACCTCACATAGCCATAGGAAATACACTAGATCGGTAGATACTATCCTAGACATGCAGAACCAGTCAGCAACGCAGAACTCACTACTGCGGTCGCACACCGCCATTTAAAAACATGAATACCGAGAATGTCATCAGTGAGTGATTTCTCATGATGCAATATGAAAATGGAATCTCTACGAATATATCTTCTAATTTCAGGCATATGATATGTTCTTCTCAATAGAACACGAGTAGGCAGAAACCCCACACAGAGCGGGAATCCTAAGAAATTAAATACCCACCACATCTTTGCATAAAAGTGTCTCACTTCATTATACATATCCCGGTCCTAGTTACAGGCAGCCCCTAGAAATTCCTAGTCGCCCAAAAAACGCTCATGGTCTCCTGGGGGCTCACGCTCTTTCCCTCTCTACCCGGTAACAGAGATAAAATCCATTATTCAGGTAGTTAAGCCTTGAATAGAAAACACGAATGCTCAGCTGTAATGTAGAGGATTATTCAGAGGACACAAGTAATTATGCCTAATGACTCCACTGTACAATACCTTCCCCCCAACTATCAACCGGTAGTTTCCAGGTTGTCACAGGGCCCCCAGGACAATTTATGATTTACTCCACCTAAAAATCGTAGTTCAGATAAAGGGCCGGGCGCTCCACCAGGTTTATCTTCCGCGTAAGCCTAGCCAGCCAAACTTCCAAATTCTCCCGGCCATGTCGGGAGACTACCTTCTTGATTGTTTTCTACGCTCCCATGCTCGCCCCAGCCCTCCATAAGGAGTGGAAATTTTCATAGATGGGTATATGAAAACTTGTGGATTTCTCCCACAGCTGTTGCACAGATCGAGGCCGAGGCCAAGTTATCATACTCCGATTGGGCAAACCCAAACCTTAGAAGGGCCATCTTTGGCTCTCACAGCGGACCCTATGGAATAAAGCGGCGCTTTCTAGGGCTGGGTATATGACCGCAAGCGATGTCGAGGAATGCAGGGAAGTGGCGAATTACTTCATAAGCCACGAGTGATATTTCATGAATAAGCTCCGCTTATCTATTCCGGAATCTAATTAAAAAAACAAAACAATAGAATAAATACACAGGGTAGAGATCTTAAACCGACGAATCTAGCTTCTACTCCGGGACCGACCTTAGGCTCTCGTCTGCTTCCTCAATTAGTAACAAGTCCGGACGCATTCCACAATTCAAGGGAGACAACGTGCCACAAAGGGATAGAAGGAGGTGCTCGGTAGGAAACCAAAAAAACTCCCAGAAAAAACGGTAAACGAGAGCGAGCGCAAAAGCCTTAACCCCCCAATTCAAGGCGAAAAAAGACCTTGGAGCTATGATTAAATTCTTGAGTATTCCCTGGCAAGGAGGTGTAGGTCCCGGAGTCCTTTCTCGAGGGAGATAGGGATGGATGTAGAAGATTAAAGGCGTGTGGGTGATAGGCAAGTATGATAGGTAGAGGAAAACAGAAATCATTGCGCAGTCGGGAACAGAAACCTCTGGAGATGAAGGGAGACTAGGAGGAGTATTCTCAACAATGATAGTATGATGCCTCTTTTTTCCGTCTGGGTTAGGACGTGACGGCGATTACTGTAAGAAAACGCGGGCTTTGAGTTTCAAGTTGTGGGATAGCTAATAATAATATTATAATAATATTATAATATTATATCATACGTGAGCTATCCCCCCATTGACGGCGGGGTTTTAGTTCTCTAGCCCGGCTATGCCCGCCCCAGCTTGGGCATCCCCCCAGCCCCCCAGCGAGAGTTCAAGTCTACAGACACTCACTTCCAACAATCTAATCCACAGTTGTAGGTAAACTATGGAATGCTCTTTATTGCCTGCCGCCCCTAACCAAGGTTCACAATTTCTCCTCCTGGGACTCTCGTGTTAGGTGGATATGGCTTGGTTTGCATTGTGCTAGTTCGGATAAGAGCAACTTGTCTCCGGAGGTCTAAGTTGGCCATTTTGACCAGGATGGGAGGTGATATAATACGAGTCCACGGCATGAAGAACCTGAACACAGGGGGGATCCTTCATGGTGGGGACTTGTACTAGCAAAATGGAACAATACCTGAGAAGGGAGACTTCGATGTCCTAGGACAAATTTCTTACCCAAGCCAATACAGTTATTTAGTAGCGAAGTCCCTACCATTGGATGTGTACGGCGGACTATAGCGACCACAACCACCACCACAACCAAAACTTAAAACTTAAAATCTTAAAACCTAAAAAGTCCCACAACCATTAGAGTTTTATAAGTAATGAACTTATTTATAATTATTATGACTGGTATCACCAGGTATCAAAAATTGAGTGGCAAGATAAGAGAATAAAAGTACTAGTAAGGGATAGAGGAAATAGTTACAAAAAATAAAGGAACTAATCAAATATAACACAAAGTAAAGAGAAGAAGGTTTTAAACAACAGTTGGGCAGTTGGGCCCAGTTGATGTAATCCTTAGTCATCAAACTACTCAAGACTTTTATTGATATGAACAATGATAATAGACAAGAGATATCAGAACAAGCCTGAGGAAGAACAAAGAGATCATCTACAATAACAACTTTGAAATCACTTTGACAAGACAGGCAATAACAGTAGTTGTATGCCTAAAATGCTATGATAGACAGATAACAGATGAACAAAAGGGAAGAACAGGCCATCTTATATCCATATCAACAGAAAATCTTCTTCCTGAGGCTGGTATAGTACTTCTTGCATGTACCTGCTTCCTCTGCATCTTTCTATCCCTTGGTCAGCCTTCTTTTTCGCTTTGCAGGTGTACTTTCAGGGTAGTATTATAACAGCCAAGGGTAGAGTTATGTCACTTACCTTAGGTAGAGTCCATGACTCAGAGTGAAATAAATATTTGGCTGTGACTGCTATTTGTATTTCATTATGGGTGAACTTGAATTGGTGTTTGATGCTGGCGAATCCAAGGCAGGCAGGCAGGCAGAGTCTGAGTATTTGATAATAAGTGTTCAAGATGATGGGGTTATGCAGAGTGAAACAAGTTTCCAGTGACCTAGAGATGGAAAACTTTTGTTAGCACGAACAATTTTACGATAGAGAAAAGTTATCAGAGAAATAAGAAAATAGAGTGAAATTGTATACAGTAACAAATAACTTCAACAAAGAGTAGATGAGCAAGTGAGCAAAAAGTGAATGCAATGATAGATTGATAACAAATAAACAAAAGAAAGAACAAGCTTCGTATATTTTTTTTGAGATAGAGTTTTTTTTCTATAGCACACATCTCGACCATGTCATATCTTGAGTCTGTTTCTTCCACATAGTAATTCCTTTCTACTACCAAATCAAGTGAGATCCAAATTGGAAACACAAGTACCAAGTATGTAGTTAACTGGCCTGCCAAATACTAGGTATACAGCCTCAGATACAGTTGGTGTTCAGCTATCGTGATGGCAGGCATTTCATTATTGGACGATGGTGGTTTGGCGTAGTCATATTACTAGTAGATATACAAGACAGTTGTCAGAGAATGAGGCTACTAGTTATGAGGCAGTGTTCGAGAGAGTACTATGTAACACCTGTTAGAGGTTATGTTCCTGATCCAATGCACATGGGAATATACATATATAGTGACCAGTTTAGAATAATCTATGTTCAAGAGTACTAAGAAGCTAACAGTTATGGAACAGTCTTGAAGCTGCCAGCCATTTAAGGTTATCGTGGTTGCACTTCCCATCCAGGGGGATGTTACGAGGTAGCTAATACGGTAGGATTCTAGGCTAACTAGGCCGAGGTTATTCGAGACAGCGGATTAATAGTCAGGAAGCCTTGTAGGTAATTGATGGTAAAGGTAAAGTAATAAAGCATAGTCAAATATCAAAGAGTTAAAATATAACTTGCTAACTGGTTATATTGTTAAGGTCGCTTCTCCGTTACTTGATGATTCTTCAGCCACCAGGGAGAGGCATACTATTTATACTAATGTTCATGCTACTTTGACTTCTTTACTTAAGAAGTATTTTCTTAACCATTCAGTTCATCAGAACAAAGTGCGAACACCAGTTGACCCTGAAATCTTTCCCAGCACAACTCAGAGAAACTTCCGAACTGCTATTTCATCTGAGGGTGTCACCATTCCACCACTGGCAGTAGACAGTCTTCAAGCTCTTCCTCATGATAGACTATATATGAATATGTGGGTGAGTCAAATGCCTACATATCTATAGGAATATGGAATATGGAGTAATCTGTTGCGATATCCATCTATCAAAGTATTATGCAGCTAATGTATATGCAACTAGAAAATGAGAGGAATAGTGTTCTCTAAACATCGTTCCAATCAGTTAAACATACTGAAATGTGCTTTCATCCAGTGTTCTGAGTCATCTTCCAGATGCCTCTGAGAAGCTCATAACTCTGGGAGCTTTGGTTCAGATACGGTTGTCTCATGAAGCCGTATACCTCACTCTTAAATATTAGGTAACCTATTTCCAGTTGGGTAATAGGGAAATAGAAGATATGTATATGATTAGTAGCCTAAAATTGTTAATCTCAAACAGAAGGCAGGCAACGAAATTGATATCAATAATGCTAATTACAAACTTGAATAGGTTCATAACAGATAAACTTCTGACGGTTGAGGAACTTTTTATATTTTGAGATTTTTAAGATTGATGATTTGGTTGTGGTAGCAGTTGTGGTCACTATAGTCCACCATACAGGCTTTTCATAGGAAATTCATTTTTGAGGATTTTTATTTTTATTTTTAAGTACATAGCAAATCAAAAATTAGAATCAGTATGTGGATGGTTTTTTTTTCCTGCCTCCCTCTAGCTCTGCCTACCCCATGGCCTCCAACCCCACCCTCAAGCCCTCCTCACCCATTATCTCCACTTGCACCTCAAGCTCAAGAACCTTGAGATCTCCTGTAGTTCAGGCCCATCTTCTGTCAATTCCTCTTAACATCTCTACCCTTAGGCTGGATCCTGAACTTTTGCCCTCCCTCTTCTTTCTTTCACTTGCACACATCCTACACCCCTGCTCAGTCTTACCAACTCCTACCTTCTTATCCAGCCTGTGCACTAGTCCTCCTCCTTTTCAACACTTGTTGATGCTGGTTCTTCCACTGCTTCTCCCAGTTAATCTGAATGCTACAGTATTAGCATAAATAAACCTGCGGTAAACACCTGAATCCACAATGTTCTTAGCTAGATTTGGTGCTCGTATCAACCCAGACCAAGACCATAAGAGAGATATAAGCTTTGTTTAGAGATTATCTCTAATCCAGTAATGGCAGATACCATAGAGCATATTCAGGTTTCATTTGTTGAAATTTAAAAGTATATTTTCTATGTTTATTCATCACACTCCCATGTATTCTTTTACTTAGTTTATATTTAAGCTATGCCTGTCCACTGCTTACATTACTACAGCTAAGATATATATTATGATCTTTTATTGCTTATTTCAGGATAATATCTGCGGATTTAATATGTGCTTTCCAATCAGGTGTTGAGGATTTTACAGCTGTTTATATATCTCTTATGCACCATTCTTGCTTATAATATTTCTAATAATTGCTCCACACAGTTATATTTTCACGCACATTATTTGGGATTTACTTGGCTGGATTTCAGGGTCCAACATGTTCACACTTCTATTTCTTACATTATTTTTCCTATATTTCCCTTGCACATATGGATGTGCCCTTTTCTATAAATAAGGTGCTACCACTCACCTGGCTTAGAAGAATTCAAAACAGGAACCCCTACCAATCTGCTCTTCACCTCCTCACTAAGCATATCTCATAACCACTCTCGTACTTGCAAAGTATTATCCACATAGAATAGATTGGGCCACATTCACATTATTGAACATCATTCCCCTTTAATAGCTTCTGATATTCTCAGTTTTCTATTTGTAATGACTACCCTTTCACTATAGATGAGACACCATAATAACCTTGCAAACACAAGTGTATTAAACAAATACACACTGAAGGAAACGCCCTCAAAGTACAAAATATAAAACATACATTACTCTTATCTTCTAATTTTGCCTGACCAGATTGCTCGACCTTATGCTTGAGCAAATCCCAGATGGTCTTGTGGCAGAAAGGGTCAATAAAGTTGCTGTGTCCAGAAGTGACTGCACATCCTTTATGGGTAATAATAGAACCCTTAAACATGAAGCATTTCCCTTGTTGTACCAAAACTTTAACAACCAACTTCCAGAATACTATCTCACCACTCTCTCTTCCCAGAACCCCATCATGCACATCAGCATTAAATACCATATTCTGGTCTGGCCAGTCCAAATTAATTTTCCTGCCAACTGTGGGCCTATGCATTGTCCAATAGCAATACCATGCTATGAATAGGCAATATATATGAATTCATGACCAGAGGCTCAGGAAATACTATTGGTTATAGACAATGACATCTCCGGATTGTCAATCGACAGGAAGATTCACAAAAGATCCAGGAGGGGCTGGTTGACTTTAAGCCAAAAATCAGAGTCTGATTTCAGAGCTGTATATTCCATACAAGCCTTAACTTTCATATCATACTCAGCCCAATAGGCACAATGTCTAACAGCATAGTTGTTGCACTTGTGTTGTCTGGATGCTAAGAGGGTAGGAGGTGGGGGGAGGCCTCCTCTGATGTTTCTAGTACTTCAACTAGGTGTATTGGTAGCTGGAATTGATAGCCAAAGACAACACCTGCCTCATTCTTAATCTCTAAGGGTTTCTCACTAGAGGCTAAGTTAGGAGTTGGCTCAAGGCATGAGGTGTATAGCCCTCAAATGCTAGTGTCATGCTGGCATATACGAGCCTGTTTTATGAGGGAATCATATCTGGTCTTGGAAATGTATGTTTCTGGGGCTCCCTGCTCATGCAAGAAGTGTTCCAGAAACTTGCAAATAGTGTGTTGCAGAGATTTCATGCTGGCAGGAACCCAAGTTTTTCTTTGTACAAGTACACCAGTTAATAAGGTGCTGGACACTATTGAGGAACTTGAATGATTTTCTCTTAATCATTCTTGCCTAGAGTGCCACATATTATATTAGTCTATGTTCAAATTATTGATACTACCATATCATATTATCTTGAATAGGAGCAACCCAGCTTACGACATCTGAGTTTCCTTTCTAAGTAATATGTTATTTCCTGTTACTGGTATCTTTTCCAATGCAACTAAAACAAGAAAGTCAGAATAGCCCAGATGTGTTGCTCTTATTGCAGTTTATAGAACAAGTCAAGTTTCTTGCTGAAGGGCACTACCAACCATGATACTTTTAATACAACAGAAAATCTTGTGTCAAGACTCAAATATCATATTTGGGAGCAGGATCAGGTACAGTTGTCCAGCTGATTTGCAAAACCCTTTTAATGAACCTTGTGTAGTACTGTGGATAACAGTAGTATCTCTCCTGTGTGTAGCTGTAACTTGTTAATAAACCAGTGAATAAATCAGGGGAAAGTTGACTTGAAGATGAATTACCTAAGTGCCTGGACAGGGATGTGATAAAGAGTGAAGCAGTTGAACAAATTGCAACAGATAGGAAAGATTGTTGATTGGCCTTGTATTCTTGATATGTTGTTCGTTACTAGGCTAGCATACATTGAAGGCAACTTATAAGGCAAAGTATGTGTGCCAAGCCAACTACAAAACAGAGTTTTCTCTGTGGGCCCGATCAGGCTATGTGACTGTTCTAACTACACTCACACTCACTATTCATTTTACCTCTTACGTTAGATAGTATATCATGGCAAAGATGTCAAAGCCATGAGCGTGAGCGGAGCTGTGTAGGACACAAGATCCCATACCTATGATTGAACAACCTCACAGTTCTTCTCTGAGACTGAAGGACAAATTATTTATTGCTTTTTATTTTATTTTTTATCGTTGGGGTTTCGCTTATCCCAAAACCCAAAATCAATATTTGAATTCTGTGGCAGTTTGGGTCCTTATCGTCCGCCGCAGATGATCACAGAAAGATACACCAAAGATGTAAAACTTATCTCCTTGCTACCACTGCTACAAAGCACAGTTCAAAGAGTTAGAACCAATGAATAAAAACAATATCATAAATTAGGTATCCCTGCACGCTACGCTACGGACTAAACCCAAACTAAACCAAATCCAACGCTAATCATCGTACACAATTCCACTACCGCCTCTATTCCTCAATTTCGCCCTTTCAAGCGCGCTCAAATCTCCTCCACCTCCGCCGCGGTTTGGGGGGTTTTCACTATTGACACCTCCGCGTCCACCGTTCAGACTAACCCCACCACCACCGAACCCAGCAGCACCTTCCTCAGAAACATCCTCCAACATTTCCAAAACACCCCGAATACCGCCCTCCACAGCGGCCCAATCGTCATCTACCACGTTGACCCTTTCACGCAGTTCCTGCTCGGCCTGCTCATCGGAGCTCAACCGCTCCTTTGCAACCTCGCCCTTCTCCCGGCCCTCGGCGATGCCAACTTCCGCAGTAGACTCGTTCACCAGAAGACTTGAAGCGTGGAAAGCTTTCATGAATTTTATACTCCTTTCTTTCAGGGTTGAGAGGAGTTCGAGAGTGTAAAGAAGGTCTACTTTGAAACTCGCTGTACGAGGTGGGTCGGCGAGGAGTGGTGTTACAGCTTGCGTGAGCTCTTCGGTGTAGTTTAGTTCGGCGGTGAGGCCGCGTTCGATGCCTTCCTCGATGGTTTCCATGAGCTGGAAGGTCCGGGAGAATTTCTGCTTTGCGGCGTCAAGGATTCTGGGGATCATCAGCCTACAGTTCAGTCAGCTTAAAAGGATGGGAGTGATTACGTTTTCTTTTCGCTCTCGTCAAAGTGCTTTTCCATGCTCTTCATTTTGGGAATATTGCCAGAGGTGTAGAGTGGCTGGATAACGGTTCTTCTGTACCGTCTGTCACGCTCTAAAATCGCAGCTTGAACTTTTTCATGCCTTCGCTCAATGTAGCCCCGGAGAAATAAGAGCCCTTCCAATAGGTCCGTGAGTTCTAGACCTTCAATCTTCGTCCACCGTTCCTTCCCTGAAACAGCATCTTGAAGGCTGTTTATGGTTTGGAAATGTTTGTCCATTAGCCCCTTGATCCCCTCCTGTATTTTGTCATAGACCTTCTGAAAGACTTCATCCCGGTATTTCTCCCATTCAGCCTCCTCTTCCTTAGCCTTTTTTTCTTCCTCTTCGGCATTAAACTCCCCGTCCATGTCACCGATATCACCATAACCAATCTGGTGATCAGCAAATAAGCGATTAGTATATTCTTCGTGCTCTTCCAACCGGACTCTCCGCTCATCTTCCAGCTTTTGTAGGCGTTTCTTTGAGGCGTCGGCATAGGCTGTATTGATCTTCTCAATGAAAGAGAAGTCCTCACCAACCTCGTCGATAGTCTTCTTGATGTCGTCAAGCACAGCGGCCGACGGCGTCTTGTGGAATCTAGTGGCTGGCAACACGGTAGAAAGCACGTTGACTGTTGCCGGAGTTGACAACCCTAGAATTGGCGGTGCGCGCGTAGGCCCCAGTTTTAACTCATCAAGGTCGGCATCCTGAGATGGGGTGAGGTACTCCTCCGAACCTCCCGGATACTCTTCCTCTGGCTCTGGCGGGAAGTTTGGTGGCTGAGCTCTCGTTGGACTCGAATAGTCCTCGGATGAAGCGACATATGCCTGGTACGACGCCGGATCCGGTGCCGTCGGGGCACGCTTAGAGGGACCGAATTCCGTGGGATTCCCACCCACAGGTGAAGCCATGGTTTGTGATCTGCTTGGTTGATTGTATGCGACCGAATTACGTTTGGGTTGAGATTGAGGTCCTCGGGTATCAATTGTTGAAGCCCTGTTTGCGCCGTATGGAACAAAGTCAGACCCCGAAGAAGCCGGCGGTGAGCCTGGCTTTGTTGGTGGTGGTTTATAGGGAGCATAGGCGCCACTCCCGGGAGTTATGGTCTTTGCTGGAGGCGGCGCTGCTTCGCTGGGACGAAATGGGACATAACCTTGATGCCGGTGAGGCATTGGTGAGGAGGGTTTCTGCTGGGGAGGGTTGCGGATTGCGGGATTAAATGCCTTGTAGCCATCACTCTCAACGGGCGGATCCTCAACCGGCTGTTGAGGCTTCGGCAGGGCTGCACCCGGTCGGAAGGGTTGATAAGTTTCAACTCTCTCAAGTGGTTTGGGTTCCTCATGTTGAGGTGCTTGGTAGGCGACTTCATGAATTGGAGAAGGGATATTTGGTGGATGTGACTGGCTCTGAGGTGTATGATGTTGCCCACCGAACAAGGGAGGTACAGACACATTTGAGGCGGCCTCCTTGTTTGGGATTTCAGGACTTTTCTCGACATTTGGAGTGCTAGTTGGGCCTTCGAGGCTTTTCATACCACCGAACACGCTTCCTTGCCTACTAGGAATATCCCCAAGAGCATTAGGGTACCGCTCCCCACGAATGAAGTATTCTTTCTCCATGAATTCTGTGAAGATTTTCAATTTTTCCTCATCCGAAGTAGCCGCGACCTCCGCCTGTATCATATCAACAAAGCGGTGGATGGAGTCGGCATAGAACGGCTCCAGGTCATCTAGGGGATTCGGTTCTTCTTCAGGCTGGGCTGGAGCAGGAGGCTGCTGCGTTTGAGCATGTTCAGAAGACGGTTGTGGGGGTGGCTGAGGAGGCTGCTGCTGTTGTTGGTACTCATATTGAAACTGCTGGGCAGGTTGTTGGGTTATCTGCTGGGCGGGTTGCTGAGGCGGGTGCTGGGGAGGATCCTGGGGCCATCCGCCCGGAACCTGCTCAACGTATGTGCTTTGCAAAGAAGGCTGAGGGGGCGGAGGTGGCTGCTGTTGTTGCTGCTGAGGAGTCACGATTCTCTGTGGCTGCTGCTGCTCATATTGTTGTGGGACTGGCTGTTGCTGTTGTGTCTGTTGTTGCTGCTGCCATGGATGAGCGTCTGGTTGCTGGTACTGATTCGGTGGTGGTTGGTGCGCATGCTGCTGTTGATACTGAGGGGTCGCGATTCGCTGAGGAGTTGCGGTTCGTTGAGGGGTCGCGGTTCGTTGAGGGGTCGCGATTCGTTGAGGGGTCGCGGTTCGTTGAGGGGACTGCTGCATTTGATGTTGAGGGGTCATAATCCTCCGCGGCGGTTGGTGCGTCTGGTGCTGCTGTGGGGTCATGATCCTTTGAGGTTGGTGTTGCTGCCAATGCGGTTGCTGTTGTTGGGGAGTCATCACTCGCCCAGGTGCAGCATGTCCTCCTCCAACTATACTACCTGGTCTCTGCGGCTGCTGAAGACCCGTAACCACCTTGTGAGGAGGTGATGGTGGTGAGGCAAGGCCAGAGTTTCCACCTTGTTGCTCATTATAGTATCCGCTCGGTGCATCCGCCGGTGTTCCCCCTACTTCTGCGATCTCGGGAGTCTCAGGGCGGCTAACCAGCGAGACCTCATCATCACCTGCGCCACTATAGTGCTCCCATCCGCTGATGTCTGATGGGCCAGAGAAAACTGACGCCCCGGTTAAGGGTGGAACAATACTCTGCCGTTGTGGAGCCGGAGGCGGCGTAGGACTTGACACGGGTTGTTGTTGTTGCTGTTGAGAAAAGTGATTGTGGTAAGCGGATACAGCCGGCGCTTGCGGAGGCGGGGGTGTTGGAGTCGACTGAGGTTGTTCCAAGTGATCAAACCTTTGAGTGTATTGGCTCTCAGGACGACCTGGCGGGGTGACGACAGGGTGCGAGTCGGTATGCGGGGGAGCGTGTGCTTGTTGGTCGGGCCCCTGTGGCTGCTGCGCATACTGTTGCTGGGACTGTTGCTCGTACTGCTGTTGGGCTTGTTTTTGAGGCTGCTGTTGAGGCTGGTGGTGAGGCTGGTGGTGAGGTTGCTGGTGAGGTTGTTGTTGAGGCTGCTGCTCATATTGCTGTGCAGGTTGCTGATACCGGTCTGGTTGCTGCTGCTGCTGTGGCTGTTGCCAGCTGTCCTGCTGGGACGTTACTGGTGGAGGTGGTGGAGGGGGCGGAGGTGGTGGCGGTGGCGGCTGCTGTGTGCTTTGTTGGAGAATAGGGGGGTATTGCTGCTGAGGGGCTTGTTGATACTGCTGTTGCTGCTGTTGCTGCTGCTGCTGCTGCTGCTGAGGGTTTGGTGGATACTGGCCGCCTCCGGGAACACCACCAAATTCAGGATGTAAAACCGGAGGGGTATACTTAAACTTCTTCTTTGGTCCATCGGGTTGGGCTGTACCCCATGCAGGGATGTTTTCCGGAGGTGGCGGCACATAGACCCCGGGCGCAGGGTTTGTATTGACAGGCTGATAAGAAGTGACCCCGGTGCCAGAAAGTGATGGGGGGATATATCTATCTGGCCATCAGTAACGATTCGATAATTTCGGGCACAACAATCACTCACGCAAGATGGTTCTCGGATGGACTCTGTACAGTATCAGTTCCGCCGTTCTGCTGGCCACCATATCCAGTTGCACTTCCAGGCGTCACACCACCGACATTACCCCCGGCGTAATATGCCTGCTGGGTCTGTGGCGCTGCCTGCTGGCTAGGTTGTGCAAACTGTTGTTGGGGGCTAGCCGCTGGCCATTGCTGTCCTTGGTACTGTCCACCATATGACTGCTGGCCTTGCTGATATGGGCTCGTGGGGGCAGCTGGTGATCCAGGTGTTTGCTGGTTGTATGATTGAGTAGTCGGTGGAGGAGGTGGGGGGGGCGGGGGTGGGGGGGGAGGGGGGGGAGGTGGGGCTTGTTGCTGCTGTTGCTGGATAGGCGTCCCAGGGGTTTGTTGGTGAACACCGGCATACTGGGGAGTAGGAGCATACCCAGTTCCAGTATTACCTTGGTATGTTGGCGCTTGGGGGTTATAGTGAACAGATTGGGGACGGGCCTGGCCTAGCGGAGAGGTGGGTTGGTTCCATTGCGGCTGGGCCCATTGTTGCTGTGCAGGAGCCGACGCCGGTGGCGGAGGTGGAGGCGGGGGAGGAGGTTGTTGGTATTGAGACTGGGGCGGTTGGCCGTATTGCTGGGGAGGGTACTGCTGCTGCTGCTGCTGCTGGAACTGTTGAGATGGATATTGTTGTTGTTGTTGCTGAGGGGGGAATCCGGCTGCGAGCAAATAGTCAGACAAGCTCCTCCAGAAAACGTGATGGTCTACCCATCCAATGGGATCTCATCCCATTTCTCTCACTCATCCCGCATCCTACCCCCCTGTTGGCACCAGATATCACGTACCATTATAACCCGAATTCGCCGGGACTCCCGTAGCAGTCCCAGGTTGAATCCCTCCAACCTGCCCGCTGCCGAACTGTTGGCCGTACATATTTCCTTGCTGTTGCTGTTCCTGGGGACGCGCTACCGGTCCAGTCCAGGGAGGTGGCACTTTATAGATGTGCCCTGGTTGCATAGTATTCGTCTGCAGTTCAGCCGCAGTCTTGGCGTAGCGTTTGCTGTGTTCCAAGAGCTCGTTCGCGTTTAGTCGCAGCCGAGGAAAAAACGGAGCTTTTGTCAAGAGAAGTAGCGAGAGAGGAACAAACCCTAGTTTCGTGTAAATAGTAGAGCGGAATCAGTAGCAGTGATGTGGCAGGTGCCGGGTGTGATAATTATGTGGGTAGGTAGGCGGTAGCAGGTTCTGGGAGGAATAGAGAGAAAACAATAGAAAAAAGGAGAAGTCAGGAGATAGTGCAGCTCAGCGCTATTTCCGTCACAGGTCGAAGCAATCGGAGGTGATTCTGGGGGAGCGTTGTTTTGATTGTTCCCCCGTTGGAATGATGGGTCGGAAAATGAACCCCTCTCGCGGTTACGATGGAAGCTTGACCGAATCACCATCCGTCTTGGCGCTGAGGCTCATGGGTTGATCGTCCCGTGATTCGACAAGCTGGTCGCTGAGCCTGCATCGCCCACCCCGGCTTTCAAGTTGAGAGAAAACAAGGCTGGCGCCAGATACGATACAAGCACTAGAGCTTATTGGTAGTCCAAAGTATTCGCACTGTATGATACCGTCGTGCTCAGGCAAACCAATAATTGACAGATACCGACATTCGAGCAGAGAAACAGCCCTTTCATTACTCGCGCAAGCAGGAACCACCAAAACCATGCTTTACTCCCCAGCTTCTCCCCGGCCCTGCAGGAGAGGATGACTGTTGTCAGCCTCCAGACCACTTGGCGGTCCGAGCTTAGGAGAAGTACCGGTACCGTACCGTACTCGTACATCAAAACGTGCTTCTTAGCCACATGCGTCAATCTGCTTTATTATGCCATAAGGGCAAGAGATGCGTGCCAAACCAGGCCTTACATGCGAACAACGACGATCCCCAACTAGGGTTACTTAGACACCACGAGACCAGGAAGAAGGGCCAGGGAAAGTTGCTCATCGACACCGTGATTGACCAGCGCCACATGATGTACCGGTGCTCGAGTATTAATTACTCGTACACCCGGCGCATGGAAGATCACACGCCTGGGCATCTTTGCTGACCCTTCGCTGATATATGACGTTTGTTGGGCCCCCTAATCGCAGCCCTCAGACATTCCGAGATCTTGTTAGCCCAATTTCCCCGCTCTAAATCAATTCAAGCCCTATACGAAGAAAATCTAGCTAACAAGCAAACCCGATAGTTACAGTGGCAGCTTCGAATGTCGCGACTGATCGTATCCGCGCATAAAATAGCCCTAATCGGCGCTCAGCTAGAAGGAATGGACAATAGTTTCGGTGATTCAAAGATTATGCGGCGCAGATCCAATACCCCGAAGACAAAGCTACAATCCGTGATTACGAGTCTAACCCTCAAGGAGGTGAAGATTCTCAGTGCTAAGGTCTAACTCCTGGTGAATGTTCTCGTGCCAGATGCCAAACCGTGGCGAGGGAGTAAGGTGAGGTACTACGGTAGCTGATAGCTAGAATCCCATAGTCATTAGGGTATGATAGTTAGTTTGGGGTACGACTGGTTTAGGGTCGTGACTGCCACTTGTGGGGTTTTTCCCATCGTGTGGGTTTTTCCTGTTTAGTGC
>Ga0307513_10003107_pt1 | contig 22659 bp, 19 predicted proteins | sample 15_EM_MG_FD_202174 | JGI IMG/M metagenome (GOLD analysis project Ga0307513, IMG submission 202174) | Populus trichocarpa ectomycorrhiza microbial communities from riparian zone in the Pacific Northwest, United States - 15_EM | ecosystem: Host-associated > Plants > Roots > Unclassified | place... | reverse complement strand
AAACTATGTACACGAGGTCCGGAGTCTTTGGTATGAGTATGAAGCGTGCCAACAATATTCCTGTGTTCCAAGCTTCCATCTATAAATGATCCAATGCAACCTACAACGCGCTCCGGAACGCAGAAGGTTCTGACCGGGGTTCTCCTGATGTGGCGTCAAAGCTCCCAGGCCGACCATCGCAACAGCGAAATGGTATTAGTTGGCAATGCGCTGGGCGAACGCCCTGCCATTCTGTTGCCACAGAGTAAAAGATGGACAGAGAGCACCAAACGACGGATCGAGTTGCCAGAGAAGAGCGTATGCAGATAAGATAAGCGGCTCAGGCGCCTGGTACCGGGTCAAGCCGTAGAACTAAAAGGCCACGAGGCCACTCGATCCGTCCGTCTCTGTTGGTACGCGAGTTTCCGTGAGTCAGCAGACTCGAAAAGTAGCCGAGCTGGAAGGGGCATTGTTCTGGGGTCGACCTGTTCTGGGAACAGTGGGCGTGAGGGTCGTTCGCCGGCCACACCTCGACCAATCGGTGGACCGTTCTGCCGGCAACACCTCAGCATTGGAACACAGATACTCGCATCTCTGTAACCTTCTGGCAGGTTTGGAATCGAATAGCAGGATCTGGACTCGGGAGGAGTTCGAGCTATAAGAGTCAATGCCCCTAAAATGCAGATAACTGAAAGTAAAACGAGATCTTTTGCATCCTGCTGCTCCACCACACAAAAAATTTCGGGGTAAAGGTTTCAAGAGGGAAGCTTTGCTCTCCATCGCCCTTATCGCGGCTCACTCTCATGGGAGGGGGCCGGTTCGGGTATTGGTGATTGTGGTGCAGGCCTCATGGCGAGGCTGATCGGTTAACCAAAACCAGCAGTACATGACTGGCGCAACCGGTAGTCAGAGAGGTAGGATTTGGAACAGACAGTCGCCTTGGGCGGAAAGATACGGGGGGAGGGGACCAAACTATGGGAATTTTGACATAAGGACCGCGTGAGAGCATGCAGGGCCGAAATCTAGGACCCTAGGCAAGACAAGATCGTAATGGATCTGGAATATCACACGTCCATGAATACACAAGCGACAAGACGGCCGCGGGCGCAGTTTTGTGCATTGTTGTATCAGAAAAGAATAGCCACAGGTGACGGCTCTCGCGGACTCCGGCGGCCCTAAGGGAGACGAGCGATCACATGCGCAGGAATTTGATGCTCCTCTCCCAACGTAGACAGGGATTTTGACAGAGACGTGGCGTTGATTATGTCCGACGATACGAGCTGTGAGACTTTCCAAGAAATAATGGGGAGTAGCTTTCTGCAGCAGGTTCACAACGCAAGAGAGGTGATTGGCTTGCCGTCGGAAGTTGACGGAACGGCCAGCATCAATATTTTTTTTCCCAGGACCCCCACACCCTAGACCTGTGCGAGGTTATCTTTCTCACCCGTTCCTCCACATTCTCCCTCCACACTCTCCGCTGCTGGCTCGTCTCCCCCCGTCGCCGGCGTTGACGACGGCTAGCCCCAACTCACCCCTTTATCCGCGTCTCAGTTACCTGTGACCATGAAGCCGATACAGGTCCCCAAGCGGTTGCCCTACTCTTTCTCAACAACACGGCCCCGTTCAAATTCTGCAAACTCTCGTTCTTTCTTCACCCAACCCACTGTTTCCCCTCTCGCATTCTTCGATGCACCCCCAGTCCCCCACACCCCGTCACCAGGTTCGCGCCCCACAACGATCGGATCTAGTCTCAGACTCGTGCAGTCAAAACCGGAGGCGGAAACATCCCAGCAGTCTCACAACCATTCCCATGGTTCTGCACCCCCGCTTTTCTCAGCTGTCCTTTCCTCCTCTCCCCATTCCCAGTCCCAGAACGCCGGTCATTACCCCCAAATCTTCCCGTATCTGCCTTATCCTCAGCCCGCACACCTAGCACCCGCCGCTGCCACAGACGCTCAACTTGCTGAATCCTCCCTCGATGCCGACCGCCCAAGATATCAGCTCGACGTTGGTGCTTACGGCATACCAAAAAATTACAAGCACAGCGCTCCCAATAGGGACTTTCTCCAGCGGGGGTCAGGGCCGTCAGTCTGTGATTATGCAACCTTGGCTACTCAAGTAGGGGAAGATGCCTACTTCATTGCCGAGAACGCAATGGGGGTTGCTGATGGTGTCGGCGGTTGGAAGAACCGCTCAGGTATGTGCTAGTCTAACTCGCTCGTGACTCCCATGTATTACCACTCTGATAACTAATCACGTTTCCCCTTGTATAGGTGTCGTAACCAGACACAACCAGACGCCCTCTGCTCTATTTGCGAGCAGACTGATGCACTATTGTTCTGACGAGGTATCAAATTATCATCACTCACCAGCGGCTTACTCGTCCGGCTCGGAGATGGACGATGCTCTCTTCGACACAATGGACACTGAGGACCTCTGTTCGGAGCTCGAGAACTCACTTTCGGATCTGGAAGAGGGTATTGACGTGTTGATGATCCTGGAGAACGCATACGAGCGTGCTATCAAGGCACATGTCGTAAATCCTGTCCCAGAACATACCGTCTCCGCGGCTCCCGTGACTTCCAACCGAGTCCCCACCCGACCGTCGTCGAAGCCCAGTCCCCAACCTCTCAGGGCCGGATCATCGACTGCGCTGCTGGCGGTGTTAGAGCAGCCCACAGGACGGTCGGCGAGCACAACAACGAAGCGATCCTCATCTTCCCCACCCAACCACAGATCCCGGTCAGCCTCACGCTGTCGATCGGAACCAGCCGAAGATCCCGCCGCAACGGGGCCTGTGTCGCCTACCTCCGTTACCGGTATCTCACGGTCCTCACCATACCAACGTGACGCGGTGATAAAGATCGCAAACCTCGGAGACAGTATGGCGATGCTCGTCCGTGGGAGGGATATCGTATGGAGGAGCGAGGAGATGTGGTGGTCATTCAACACCCCCGTTCAGTTAGGCCCGATGAGTCCTTCCAAGCCGACCGATGCCCAGGTCTTCGAAATACCAGTCGTGGCGGATGATATTCTCATCCTCGCTAGTGACGGATTGAGTGACAATTTGTGGGACGAGGAGGTATTGGAAGAAGTCGTGAGGGTGAAGGATGTTCTGCTAAAGCATTCAACCTCGGATGGCGCTTCGTTGGGGCAGCTGCTCGCAAGGAGGTCGCTCGCGGGTATGCTCTCAGAGGCGTTATGTTCGAGAGCTAGAAGGGTGGCTGAGAGGGGGTCATCAGGATCTGGAAGGCGAGGAGCTTTAGAGGTTGTCGGAGAAGAGGTTGATGAAGTTCCGTTTGCGAGGAGGGCGAGGGAGGAAGGCAAGAGGTTCAAGGGTGGCAAGGTTGATGGTAAGTTCCTTTTACACGTACTCCGTTTGTGTGTGGATTCGTACTGACGAACTCATTCCAGATATCAGCGTATTAGTTGCTGTCGTCTCGCCCGCTGCGAATTCTTTGAGACCTCATATCTCATAGCCTCCCCTTGTTCGTACTCGATGTACGCAGTCCCCCTCTTCCCCCCTCTTCCACCTTCTCCTGTCTAGCGCCTCCACTCCTGCACCTTAATCCTCTGCGTTACCCTCTGTTACAGTGGTCGCCTTTTTTATTCCTTATGGATGTGACTCGGGATCCCTTCCCCTTCAACAAGATCGATTTTACAAACATCTCATCTACCTGATACACATTCACACATCATCCGTTCCTATCTGTCTTCCTCTGCATCGTTTTCTTGTTTTGTATTCTGTTTTTGGTTCTATCTTTGCTGTATGTATGCTTACTTGTTCTCCTTCACACATGGTTACCTCCTCTCGTCTCTTTTACCCTACACAGGTAGACCCCACCCACATGCGCGTTTCGACTAGTCGCGACGCCGCGTGTTTCCCTTCCCCTTGTTCCGTGTCACGGTTCCCTTGGAACAGCTGCACTCACCGATGGTACATGGATTCACATGTATCCACCCTTATAATATTTTATGCCTGGCCCCCACTTTTTGTATTACTAGAATTGTATGTGTACGGGACGGCCGCGTCGTCTTTATCACTGGATACGGATGCGAGAGGGGACCGATTTGGTTGCTTCCTTATCGACGAGCACAGGCGAGTTCGCCCGAAATTCAATTAGTAGTGTAAGATGGCATGGGAAAGAGAGAGCAGTGAATTGGAGGATAACGAAAGAGTGATGCAGAAGTGGAGATTGAGATCTGGGACTCTGGGACTAGGTCAATCCGGCTAGATCAACCCCTGCTTCTTCAGGTCCTCGTACGTCTTGCGGTTGTAGACGTTTCCCTCCTCGTCCTCGAGCTCCTCCATCGTCTCCTGTTCAAAGATCTCGTTTTTGCCTTCTCGCTTCAGCTTCTCCGCCACTAGGTGATGTTATGGAACGTCAGTGACCTTGACAAAAAACCTCAACGAAAAAAAAAAAAAGGGAACTTACGGGTGAGGGCGTCCTCGATTTTCGTGATCTCATGGAAATGTTTGGTGTTCGGTAATCCCAGCGCACGCATCCCGAAAGCATGCCTACTCTCCTGGAAGTGCCTCTCGAAGTTCTTCCTGCCCATGTAAACGTGGTCGGAACAGATTTCGCACCGGTACTCGACACCCAACCCGTGGAGCTTGTACAGCCAATACGGAATCGGTTTCCCGTCCCATCCAAGCGGGAGTTTGAGAGGATTGTAGATACGTTCCTCTTCCTCTTCCTCCTCTCCTTCCTTCGTCGTAGTCGAAGGCGGAGGAGGCGGAGCATTAGACTGTTCGAGCAGCTCTTGCTCACGCTCCCGAGCGGTAAGTGAGAATCTTCTCTCGACGTTGGATTTGGTGTCGGCCAATGCAGATGCGAGGACTGATAGTAAGGAAGTCGTGAGGTGTGTGTACAGTGCGAGGGGTTTGTATTTGTCCTTCAGGAGAGGGGGAGGAGGCATCGAATTATTGGTGGAGGGTGTGGCGCCGGTTCCGTTAGGGTTCTTGGGAGGCTCGGATGAGGTGGCTTGTTTTTGCGTTGCCTTGATGTGCTTTTTGGATGTCAGGTGGGCATCGTAGACGGTTTGTTTGGAGTACATCTTTTGACCTAGTGATTTGGTGAACACGATGTCCGAGTCAGTGGAGTTGGGTGGGACGCGGCTTACAAGCTGAACACCAAATGCCTTCTTGGCTGCCACTCGATTCGGCTTTGGGAGCTGTTTGGTCTTCCCATCCATCAATCTCACCAGCCCCCCATTTCTTCTCAAAGTCAGCCTCCTGCTCGGCACGTTGCGACTCATAGTCTATGAGTGGTTGTGACCGCCGCAGGAACGATGTAAGATAGCTATGAAGAGTCTTGATATAACTATAACATAGGTATGAGTACCGATTCGAAACGAAAACAAGAGAGCTGCGCGACGTACTTCTCGTAATCTTTGGTAATTCGGCATTCCCTGGGTAGCTCGTTGTGTACCGCGTCGTTCTGAGCATAAATCAGAACGTCTAGGTACTGTAGGTACGCGACGCGTTTGGGGACGTGCCGGAGGTTGTTGTATGCCGTATGGTTGGCGTACAGGTCCAGATATTTTCCGTACGACTCCTCTCCAGAGAATTGGTTCCCAATCGCTAGGAACGTAGATGTGAGACCGGCAAATGGGAAAACAGGAGCATATAAAACGTACGGTCCTCCTCCGCATAGTCTTCATCAGCCTCCTCAGCCGTTGGGTCCTCTGTGAGAGCGAGGAGCTCGAGCTCGAAGCCATCAACGATCCCATCTGGGTATTTGGCGTGGTGTTCTTGAATCTTCCCCAACCTCGAGTAAAATTCCGAGAGGTCATCAGCCCTGGACGGGCCTGAGATTGCTGTAATCTCCTGTTTTCGTGTGTCGCCACTCTGGTACAAGTTATTGAGGGTGCCGACGCGAGCAGAAATTCGGTCAAGGATTTGAGATGCCCTGTGTTCATTTTGGACCTTTTGTTGGTGCACCTGAGCGGGCTGTGCGAGGATTTGGTAGAGAGCGCGTTCGAAATGTTCAATTTCTTCGTGCGTTTGGCGTTGGACCTCGATAATTGAATCCATGGCTGAGGTGCGATGGTGGAAGTCGAGAGTTTTCGCTTCAAACTCCGCACTTTCAGTTCTCTTCTCCCACCCACCACCATGTCTGGAATCAACGCCGGTGATGAGGTGAGCGATTCACCTGTGGGGCTGCTTCCTTCGCGTCCGGGTACTGAAAATATGGGGTAGAAACTTATTTTCGAGTCTTCCGAGGCTGTCTCGGTGGTCTCAACCTTTGATGACCTCAACTTAAAAGAGGACCTACTTCGTGGGATCTACGCTTACAGTTGAGTTTCCGGGGTTTCTTACCCCCTTGCTGAGCCCATAATGAACGTCTTTTGTTCCTTATTACAGACTTCGAAAAGCCCTCTGCTATCCAGCAACGCGCGATTCTCCCAATCACACAAGGGCGGGATGTGATCGCCCAAGCTCAATCCGGTACCGGCAAAACTGCGACCTTCTCCATTTCAATCCTCCAATCCATCGATGTCACCGTTCGAGAGACGCAGGCACTCGTTTTGTCACCCACCCGAGAACTTGCGACTCAAATCCAGTCTGTCGTCCTCGCTCTGGGAGACTACATGAACGTCCAATGTCACGCGTGTATTGGCGGTACCTCCATTGGCGAGGATATCCGTAAACTCGAGTATGGGCAACACGTTGTCTCTGGTACACCCGGACGAGTTTTCGACATGATTCGGAGGCGGAGCCTTCGGACGAGGAATATCAAGATGCTCGTGCTCGACGAGGCGGACGAATTGTTGAACAAGGGTTTCAAGGACCAGATTTATGAGGTCTACCGATACCTCCCGCCTGCCACGCAGGTTGTTCTGTTGAGCGCCACGCTCCCTTACGACGTTTTGGAGATGACGACCAAATTCATGACCGACCCAATTCGCATCCTCGTCAAGCGTGACGAGTTGACGCTTGAGGGTATCAAACAGTTCTTCGTTGCGGTGGAGAAGGAAGAATGGAAATTCGACACTCTCTGCGACTTGTACGATACATTGACGATCACCCAAGCCGTCATCTTCTGTAACACTAGACGAAAGGTTAGTCACTCACATTCTTGGCGAATTCACAACTCCGGTACCTTCCTCCACCCCTTGAACCTTGGTTTATCCCCCGCGTTCCCCGCACACCGATGGTGCGCACTGGGGACAACGAGCGCTACGCCAGGACCAAACATGTCAACATCCCGCTCCGTGTTCGCTTCCAACGTTTCGGAATTCCTAGGCACTGCAAATCCTCGAAACAGAATCACTGACGCGCGCTTTCGTGTAGGTCGACTGGTTGACGGAAAAAATGCGCGTGGCGAACTTCACAGTTTCTGCTATGCACGGCGAGATGGTCCAAAAGGAGAGGGACGCCATCATGGCCGAGTTCCGCGGTGGAACTTCGTAAGTTCCATTTTCGAACGTTCCAGAGCGTCTTCGTCCAACCCCTGACTAACCTCGTTACCGTGACTCCTCCACTCCCACTTCTCCGCAGTCGTGTGCTGATCACCACAGATGTATGGGCTAGGGGGATTGATGTACAACAGGTCTCCCTTGTGATCAACTACGATCTGCCTTCGTACGTGTCTTTGTGTAATTGTGTTACGGAGGGTCCGAATCTTACCGTGCCGCCATGTCGCACACAGAAATCGTGAAAACTATATTCACCGCATAGGCCGATCCGGTCGATTTGGAAGGAAGGGTGTCGCTATCAACGTGAGTGTTTGCCCTTTTAGAGTTCACAGTTCGGTCTCCACGCTGCTGCTCCATTTTCCTTCACCCTCCATTTCTATCTCCTCTCGTCCGCACCTATGTCTCGCCTACTGATCGATCACGTCCCCTATCAATAGTTCGTGACTGTTGATGATGTCCGGATCCTTCGGGATATTGAACAGTACTACGGTACACAGATAGTAAGCTTTTGCAGATCTTGGGTCTAACCTCCCTCTGATAACGGCGTACTTTTTTTTAGGACGAAATGCCCGTAAACGCTGCTGAACTGATATAACTCGCTTGTGTCTTCCGTACCACGTTTCTGTTATTTTTGCTGTTTCGGATACGTCTGTTGCGCGTCGAGTGCTCTGTTTTACGAGACTTCCCATTTTTGCGTCGTTGAATTATGCAGATATGTAGTGTGATTTCACTGTACGACTCTGTCCTTTCTGCTTCCTCGTGCCCTCCGCTTCTACTTCAATGACAGATCTGCTTCGCTTCACCGTTCTGTGGAGAAACCCCCTCACTGCTCCGATAGTCCTTTCCGGTCCAGGATTGGAAACGGCAATGTAATGAGATCCATATCGTGCCTAAGGACCTTCATTGAACGCCACCAAGCTCGTGATATGGTATCTAAATGGAAAGGATTAACAGGTCATGCGACCTCCCGTCGTCCATTACTGCCGCGCGGGAGGTGATGTTAGATGATTCGAAGCGACCGAAGCAACCGCCAGCCATAGGACCTCCCCTTAGCTTCGCATCCTCGGCACAGTGGCCAATCTCTGTTTTACGTGCAATTCAATTGTTCCCTTGCACGTGGATCTTATTCCGCGACGTCATGAACTTCATATCATGGAGGGTAGAATCGAGAAAGCAGCTATCCTGCCTGATTATGATGGACTGCTATTGGTATGTCCGCGTTCTAGTACCCCTTCCGCCGCCGTGGTGTTTCATGAATCGGATGTGTACCTCGTTTTAGATTTCGGCTGCACGCAGGGGGTAACCATGATTTTTGGTGGAAAAACACGCCTTTGCTGCACCTCCTCATTAACCTCACCGGACTCGCCATTTGGTAAAGTGGCATATCAAACGGTCGACCTTCGTGGGCTACAGATGTGCGGGTTCAGGACGATGAAACACGGGACCCTCTCTGGCCCATATTCCCTCCATTCCTTGCTCCAGAATGGCGTCTCAAGCCAAACTGATTCGGGGGCCCCCGCGAACGAGCCCCTTGCCATGATCCAAAGGGAGCATCGTTCTCGCGCAGCGTGGCTTTATCGTAGATCCAGCGGGCTTATCACAATGTCTTGGCCCGTGCATGACGCACGACAATGGGGTTTTGGACCATGGGAACTCATTGGTGCCGCTGGTACCTACGGTGTTTTTTCCGCGAGGCCGGTGCTGTAACGATCAGGCGTGAGCCCCACCCCCTTACCCCGGGCACCACGATCATGATGGGACGGCTGGTTCCTACCGTCGAGTCACTCAGCATCGAAGGTAAGCTTTCAAAATGATTTTAGCGAGCCATCCACCGAGAAGCGAATCATTGAATTAATATCGATAGTATAGGTAGTGCCGAAATTCAACCCATCGGCCCTCGTTACGTCTCCGTCGGCCAGCCCGAATACTCCCTAGTATCCCACCAAGAACCACGCCGTGATAACTTCTAGACAACCCCGGCCACCCAAGACCAATCTCGTCATATCACCAGGCCCATGCCTATGACGGCGTTAGTGGGCGATCTTGCAGACAGGTTTCCGTTCGAAAGGGAGGTCATCAGAATCCTGACACGCACCCTTCACGTTTGACCCCTTCTTTGTAAACGGAACGAACCCCGGCGAACTGATGGCCCTGGGCTTATCGCAATTCCGACATGTCGCCACTGTGCACTCTGGAGCGATATAGCTCGGTTGTTGTCATGTTTTATCTGGTCACAAGGCGTGGTGTCCATAATTGGGCATACCGCAGGACCTTGAGGCTGGCCGGTGGCGGACGGTCCCTCGTACCTGTGAAACGGACCTCTGCAATCTACGGTTTCTGATGGCTCCTAAATTACAGGGCCTGCTCTGACGCGCCCCCAGACGTGTACGGAAGGACCAAATCAAGCAACCTACTATTTTCTGAACTGACCGTGTTCTTTTATAGGTTGCAGGTTGGGATCTGCCTGATACCGATGATCCCAATCCGGACTAGACTAAACAAGGGGTTTGACACACGAGTGGTTTCGCTCTTCCAGCCCTTCACTGATTGACCCGCTAGGTAGAGGCGCAGCTGTAGTGCCTTCAGGGGCAACGTATCAATGACCCAACGGTGGACCCATGTAGGATATCGATAGGAGCCCGGCGACCGTTGACGCGCTTTTTTCTCTCAAGTGACCCGTCTATGGGACGGACGACAGCCGGGAGACGGTGCTTTCGTCTGATAATGTAAATCTGTCGAGGAATGAACAGAAGCGATAGTCTGTCTAACCAGGCTGCTTCCAGAAAATCAGGGCAGTTTCCAACACGGTGGCCAGAGTTCGGTGGCCGGTGTGTAGATCCCTTGGTCGAACAACCGTCCATCAACGTTCCGTCCCCCTCTCCGCTAGAGCGGTCTAGGTATCATCTGTCTGGGTGATTCACGCGATCGATCGTGCTCGGGGACCTTTACATAACGCGTGTTAAGGATAGACCCAGTGGGTCATAGGCGAGTCGTCAGCTATCGAGGTTTGCAGCCGCCCGCGGTATCTGTTTTATCATTTGTTTTCATTCACCTCTCACGAAACCAATCGCGCTGTCCTAGCCGCTGCGCAGGCTCTTCTTGAGAGAAAAAACCGTGGATTCCTCATGTTCGATCAGCGGCTGGACCGTTAACCGAGGGACGATATCAAACAGGAGTCTCCGGGGAAGCATCCCCCAAGACCTCAGCTTTTCTGGGTCTCACCGCCGATCAAGGCGATGCTGGTTCTCCTCAAAACCTTCTGTGGGCGACTCCACCTGTGTCTGAGACTTACTGTTTATGGTAGAACAAAGTACTTGGATAGCCCACCCAATTGGCACCCCGTTGCAATCCGCCACCTGACGGAAACAATTCACCGCAGTCACCGCGCGTCCGGACGCTAACGCTACGTCCAGCACGCCGTGACTGTGTGTATTTTGCGCACCGTGGTTGTCGGAAATTCAATTAGCCAGGAATTGATATCCCCAATGGTGTTAAGGTAACCGGGCAACCTCGATAGGTGTGTTTGATGTGACCAATACATCACAAACATTCACCTTGGGATTTTGCTTCCGTTGTATTTCAAATTCAACTCCAGGAACTTTTTGACGCTCTAGATTGCCCTGCATCAAGGGGGATTATGATTGCGAAGGAATGATTGTAAGAGATGGGCTGTCGTCCTCGAGATCTGTGAACGTTGGTGCGATAACATGTCAAGTAACGTGGACCATTCTGGGAAATTGATACCCAACGTTAATCATTAACGGCAAGTAGGTTCGATGACAGCAAGGTAACCGCTGCGACAGATCTTACTCCATAATATTTTGTTTTTTGATCTTGGTCACAACACGCCTTCGAGGTAATCTCGGATCTGTATAAAAGCCACCCAGCAGCGAGAGAGACCGTATCTCAACCACCCCTCAGGAAACTCGACTGAGATACCTCTAGAACACACCTCCACACAGCTCTTGTACTTCACCGCATCTACGACCTTAACATGTGTCGCTGGCGTCGGTGAGTAGCAGAACCCGCTCTTCACCCATCGTCATTCGACGGCTGAGGCCTTCTGTCACTAGCGTTAGAAATGTATATTCGTATGTATCCCTTCTTTGCTCCAGATCATGGATGTTCCCTGACCTGTTCCTATCCGACAGATGCGGGCATGGAATTAGCTTGGTATGTGGATTTATCCAAACAACCTCGAAAGTGACTAACCGGTCTTGGGATGGGCGATCGATAAGCCGGACGAAGAAGTGAGTCTGATTCTGTAGGGAAAGCGAGGTTCCAAAAAGAGGCTGATGAAACGTGCAGATCAAGTGCGACAGTCATGTCTGCATATTCAGTCCTTTGCATCCGCCGGACTGCAAGCCACCGAGATGCCGTCAAACCTGTTTCCAATAGTGAGCTTAACTTCGCTGTTAAACCCGATCGAGGCTAAACACACTCACTCACATGGTATGTTCAGTCACGTCTATCCCCAGCAATATTGTGGGTGGTTTCCCTTGTGAATGATCCAAACGGTTGCTGACGGCCGTTTCGCTTAGGCCCGAATCTCAACAGGCCGTGCCCTGACTGCGAGGCAGTTGACCATCAGTAGAGCGAGGGTGCCAACCTTCACCGTTTAGCGCCTTCCCAGCTCCTCTCTAGTGTGATTAACGTACCTGTCCGTACTCGTGTATCGCGTCTCGTGTCTCGTGATGTATCAAGATTGTTTTCCGGAAAAAAGCCGCTTTGCCTGATGTGTCTGAGCAAGCTCGGTCACATCCTGCGAAAAGGGAACAGAATTGAGGAGTGACAGCTGTCTGCGGACCAGAATATTGCGGTATGACACCACGAGGGGGTGCATCTGTAAGGTTGATCGGAGTACGTAAGGACAACCATGGAACCCGTTTCAACAAGCCCTGCGTGTCGAGTTTCTACGGAAGGTAAGAGCGCTCGGGCAGGGTCAGTTATGATAGTCGCTGGATCGCCCGAGCTTAAGTAAGGCTGTCGTGCGCGTCGGGTGCGGGATAGGTCGCGGTGGGTCGATCAACTATGACGGATAGAATTTGCTGGGTGGAGCATAGGAGAATGGGAGAAAACGGAAGTTTATTCATTAGTTCGACGCGCAAACACGACCATGGACCATACTGTAAGGATCAGTCATCATCCTTAATGTCGTGTTTCATTTTCAAAGCTGCCAACTCTTCTTCGCGACGCGCAAGCTCGGCCTTTGCGGCAGCCGCATCTTGCTTCGCTGGCATATGATAGAGCACAACGATATATCTTTCTTGCATGTGGAAACCGTTGAGGTGGTCTAATGCGTTCTTCGCCTTTGGATTTGTAAGCTGACGAAGGAATCACAGTAGGTGTGGGGTTGATTACAACGCACGTCCATTACATCGTCGAAGACGACAAATGCAGTACCCTTTGTCTTGGGTTCGTTTCCTAAACGGATCTGACGAATACTGCCGTACCGCCCAAAAAGCTCGTAGAGGTCGTCGCCGTTGATCTGGTAGTTGAGATTTTTGACAAAAAGGATCCTGTTTGCACCTGGCGGCAGCTTCGTCTGTGGTCGTCGAGGTCATGCTAGGTTTTCTGAAACTCGAAGGACTCACCGTCGGTCTTGAAAGGGCCATAGAGAGAAAACCGCCCGGACTCTGCGTCACGGGATAGCGTGAGATGATTTTGGCCACTTCGCCGATCATGGTCTCACGCCTGCAACCTTCTCAATCTGAGGGCCACGCCCCCGATAGGCTCAGTTTCCGGAGGACGCCCTCCTGGTCGGAATGACTCAGCGTCGAGATATGACAAGGGGAAGTATAAAGCGGTCGATTTTTGGGGTTTTGTTCCCTTCCGCCCCGACACCCCCTTCCGAAAACGAACCCATATCTCTCATATAATTCATATATCTTCCCAGAGGTGACCATGGCTTCCAGCCCTTCAGAGCCCACTCGCATATTCGTACGATTCTTATAACTGCGGACATGGATAAGTCTAAGTCCAATTCTTCCTCTCTTGCTCCGCTGCAGCGCGGAAAAGCATGTCTGAACTGTAGGTGAGTGCACGTATCGCTCTCAAGAATTCACAGACCCCTGACCCACGACCAGGAAACGAAAAATGGTTTGCACAGAACGTTTGGTAGTCGACCAATACTCACAATCATCAGAGATGTGATGGCGAAAAGCCCGTCTGCGGTCCATGCGCACGGAGGAGCGATGAATGCGAATACACCGATCGTCCAGGGCCGACCAAGACACAGGTTCTCGAAGAACACATTACCTTCCTCGAGAACCGTATCCGTGACTTGGAGAACCCCGCCGAATCGTCTTCGTCCGTGTTCCTAGCAGACCCATATGCTACACAATCGCAATCTCAAAGCGCCTACGATACAGGTGACTACGACCGACTTTTCGGAGTCTCACGGTGCTGATTGATCTCGTTTAGACGCGGCGCTCGCTATAACCCACTTTGTCCCGGCGATCGAACTGCCTGCACTTCCGGATCGATGGTGGGAGAGCGAGGAGCCACCGCTTCAACTCCAACCGGTCCTGTGAGTTTATATCTCTCTTAGTTCTGGGGTGCTGTTGACTCGTTGTGGATAGACTTAACAGTTTCCTACCATATGTATCTGTCACCGGATTCTTCTTGAACGTGCCTCGCTTCGTAAATTCCTTCTACGCAACAGCGGCAAATTCTCGGCCGTCTCCGGCTTTGCTGAACACGATCTATCTCTGGGGTCTCAAGCTGGCCTCAATCGAATCATTCACGGCATATGAATCGGTATTCTTGGCACGTGCCATAGAGAGCGTAGCAGGTACCCTTGGTACAACGCATCCTCACAAAGCAAAGCACGCGTTACAAGCGGAATTACTTCTGAGCAATTATTTTTTCTGGACTGGCAGGTTCCTGGAGGGGAGGTATCATTGTGGTGCTGCCGTTTCCATTGCCATCAGCCTCGGATCGCATCGAATTCGGAGCAGTCAATTCCCCAGCCGAAATCCCCACGCCACCGATCCGGTTGAGGAAGGAGAACGCATCAACGGATTCTGGTCGGTTTTCTTGAACGACAGATGTTGGGGCGTTGCCATGAACGTCCCATCCGGTATGCCAGATCAAAAGGCCCCGAACGCACGCATCGATGTACCGTGGCCGTTGGACATGACGCAATACGAAAGGGTTCGTGTTTTCGTGCTGCTTATGCCCAAAATTTATGCCTCACGCATTGGATCAGGGTCTTCTCACCTCAGATGTCCGGGGATTCAATACCATCGGATCATTCCTGGACAACCCTGCAACAGCCACCCCCGCTGAGGAAGCCTCACTTTTCGCGAAGATCTGCAAAAGTGCAACCCTCACAGAGAATGCGTTCCGCCTTGTTTCCTCGCTCAAACTGGGTGCGCCCCAAAGACTATGTTTAGGACCACTCTAACTTCCAACAATAGATATGACTGAAGAAGCTGTCACGGCCTTCGATCGAGGACTCCAGACGTTGAGCAAAGCCACTGAGGCCTTCGTTACGACTCTCCCATCCCTCGTTCCCTCCAGCGACATCAACGTACACACCCTGCGCAATCAGATACTTGCCCACACGTTAGTTCGGATGACATTCATCCATCTTAACGCCAAGTTCGCCGCGAACGACATCTCTGCCAACGCACGCTGTGTAGAAGCCGCGATAGCGGTGGTGAAGCTGTTCGATGACGTCGACTTAGTTCGACTAGAGATACTGCCGCCCATCATGGCTGTGAGTGCGGTGATCCCCGAACGGACTAATTTTCTGAACTATTATCAGAATGCCTGGCTGACGGCTGGGCAAGTTTTAATTCAAGAGATAGCCCGCCTGAACAATATAGGAGCCCAGTCGCCCGATATACTCCCAAATTCGGCTAGGAAGGAGGAGGTGATCAATTTGTTAGACAGGTTAGAACTTATGATGGTCACAGTCGGGGCGAAGGGCCCGATATTCAGTGAGTTTTCCAGTCCCGCTCTGAGCTGGTTGGGCTGTCTGGTACTTACCCACGGGCGGAATTTAGGTTTGCAACATGGCGTCCTACGTAAGAGTCGGGATGAACAGCTTGTCATTTCAGTTTAGACGCCATATTGTTGTACTTTTTTTTATAAGTTCCCATCGGGGATTGAATTCTTTGTTACGACCATAAAAGCTAGACATCGCCAAAGAAGTGTTATCTTCCGTGAACTTTCGGCGTGTTCAATCAGATTCTTTCCATCAGCAGAAGCCCAGGCTGCGCTCTTTCATTTTGAGTCGCTTCATCACCAAAGTCCACGCGTCCGACATGTCATAAGCACGGGGCCCAGTTCCCAGAGCACTGGGAGGAGATACAGGGGGCCGAGCCGCGCCAAGCTCCGACTCAACGGGGGACGTTGCAGCAATTTCATTATCAGGGTTAGCTGCGTCGCCGCGTTAATTTGCCCAGCTCCGCGAATGTGCGAGCGTAGATTCGCCGTCGAACCTGATGGGCGTGGGGTCGACACGATTGTTGAATGATGCTCAAACTCGCGCAAAACGCTCACCGCGCCGAAAACTGCAACATAGGCGTTAGGACAGGGGACATTGACTAGAGGGGTTATCTTGCTAGGTGATCGGATACGGGGGGCGCGATCTTGGAAATGGAAGGGTAAAAATGAATTCGGGATCTCGCAATTACTTATTTCTGGGCTTTGGTTTTCCTTTTCCAAACGACTTGCCCTCAAACCCTGGCCGGCTCTTCGTTTTTCGACGCTCCGCCTTCGTGGCAATATTATCGGCACGTTTCTTCTGTCGTGCTGCCATCGACGCGGCCGTCTGCTCTTTTCTATCGTGCCTGTAGCAATGTGATTTCAGAGCGACAGCGTTTGGATTCCGCAAGGAGCTCACGCACCATTTCTTCTGACTCTTCTCTTTCCCCTTCTCCTTTCTTTTTGCTGCCTTCTTGAGGCGGGCTTCGTCGTCCCTGACCTTGACACCTTCCATGCGGGCTCCTGCCTTTTCCCATTTCTCGTGTTCTTCGATAGCTTTCCGTTTCTCCTCCGGCATGATCGCCAACTTCTCCTTACGGGCAGTGAGCTGACCGAGCGCTAGCGACGGGTTTGATGTCGTCGTGAGATTCTTCGACTTCTTGCTTGATGATGGACCAGCGACAGCAGAAAACGAGACATTCGTGACACCAGCGACGGGTTCTGGGACCAGGAGTTGGTTCTGCAGGGAACTGGTGTGAACTACCCGCCCCAGTGGCTGAAAGCATTTACCAACCTTGGGAGGGCCCGAACCCTTGGGTTGGGTACCATTTTTATCTCCCTTACTGCCTTTCTTTTCCCTCCCCTCCTTTTCTAGTCGTATCTTTTCTTTAGTTTCTTTCCGGCGCCTGTCCCGCATAAGACCTCTCTGCTTCCGGCGCTCCTCCAGTAGCTCGTCCTTGGTCTCAGGCTGGTTGCCCACCCTGTTTTGTCGTAGTTGTCCCATTTTGGCATGAAGTTTGTCCCTTAGAGCTTGGATGCCCTGCATTGACGGCATCGGTGTAACCTCAATGCCTATGTGATCAACGTCCATATTATCTTCATCAACGTCCTCCTCTTGGGGTTTCGGCTTGTGCGTGTCGGGGTCCAGCTTTGGGGCAACAAAAGAGGTTAAAGCAATCCCCAGAGTGTACTTGCGCAAGGACTGGCGTTTGTTTCAACATACCTTCGCTCGCTTCGCGTTTTTGGTGACCTCCTTTGAGACCTTCACATGCTTACGATATTTGGACCCGGAGGGGACGTTCTCCTCGTCACGAGGGATGTAATATCTGGGAGGAATCAAGCCGAGAAGAGTTTCAAACGTGGCGTTATGGCGTTCGAGAGATCCCTGCAGTTCTGCGGACGGGATCATTTTGTCTCGACGGCGGAGCTGGGGAGAGGAAGGTGGCTAAGCGCCGTATGATCGATCGGCTTCCTCCGAAGTTCCGACGCCCGAGCGTCACTCCACCTGCACACCAGGTCCCCACGGGGGTTTACATTGGGGACCCCGTCGGAATCACTCTCCACCTTGAGTAATTGAGTTTGAAGGAGCGGAAGGCGATACTGATACCCCGTAATCTTCTTGGAGTACTTCCAATCCAGCCCACCCCAGGGCCCACTGACACCGCGAGAATCGTCCTGAAATCGCATCTTTGGGCTTCGTAAGTGATTGGCAAATTCTTACGTTTGGCCCTGACGCCGGCACGTATTTGCAATGGCTCCTTCTCGTGTTCACCAGGTCTTGTCACACATTCATCGTCACATAGTGCGCTGCGTGGCCCATCCTAGGCGAACCTGCCAAAAATCATGTGCAGGTGAAACAGGATATTTCGTGAGTACTTCGTTCTCCGCCAAGTCAACGAGTCTGGCCCCTAAATTTCAACAGAGGGATCGGCGGGGGTGACCAAGATTGGATAACGCCAGTATTTTACTCGTCCTGGAAATATGATGGGTGGTCGCACCACCTCCTGGTGATGGGTTCATCGAAGTCATACCGCTACGGTATCCCAGAGTTGGCGACTGCCGACCCTGCAGCCTCTGATACTGCGTCACTCCCTCGGACACTTCAACCAACCGCAATAGGAACCCCCGATCTAAGCGAATGTGAATTTCCGGGAACAAACACTTCTTCCGAAAGTGACAGGTATCATTGTCGTTATACATGCGCCTTGGAGCCCAAGCTCAGGTACGGGAAAAGGTAACCGTATTGGGGGATCTCAGCCGCCTGAACAACCCCATCAACGTCTTTCCTCCCTCCGTGCCCCAACTATCGATGACTGCGTCAGTCTCTGGGAACGACAGAACGTGTTCGAAAACTCACTCTCCGGTAGCGACCTCGTCGCAACACCTTTCGAACTCTGCACTCATGGACACTTCCTCCCATTTCTCCACCACATAATCCTACCCGAATATGTTATGTTCTAGGCCATTACGAAATGCGACAGGGAAGCATTTACCTGAACGAGTCCGTGAAGTTCGTCCCAGACACTACTGGCCAAAAGCAGGCTGAAGCAGTGCTCCGGTGTTATTGTTGTCATCATATGCTCTAACGCTAAGGATGCCAGTCCACCTAGGTCGTATCGATGCGCAATTTGGTAGACAGACAGCGCGGAAGCGGGCGGGGGCTCAGGCGTAGGATGGGGGTGGGGGTCAGGGACCAAAGTTTGGCGAACAGCACTGTACCTCTGTGAGTTCGTGAACCCTGTGGGGGTAGTCGGCTGGTGCGCGTTGACGGGCGCGGGTGTATTAGAGACCCCCGATGTCGGTTTTGTTGGAGAATCGGTGGAGGTATTGGAACGCCTCGGAATGGAAGGGCTCGTAGTCGTCGGCTGTTGTCGCGACTGCGATTTCGTTGGCGAGGTCCCCGAGGTGGGGCCTGTATTCCTACCCGTGCGGAGTGTCGTGCTGGAGCTGGCCGCGTTGGAGAAGATTGTTTGAGGTTCAACGACCCCCTTCGTCTTGCCCTTGACATCACCAGACCCCGCGCTCTCCGTGGCGCTCGCAACGCTCCGGCCATCGCTCCTGGAAGCACTCAGGTCCTCAGTGGGTTGGCTCCTGGTGAATTTCTTCCACTCCCATTCCCCCTTCCCACTGCTATTGAGCCATTTCGCACTCCACCCGGCTCCAATGCCCTCAATTGCAAGTCGTGGATCATCTTCATTCCTGAAAGTCAGCCAGTTGGCGTATATCCATTTCAACAACCAATAGACTGTCACGAAGTCCGCCTCCTCCAAGACAACTGTGTATGCCTTCCGTTCTCCAGGTCGGATGGAGTTCGCATTCTCGGAGAAGGACGAAGAAAGCATCGTGGCGAAGTATTCAGACCTTCGCGTAAGAATGTCTGAGTGAGCGTAGATCACCCGTTTTCGCGCGAAGGCATGGGACGAGAAGAATGAAGGCTCGACGCCGGATGAGGAGTTCGTGGATGGTGAGTTTGTTGGATCTTGGTCTGGAAGCGAACTAGTTGTCATGGCTGGGTCAGCCCTTTCCAGGCAAATAAATCGGACATCCCCCGTGCCTACATGTATTGTTAGAATAAAAGGACACTATTCGGGTGGTTCTTACTTGAATTATCCAAGGATGCTTCTAGCCCATCTAGGAGGTTCCGGGGGACATAGGCCACCGAGGGTTGTTGCGGATAAAAGGGTCCGACAGGGCTATGTATCTGAACACAAATTACAAAGGAGTCTGTCTCCTTTATCTTTGGATTCTTCAATAACTCTATAAGTGGGGGCAATGGACACTCTGTGATTGGTGGATCAGGAGGAGAGGACAGATTCACATCGATCAAGCCTCACCCCAAACTTCACTCTCCTGACGGAATGTCCAATCATTCTGCCACTCTTTCCAGACCCATTCCGTGCGCGCACCTCGTTCCCCGACCTTGCTGTTGTTGGTTTTGATTGCGGCGAGAACTGTGGCTGATACCTCATAATCGTTTTGGGAGTAGCCAACGACCAGTGACGTGACATAGAGGGAGAGTGTCTGAGCGCCGGGCGTACGGGCTTGAATAAGATGTTACACCGGGTATTTTTCACCGTAACACACAGGTCGCATACCTATCTCAAGCTTGAACTTCCCGTCGCCGAGGAGGGGAGATTGGCTCAGTATTTCAAAACTCTGGTCATCATCTTTGATGTTCGGTTGCTCATCATCGCCATTCAAATCCGTATCGGACTCAAGGAATCGGGACAACCGCTCAATATCAGCAACAACCCACTCCAAAGCCTATTGAAGTGGCGTTAATCCGAGAATACTTTCTTCAACGCAACACCCACTGCAAAAGTCCAGTTCCTTATCCCGTGTTGCTGGATGGGTGGCGTTGACATGGATGGTGGACCGCTCACTTGCTTCGACGGTGTGCCCGAAACAAAAACAGTTGCTGGACTGGAGGTGGATGAATGTGCCCGTGGATCCCAGGAGTGTGAGCCAGGGTAGGGCCCCGTGATTGATGGAGTGGACGTAGTGGAATGAGAGGCACGATGCCGGTGGGCGGTCCACGGCCACTCGGGCCGTGTCATGATGATTTCAGGTCGTTGCGGGCTCGACATCGTCCAACGAAACGCGCAACAAAGCTCTTTGGACCAGACTGTCTGTAGAGACAAAGAAGTTGTGCTGAGCCACCGCCGGAACCCTGGGCGCCGCCAAGGGCGATCAACCACTGGGGTTTGTGACACTGTCCACGCCGAATGTCACACGTCCACTCAACGTTGAACTCGTGCGGAGGACGACTCCCGTCACAAGGAATGACGACATTGCCGGGTGGGTGTTAGCAGCGGGGCCGGTGTAACATTGACGTGGGAGACCGTTGGATGACTTTGAGTAATCCTTGATGGCATTCTCGCGATACCGACCTCCATTGCACGGTAAGTGTGGGGCGCTTGCCGCCAAATGGGTCCCTCATCGACACCTGATAGATACATGGAGTACTGTGCGTTACAAGACGGGAACGTGTATTGATTATTTTCCCAAGCCGGCCAACCGGCCGGCGGGTAAGATGAGATACGGGATTATGAAGGGGGGTCAGGGGTACCCCCTGTCGCAGATGAAAAGCAATTCTTCATCTATTCCTGACCATGGGACCCACTTTGGCGTTCGGGCCGTTCTGGCACGAGGAGCGGGCTCGCTCTCCGTCGTTGGAACTGTGTTCTTCAGATCAGTGCAGACTCCCCGCCCATTGGAATCACGGTCATTTACGTGTTGGGTGGCCTTGTTCACCCTTGACAGCAGTGGTAGACCATTTCCCCGCTACGCGGCTATTTAGCCATTGGTTGAGAGTTAAAAGATTCTGTTAATTTAGGTCAGTCGGGAGGACCGAAAATGATAGAAGAGAACTTACAGGTCTGATGACTGAGGCCAGCATTGAAGTCGTAGGCGGTTTGGATAAGTTCGTTGGTTATTGGTGACTCCGGAAGTTGATGAGTTTCCTGTATTATATAGGAGATCCTGGCTTATCGTTCAACCCGCCTCGGCGCTCCGAGAGATCCTCCAGGCCTCCGGCCCAGACTTGATCCTTCAGGTAAGTACAGAAGAGTTCCCGGCTAGAACCCGGCCCTGTGGCTAGAGTGTCCTTGTGGCAGGGCGGGGTGAGTGACCGGGAGCTTTATCTTCAAACTCGGCTTCTTGACATAGGGCCTCTGCCCCGGGTTAATGGTAGATATTCAATACCAGCGCTCTATGGGTTGTTCATGGGACCTTGAAATATCTGTTACAGTAGGTTTCATTTCTGCTGCAAGGTGATGGTGTAAGGGACACTCGCCTTTGAGGCGGGTGTAGGATTTGCCCTCCCCGGAGGTGGGAATGTATCGTAAGGGCTATCTTTAGCCAATGAAGAAACGACAATAAAGTGCGAGGCGCTCTGGGCCAAGAACCTGTTCGTTTGGACCAAGGAACTGGGCGATGACTGATAGATGGAATTGATTTCGTGAGTGGTAACGGGCGGAGTATTTTATTGAGTGGCACTTGGACCTGCCTTAAAACCCCGCTTCCAGCACTGTGCCACCCAAGAACTAAGTACGGACGACGCCCACAGAAGAATATTTCGTTGTGTCTGTTATTTTTGCGGGACCATGGCCTAGTTATCAGAGAGACGCATCGCCCACTATCTCCCGGGATTTGACCTAACCACAGTGGACTTCTTCGGGAATTTCCGAAGTGACCGATCGTGGGAACGCGCTCACGCGAGGAATCACGGCTCCAAGACGAAAGACAGGCCTCCACTTGCTCACCGGCACCACCGCAAGACACGACGGCGATGAAGCCGGAAGAAACGACCGCCCAGTCGGCTACGCTGCCAGCCACGTATCGTACGCAGCCAACACCTACCCTCTATACCGGTATCTGACAAGAGAGGGGCCTCATTAGAGATGGCGATTGACCCCGCGCTGCAGCAGCAATCTATTCCAGCGTAACCGCCAGTCGCTTTCATCCCGTGGGTCATGCTGACACACACCCACGTATCGTGTAGGACCTCTTATTATCCTTATTCAGGATACACGCAATCCGCGTACTACTCATACGCCCAACCACCACCTCATCTGGCTTCCACGCAAACTGCTGTTACGACGGCTCGAGCGAACACGCAGACTTCCACTTCCGCGAATCAGAACGAGTCAAATGATGTTGAGAATCTCAAAGACGCGTTGGGCCAGGCTGGTGTCGATCTTCGGGTTGAGTGGCACCGTCTTCCAATCTCCGTGCCCTACCCTAACTGACCACTCCTTGCCACTCTAACTCGTTGGGATATCTACAGGCGGAAGAAGAGAATCTTCAGCGAGGCTCAGAACA
>Ga0307513_10003106_pt1 | contig 22659 bp, 31 predicted proteins | sample 15_EM_MG_FD_202174 | JGI IMG/M metagenome (GOLD analysis project Ga0307513, IMG submission 202174) | Populus trichocarpa ectomycorrhiza microbial communities from riparian zone in the Pacific Northwest, United States - 15_EM | ecosystem: Host-associated > Plants > Roots > Unclassified | place... | reverse complement strand
CCATGCAGTATATCATGTACAGCATACAAGACCCCTTCATAAAAATGAAATCAGATTTAACATGAAAAATTTTCGGAATAGGCACGCTCGACACTGCCATGAGGGGTACCCTCATATATACCATTTTAAATTATCAACGGTTCGCACGCAAGATAATCTAGCCCCCCCTTCTTCCTCTCCGCCTCCACAATGCCACCCAATACCCGCATTGCGCACTTCGCAATGCAATCCAGAACGTCCGCGCAAAACACCAGTCGAAACTCCCGCACCCCATACATCTCGTTAAACACCTTGAACCGCTCTTGATGATGTTGGACATTTTTAGCCCTTTCCTCTTTGGATGTATCATACACACGAACAGGCTTCGTCCAAGTGAGTACATGGTGATCAACGTCGAAGTTCTGGTAGGTGATAACGACATCAAGAGGCCGATTGGATGGGATGGTGGAGAGCACGGCTTTGAGGAAACCAGGAGCGGCCTCGCCTGCGGCGGCAATTGATTGAGCTGTGGTTTCAAGTGTCTGGAGGGACTTGTTCTGTGACAGATTGAAGTGCCAGCGCACAGCTTGGTTATTTTCTATGAGTAATCAACCTGAGCGTGTTCTCCTGTTTCTAAATAAAGTACTCACCATATAGGTCTGCTGGGTACAACCGCAGTCTCTCCAGGGTTTTTGCACATGCATCTAAAAGTAGTCGCACGCAATTCACCCTGAAGAGGTCCATGCAACGAAAACGAAGCCCGCCAAAAAAGGTAATCATGTCCTCCACAAGTTTCCTCCTCGTGAAACATGTGAGGGTCAACCGTCCACGTAGTGGAGGTATAGAGAGGGGAACGAGTGCCGCATTGAATGTGGCCTCCTGCTCCTCCCTGGGGCGGGGGTAGCAGAGCTTGAGGTCCTGGAGGTTCGGGAAGAGACCGACAAGGTACAGGATCTCTCGACAAGACCCTTTGGGTTCACTGAGAGCAAGGAATTGAAGGGTTGGTGCGAAGTGTCCAAAGCACCGTTGAAGGTTCTGCATGGAGCTGGACACCTGCAAACCGTCTATTCCAAGCTCCCGGAGGTTCGTGAATGCGGGAAAATAGCGTAGAGCGTATCTGTAAAACCGCCGGGAAGTGAGGGTCCCGGGGGGGAGACTGTTCTGGCGGATGCGAAGTCGCATGACGAGTGGAAGTAACCCGAGCTTGTATGATTCGCGGAGTGGTTTAGGCCATCGCTGTCCCCAGCCGCGCTCGAGGCCATAACGTTCGTCTGTCGTGAGGGAGTGGTGAAGATGGTGTACAGCCGCGATGTACCACGAATAACATGTCATGGAGCACGCGAGGAGGGTTTGGGTGTCGTAGATGAAGTGGGAGATAATTTCCTCCACGAGTTCTTGTGGGATCTTGGTGATTGGTGACGAGCATGGTTTAGGTGTCTCCCGAATACCAGAGAAGCACCGTTTGATTTTGGCCTTGCTTCGGTACCAGAGTTTGTTGGCGAGTAATTCGACCGCTGTAACAGCGTTGACACGACATAATGAATCGATGAAGGAGCAGGAAATGGCTTGTAGAATCACCTGTTAGTGAAGCTGTGGGTGTCTTCGAAGGCGGGCCCATCGTGGACAAGGTGAGGGGTCGGACGATGATATCGGGCTCCGCAGCGACCAGCGTTCCGCCCGAGTCATCAGGAACATCTATAGACATGGGTTTTATATGATCGTGTACTCGCGATCGACCCACTCTGATGGAACTGTCGCACACTCCTCCACTTCCAAGCAGTTCGGGGCAATTCCACCAGTGAACCCTTTCACAAACGTGCTCTCGCTGGAGTACTCGGTCCATGGAATTAGCACTTCACTGGGCCTCCTAAAGTTTTGTGCAGTGTATCGTCAAACACGTTAGTGGCCATTCTTGGCATAGGCATCGTCCATATTCCATTTAGATCCAGTGTCTGCAGAACAAGTCAGGTGCGAAAAGTAATTACAGTACGCATTTACAATCTCGTGCAGGCTGACTCAGTAGTTTCTCAATGTCAAGTTCGGGGCGTGCGAGGATGCCTTTAGAAATTTCACAAAGGAAATTTCATTCCAAACACCCCCAACAAAACTGTAAAGTAAGTATTTAAATGATAGTGGTGAATGTACAGGGGTGTATGAAGGGGGATGGGCAACGCACCCTCGCATCTACCGCCTGCAAGGACCGCCAGCTGTCCGCTCACATAGGCGGCCCATACGCCTCCCGCAACCTACGCACCACGTACTCCTCTGTCGTCACCGGATCATACTTCTTGGGAATCCCGACTCCAAAACAATACAGCAAGCAAGATATCTCTGCGTTTATAAAGTCCGGGTTACAGAAGAAAGCTATCGATTGATGCTCAGGAGCGACAACCTCAGCGAACTCGTCGACCGGTTGAGTCCAAGGGGTAAACTGGAAGGAAATCTTCATGGGAACTTCCGGATGTAAAAGTGTAGTGATCATACATGAACAATACACCAGGTGCTACGGGAACATAAACCTTCCCAAACGCCCAACTCTAGAAGCACACGAGCAAACCAAAATCATGTCGAATCCGCTTGGCATTCCCCTGATTCGGATAAGCCCACACGACACCATATCGAAGGACAAGAATCAAGATCAATAAAGACAGCCGAGGTACATCACAGCGCACTGGCATAAATTGCTCTGTTCCCTGCCTCGCCCACCCTATACCCTCGAGAGTGAACACGAGGTACCCACGTCTCAGTAACGATCGACGGTCCACACGCAAGGTAACCTAACCCCCCATTCTTCCTCTCCGCCTCCACAATGTCCTCCAGCACCCAATTTGCGTACTTTGCAATGCAATCCGGAACATCCGCACAAAGCACCAGTCGAAACTTCCGCACCCGAAATATCTCACTCAACACTCTGAATCGCTTTTGGTGACATCGGGCATCTTCAGCACTTGGCTCTGGGGATTTGGTCACACGAACAAACTTTGCCCAAGTGTTCACAAAGTAACCGACGTCGAGGTCCTGGTAGGTGATAACGACATCGAGAGGCAGATGGGATGGGATAGTGGAGAGCACAGCTTTGAGGAAACCAGGAGCAGCATTGCCTGCGGCGGAAATTGATTGAGCTGTGGTTTCAAGCGTCCGGAAGGACTTGTTTCGTGACAGGTCAAAATGCCAGCGCACGGCTTGGTTGTTTGCTGTGAATCATCGACTTGAGTTTGTTTTCTCCTGTTTCAATATATATATATATCCTCACCATATGGGTCCGTTGGGTACAACCGCAATCTCTCCAGGGTCTCCACACATGCATCTAAAAGTAGTTGCACGCAATTCACCCTGAAGAGATCCATACAACGGAAACAAAGCCCGCCAAAAAAGGTAATCATGTCCTCCACAAGCCTCCTCCTCGTGAAACATGTGAGGATCAACCGTCCGCGTAGTGGAGGTATAGAGAGAGGGACGAGTGCCGTATCAGCTGCGACCTCCTGCTCCTCTCTGGGGAGGGGGTAGCAGAGCTTGAGGTCCTGGAGATTCGGGAAGAGTCCGATAAGATACAGGATCTCTCGACAAGACCCTTTGGGTTCACTGAGGGCAAGAAATTCAAGCGTCGGTGCGAAGTGTCCAAAGCACCGTTGAAGGTTCTGCATGGAGTTGGACACCTGCAGACCGTCTATTCCAAGCTCCCTGAGGTTTGTAAGTGAGGAAAAATAACGTAGCGCGGGTCTGTAAAACTGTTCGGAAGTGAAGTGCGTAGAGATAAAACTAATCCAGCGGATACGAAGTCGCTTGACGAGTGGAAGTAACCCAAGCTTGTATGATTCCCGGAGCGGCCCAGGCCATCGTTGTTTTAAGTCCCAATGTCGGTTCGTCGTGAGGGAGTAGTGAAGATGGGGTACAGCTGCGAGGTACCACGAATAACACGTCATGGAACATGCGAGGAGGGCGGGGGTGTCGTAAATGAGGTAGGAGATGATCACCTCCACGAGTTCTCGTGGGATCCTGGTGATTGGTGATGGGCGTGGGGCAGGTGCCTCCCGGACACCGGAGAAGCACCGCTTGATTTTGGCCTTGCTTCGGTACCAGAGTTTGTTGGTGAGTAATTCGACCGCTGTAGCAGTGTTAACATGACACAACGAACCAATGAAGGAGCAAGAAATGGATCGTAGGATCACCTGTTAGCGAGGATGTGGGTGTCTTCACAAACGACATCGTGGATGGGATAAGGCCTCGAGGGGTCGGGTGACGATCGGACTCCTAGGAGGTGACCGGCGTTCCGGTAGAGCTCGGGACACGCGAGGACATTCCGGGAAATTTTCATTCCAAACGCTCACAAGACCGTAAAGCGAGTAGTTAAATGATAGTGGTGAACATGGAGGGGTTATTTTAAAGGGGGACGTGCAACCCATCCGCATATCTACCAAGAACTGCCGGCTGTCCGCTTACATATATGTCTCCCGCAACCTACGCACAATATACTCCTCTGTCGTGACCGGATCGTACTTCCTGGGGTTCCCAGGTCCGAAACAATGCGGCAAGCATGAGATTTCCGCGTCAAAGTTCGGGTTACAGAAGAAGGCTATCGATTGACGCTTAGGAGTGACGGCCTCGAACTCGTTGAGTGGTTGAGAAGGAGGGGCGACAACGCGGTGGAGGGTCGAACGTAAGACGTCGTTGCTCCAACGAGCGAGAAGATCGGCAACATTGACGACAATGGTTCCGGGCTACAGAGAGAATATTCGAATAGGGGTGAATCATCTTGCCGACTCGCGGAGAAAGAAAACGGGAGATGCTCACAATCGGGGGTGCTGGCATGAACTGCTTCGTGGTGGGGTTCTGAACTTGGAGCCCGCCGACCTAGAGGAGCATATGAGTGTTTTGTCCATCATTCGGGCGAGCCCGTTGCTTACAGAGTCCTGGAAAAGTAAAGTTAAAGTGCCTGGGGACAACCATTAGGACCTTATACACTCAAGCAACAGACTTGGGTGATGGGCTCACCGTAATCCGTATGAGCACCGGCACGAGATTGACCATCCCCGCGTAGTATATCGGACTTAATGGCCGGGTAGTTTAGCAGCCGCAGGTTATGGTCCTGCGCACTAATTTTGTCTTGGAAGAAGTTTTCTTGTAAATCAAGTCCGAGAGCGATGGCCCGCATCACACGGACATGTAATTCGTGACATGTCTTTCAGAAAGGTTCTAAATTTGAGGAAATAGTGAACCGATAGAACGGGGGAACTCACCTGGTAGAAACCAAGCATAAATTTCCTGAATCCGGGCACGTCCGACTCCTGAGGCCACATGTTCTTCCACGTACTATCCCAGTCACGACCAATTTCCATCGTCTCCTTGTAGTCCGGAGCTGACGCTCGAAGTCGTGCGATTTCCGCTTCATCTTGCGAGTTGGTCACGCGTTCCCGCCCCGGTTGCACGTAGCCACGGTTCGAACGGGGGTCCTCCCACGCGAGTGCTTGCTGAGGAAACGACACAGTAAACAAGCTTGGATTAACGACGAGTCTCCTGTAGTAGGTAATGACCGCATGCTGACCTTTTTCTCGTGTGGGAGTCCAAAAAATTCATCGCTCTAAACACATTCCGCTGAGCAACCAGTTCCACGGGAACCGGATGACGCACCCTCTTGAAAGCTTCTCGCACAAGCCGGTCGCTAATGCCATGGTTCCCCAAGTACACGAAACCCACGTTTTTGAAGCCGTCAACAACCTGGCGGGCAGTTTCGCGTCTCTGGTCGAATGATAAAGAGCCGAAGTTTGCAAAGTCGATCACTGGGATTCCGGAGGTGTCCACGTTGCCATTAAACACGGTACCCAGCGACCGTGACGCGACAGGTGGGCGGAACAAAGCTCTAGAGACAGCAGCTCTCGCGCAGGACAACATCGTTCTTGGAAAGTTTTTGGGGGGGAGTCAAGTTGTTATCACGGACGGCGTTTACGTTCAGCGCCCGGCGAGTAGTGGATTGATCTGCGATCACGCGTGCCTGGCCACATCCCCATTCGCAAGTTCCTCCGCCGAAGAGTCGCCTACTGGGTTCTGCGGTGGACTCAATCTCGAGTTTTCCATACAAAACCACTGCCCGACGCGGTTATCGGCAGACAAATCACTGATATACACCCACATCTGCTCAGCCGTTCTCTCTAGTCTTTCGGTTGTTCCCAATGTACCCTAACAAGCCAACAAGAAACAAATTCAATTTGGGGTCAGCCTGATAACTGATAATCCTAGATTCCCCCCCCTCAAAGTGCCGACGGCCCATGCGTCGCCAGGGTATCGGTGATAATTACTGGCGGACAAGAAAGGAACTTTAACCCTCCTCTGGTCTCTTCTAAACCGATATGCCATTTCAACCTCTCCACAGTTGCCTCCAGATCACCGTCCCGAACCTCCAAGCAAAAAACCAAACGGAACGGCTTGGCCTCGTACATATCCCGAACTACCCCGAATAGGGTATACTGGAAGAAATCCACGTTGAGGATGTCTCCGTCCTCGAGTACGATGACGACCTCAGAGAACACGAGGGATGTAATGGTAGACAAGAGATCCCTGAGAAAGCTGAGAGCATCGTTCCGATACAAACTCGTGATTGTAATCTCGAGGGACCGAAGCGACCTGCTGTTCGACAGACCAAAGTCCTGGAGTAGAGTTTCGGGTGGTCCAAGAGATTCTGTGGGTTATCGGGTCAGATAACCGAGGACCCATGAGAATAAATAAAGAACACCTACGAATACGAGCTCCGGTATAAATGCGCAATGCCTCAAGGGTGTTGGCACAGGTGTTCAAAAGGAAGCGTGCACCCTTCGCGTAGAGCAGTTCCACGTAACGGAATCGCAAGCCGCCAGAAAGCTCAGATAGAGCTCTCAAAAAAACCTCTCCATCAAACGAGATCAGCCTCAACCGTCCTCGCAGTGAGGGTGCCGATTGTGGGACAAGCGCTGGGTCTGATGGTGATGACTCTGACACATAATAATAGATGAGCTTGAGGTCGTCGATGTTTGGGAATAGTCCTAGGAAGTGTAGGAGTTGTTGGTGGCTGCCCCTCGGTGTTCGAAGGGCGAGAGATCGTAGTGAAGATGCGAAGTGATTTAAGCACAGCAGTGCCTGTGGGGTGAACGTGTCAAGGTCCAAGTCATCGATTCCGAGCTCCCGGACGTTCGAGAGCGCGGAGAAGTGAGCAAGGGTCTTGTTATTAAACATTTTCAGTAAACGGCGAGGACCAGGGGGGCCCGAAGCCTGTAGGATCCGGAGTCGTTTGACAAACGGCAGTAGCTGCATCTTGTCCAACTTCTGGAGCCGTCTAAGCCCAAGCGTCGGATCCCGGGAGTTTTCCGTGAGGGTAAGAGTGTGATGGAGGTGAGGTAGAACTGCGGTATACCAAGCACGGCAGGTCGCGGAACACGCTTTGAGAGTCGCTGTGTCGAGTATGACGTGGGCGATAATCAGTTCAAGGAGTTCTTGTGGTAACTCCTTTACGCATGGACGTGAGGTGGGTGTTTCCGTATCACCGTATCTGAAGATTTTGCTGATTTTGACCCTGCTTCGATGCCAGACGATGCTTCCTAGGAGCCTAATACCTTTGGAATCACGGCGGTCAGATGGAATACTAGCACACAATTGTTCTGACATGCACCTGTGAGGGCCGAAGCGGGACTTCTAACATATCCCCCCGCATCTTTTGCAGGCGACATTGTGGTCACAGCAAGAGGTTGAGATCGCCGAGCACCGCCATCGAGGACAGGTGTTGATGGATCCGACTTCCCGTCCGAACATAGAAAGAGGTATGAGCGGACCAAAACGCCGGGACAGATACGTTGTAATCATGCTATCTAGAGCGAGTGATTGTCCCTGCGGCGGACGGAGAAGCACGTCGCGTTCTGAATCTGAGAGGGTGGAATGGATTACAACTTGCTGATCGGTGATCCGAGATTTGCTGCCGTCAGCGGCTGGGGTGGAGTGTGTTCCTGTGCCGCTGCGCTTGAACTCCTCCGCCCTCTTCCACCACCTGCAACACATGGACCAAATCCCTGGACTACTGACGGAGACTCTGGTAGAGCTCAGCGAAAGGACCAGACAGTTTAGAAAGAGTCTGATTGCCACCGCAGTTCTTGTCGATGCGTCTGTCACTACCTGCAACGAATGGCCCAGCGTCGTCACGGACTACGTCGGTCCACAGCTGAATCACATATCTGGAAAGTTTCTAGACCACCAGGTGCGCGATTTGGACGCTCTCGATAACTTCTATTTACGAATGTGTATTGTGGGCCTTTAGGTTCGAATTGCTTTCGTCACGTACGGATTGCCATCTACGCGCCCGAGTCCCATCCTTTGCAAGCGATATTTCGGCAAGCTTGAGCCTCTCAAGAAGGATTGTTTAGAGGCTCCAGAACTTGTTGGACTTGGCCAGGTCAATAACGAGGATTCAGAGAGGCATGGGACGGCGATGTTAGATGCATTTGCTTGCGCTCTAGAGGTGCGCTAGATCTACACCATCGCCTTTCAAATCTCTCATCATCCACTTTTTGTTGCAGATGTTCGATTTACTAGATGCAACTCCGGGTTCAGATTCAATCCACGTCCTACGCCAGATCCTTCACGTCGCCGCGTATCCATCGGATAACACACGTCACCCCGTTTGGAACGTAAACCCAGACTTGGATCACCTTTCATGGAGCAATCTACCGCAAGAATTGCGGAAAGTTCGTACGCCGAGCGCATACATCGTCCAATATCCACTCGCCTGACCCCGAGCAACGTGTTATAGAGGAACATACATTATTCGAATTTCCTCATTCGACCCCTTCCTCAGCTAGAGAGGTTCCACGCTGTGGTATGTGAAATGAAACACCTACCCTTTTATCGAAGCTGTTAAATATCCAACGAAAGGTTTGTCCCTCGCATGAAACCTCTTCCCCGTGGTTTGATGTCCGCCCTCACCACAAGTGCTTCTTATGGGTCCCTGCTGATCGTAAGTTCAACCACTTATATTGGTTGTCGCCCGCTGACCGTTTCCTTAGCACTTGAGAATATCATGGCGATTCTAAGTTCCACCACACCACCCACAGACTTCTCCCCGCAAGAGTACCAACGCCTCATCGAGAAATACCTTTCACTTAGCCAAGAGAACGACCGGCTGGTCAAAGCGATCAGATCTGGAAACCAAGTTGATATCGACCACATCAAACAGGCCCTCCAAACGGATTTCCCACTATATGTGCGATTACACGATTACTTCAGCCGCCTACGCGCCGGAGATTTGAACTCGGTCAACCAACCCACTTTCGTTCTTCATGATCCTGCATTTGGAGGTGTTGGGGTGCCGTCGCGTTCTATCGATGTGGATATGGAGAGGGATTCTGAGATGCAACTTGCGTCAGAATGTGATCCTGATGCAATGTCAATGTTCTCTGGCATGGGAGCGAGCGCCTTCGCTGAGAGGCCACAAGCCGTTTCCAATCATGGACCTTTTGGAATCCAGTTTTCAGATTACCCACCTCGTGTCATCTCTCAAATGCTATCAACCCACGCGGACGTCACTGCCTCGAGCTGTAGGTGGTCTTCCGTGTTTCGCCCTGCGCATGTCCTCACCATTTGTTCGTAGCCTCGTGGCAGGGGCTATTCACATGGGCCGGTTTTGAGCATACTAGCCGAGCGAAGAAATTCATGAGGGTGCCGATGACAGGTCTAAACACGACAAACGGGAAAGATCTGTACGTCAATAAGATCCGCCATGATGAAATCCGCACATGGACTCTAACGATTTACGCCCGCAGACGAGCGCATACATGGCCACAGGATATGATCCTCCTCCCATCGGGAACAAAGCGCGTGAATAACGCCGCCTTGCAGGAATGGATCAAACGCTACGACCCCGCGTGGTGTCAATTTGTGCCTCACCATAGTAAGGGAGGGGGTGACGCTGTCATGAACGATCTGGTGCATCGACAGCTCGTTCAACAACTGATAGATCGATCCCTTGTTAGTTATCTCACTTTTCCATTCCTTCGATGAATTACTAATTCCTCGCCTGCCAGTACGCCGTTGCCTCATGGGACGTCCCGAACTGCCCGGGTCTCTGGAACACACTCCTACTTCTACCTTGTAACACGTCCGGGCTAATCGGAGCTGTCTTCTCAAGTGTTGGAAAACCCGAACTCCCGACGCCATCAGGACAGAACTCGCTCTCAGGTCCAACTTCACTCTTCGAAAATCCAGTTCAACTAGACATCCTACACACGGAACTTCGATCCTTCTGCGTGTTCAGCAAACCAATACAGGTTGTGGGCAGGGATCGCCATTGCGATGAAATTTTTAGCCGTGTAGCAACTTCGGGGACCGGGTCTAACTCAAGAACGTCGAGTTCGGGATCAGAATCGAATGGACAGAGTCGAGGTGGCAGTCCAGACGTTTGCAAGACCCCTGAGCGGCAGCAAGAGTCGGCTTATACGCAACTCGCTGCCGCACAACCCGCAGAATCGACGGTATACCCCCGGGGGACTGGACCGCCACAACAAGCTTTCGCCTTTGATTTCGATTTTGATAGCGGGTTTTGGATCTCGGCTGATCCTTATTTCCAACCCGAGAGCGGTCTTCCCAAGGACCAATCAGACTGGTTGACACAGGGACTTAATTTCCCTGGACAATTCGTTTAAGTTTCACCAGTTTTTCCTGTTAGCGAGCAAGATGTACTCCTACTTATTATTATGATTACCTTTCACACACTGTACCCAATACGTGCACATAGTCTGTAGTCACTCCCAGCACTACACTTAATCACACATGCGATTTAGATTGGACCTCACACGAGAACGACATCACGAGAGGGCCGAAAAGCTGAGGATATATATCATGCAAAAAACAAACATAATGAGTTCGATGGCGAGGGTGAGATCAGGGTCCTATGCGGCTATGCGATGCTACGTATCCGGTCAAACATGACCAGAGTGTGTGGGGATGATAGCGACGAAGATCACAATCTCTTCAACGCTTTCTTCCTATTCGCTCCGGGAGCATCCTTCGCGGTCCTCTTTACAGCTTTAGTGGTATTGGTAGTAGCCTTGCCAGTAATATTGGCATCGGCAGTTCCCAAAGGTGATGGGTGACGGTCCTTCTGCTTATCCCCGTCAATCGTGAGAGAGTCGTTACTTGTAGCGGTAGGGAGAGTGTTAGATGGGGATGCCTGTAGAGGTTGGATAGGCGTGGTCGTCAGGGTGACATTCTTTGACGTAGTGGTGTTGGATGGGATGGTAAGAGTTGGCGTGGTTGTAGATTCGACAGATGGTTGAGGGTGGGGCGTAGTCTTGGTCGATTTCGAGGTAGAGGGTGTGGTGGAATCAGAGTTTGATGGGGTATCAAATTCTGGCGGTCGAACCTATGTGGAATAAAGGAGTGTCCTCAACACCAGTGCGCCGTCGAAGTACAAGTGGTTTACGTACGACAGGTGTGGCGTGGACGCTCGTTATCAGTTTCGCACGCGAGCAATAGCTGTCGTAGTTCTCCAACAGCAGTTTTCCGGCTTCCTCATCCAAGGCGGATTCAGGGTTCGGGTAGATCAACAGGCATTTGACCGTCACGAGTATATGACCAATCCCAAATGATGATTGCCAATCCTTCTTCAGAGTGTTGACGCAGATCTCGCCGGCGGAGGAAACATTTGGGTGGAAGATCTTGGTGGCGAACCAACCTAAGGCGAGGTTCAACCTCGTAAATTCACGGAGGAAGCCAACGAAAGAGACTGACATTTCGGTGGTGCAGCAGGGAATTCGCTCGTGAAGCTGAATTTGACCTTGAAGTAACCGCCAGCGTATGGTGTACCCTCTGTAAATCGCGCAAACGAGAGAACACGGGGGAAATTGTCAGGGGTCCCTCGTGTCAACCTTCAAAACGAGTCACCGCGTACCTGGTCCTTCGATGATCCCGGTCACATCGAGCATATTATCCTCATTCGTAACGACGCGAATTCCCTCCGGTGGATTCGTTCTGAGCTCATTGAGCTCCTTCATAAGCCGACGAAACACAGCCGGTGTAACGGTCTTTTTCCAGACCAATAAAATGTTAGTATATCGCACGTATTTCGTTGAGTATTTTGACACGACTGACCATGACGATGAGACAGAGTCGAGGAGGGGTTGCGTGGAAGGCGTGGGTCAAGTGCTGGGAGCGTTCCCCTTTGGCGAATTTGAACCCTTGGGCCAGACCACGTGATCGGTCATTTCCACGCGCGTTTGGCGCCCGCGATCTCCCACAATTCCGCACACAATTGGGTTCCAGACAGCAATCCACCAGAAACCACTGGAATTCTCGTTCAAGTAGATCGAACTCAGGCGGAAACTGTTCGTTGTTTTTGGTAAAATGGACAAAAACCAAATACAAACCGGTTGGACTGGATTTTTCGGTTCATTGAAGCCCGACGTCCTCCCGGGTATTGAGCAGCCTGCCCTCCATGCCACCTTCCACCATCACCACTTGACCGGTTACGTGACTAGATACCGTAGAGGATGCCAGGACCAAAATCTGGTTCGCGACTTCCAGGGGAGTAGCGACCTTCCTAAGTGGGGTCCTGGCGATTGGAGGAGGCTGGGTTCAGCCTCGTAGCATGCGAGCTTTGACTGAGGAAGCACTCACGTTGCCAGTGCTCTGTAAACTATCTCTGGATCCGCCAATGACTCCGTAACCATTGGGGTTTTGACCCATCCTGGGGCCACACAATTCACTCGCCCCTTCGGTGCGATTTCGACAAACTCATTCTTCAACGTCATGGTGAGTCCGTACATCATGGCTGGATCTTCGTCAAGACCCTTCGAAATCACCAGAGTGGGACGGCTTACCACTCTTGGTTGCACTATAATCTGCGTGTCCCGACTCTCCATACTTCCCGGCTGTGCTTCCAACCAGAACAATCGCAGCCTTATCCTTCACATCCTTTCTATCCTCTCCCAAACTTTCCAATCCTTTGAGGTACTCCCTTAGCACCAAGAACGAAGAGGTCAAATTGGCATTGATAGTCCTATCCCACTGCTCCAAGCTCATATGACTCAATGGGACGTCTTTCGTCACAAAGATGGCGTGGTTCACGATAGCCACTTGGACGGGACCGAACCCCCCTTTATCGATCTCACTAAACATCTGAATCGTATCACCTTCAGCGCCAAGATTGGCTTGAAGTTTCCGGATGTTATCGGCCCCAAATTCACCAATAAGCCCATCGAGAGACGTGGCATTGGTGTTATAGTGGGCGGTGACTTTTGCCCTGTGCACTGTCAAGGATTCACAGGTGTCAGTAACCTTTCCTTTCCCAGATGGAAAACAGATACCAAGAAATTGTCTTGTAGTTTCGAGTCCGATTCCCCCGCTCGCACCTATGTTGTTGTCATCTCACCAAAGTTGCGTCGGATGTGCAAAGCACGACATACCCGTAACGAGAACATGCACATCTTTGAATCCGAGGTCCATAATGGTTTATCGTCACGGTGATGAACAAATGCGGTGGTGTGATGCGATCTACCTCGATCATCGGCAACTCGATTATTGTGATGGAATGCGCGGAGTTTGCAAGTACCGAAATTATAGTGTTTCTGCCCTGGGAGTCATTACACCTTCTAGCCTACCCTTCTGCGCCGCCTGGTCCAGAACTCTACCACAGTCCGACAATCGATGGTCCAGTGGGTATCACCAGGGCTAATCTGACCCCGTGCTCGTATCTTCGTTGTTCTGATAAGCCTGCCTCGGAGGGATGAGTCCCTAGCGCTTCTGATCAGTATGCTGCCGAGGAATCACTCTCTGAGATATTCACCATGGTTTCATGTCCAACATACGCTCCTCCAGATTCAACACCTCCCTCTGAGACTGACAAGTCGTCCTTTCTCCCCAGCGCCGGAAAATCCACCAACACGTCCACATCCACATCCTGTGCAACCCTTGTGTCAATCAACTTCGGGATCCCTACCCAGGACGTATGCCGACGCTCAAATACCTGTGGTCCTCGTTGTGGCTCTCGGTAGCTCTGGGCACTGGGATTTGGCTGATGCGAACCACCTGCGGCTTGACCTGGAATAGAAATGGACGGGGGTGATGGGATTGGGAACGGTGGCAACCTGTTAGGACCGAAAGGAAGATTCGACGGGTCGCCGCCGGCGATTTGCGTGTTGACCTCGTGGCGACGGTGAAGGTGCCATGGTGGGTACGTCGGCATCTGGGGAGGGTATGGGTAGGAAGTGCTGTTTGGACTAATATGTGGGATCCAACCCTCCGGAGGTGTGTCATGCGGCGGTGCAAGAAGGATAGGAGGAAGTCTGCGTTCGGTGCTCGAGCTGTCCCCATCGACCTGTTTCTTAAATCCGTGCTGCAGTTTCTCCTCGAATTTTGGCATTTTCTCCACATGGGTCGCAGATGCCCTCCGAGTAACCCCAGCAGAATTCCCGTAATGTCCCGACCTGGCCACTCTACACGTCGGACACGCAGCAACAAAGTCATACACCAGACATTTGGGGATATACGAACACACTTCCCGAACCATGGCCCAAGTCCTGTCCCTCCCAGCGTGGTTCGTAATCCAGTGCGCACGTAAGATGATCTTGTAAATCCTTGATCGGAGAGCGACAGGTCGATCCTGATGAAATACGAGGTTCCTGGAGCGAGTCAAGCCGGTAGAGGGCGGATGGCCTGGGACGCCAGGACCTGATAGGCTAGATTCCGGAGGAGAGAGTAGACCAAAATCAACCGCCCGTTCGAGTTCAGCTCGAGTAGCCGGCCGATAGACAAAGGTGTTTCGAACCCAGCGCCGAAAAGCTGGCGTATCCCAGTTTCCTCCCGTATCGCCAGGGGTAGAAGGAGCAGATTCAGATTCGGAACCAGTCTCGTCAAAACTAGATAAACCCGTATATTGGAGAACCAAGATCAACTCGATCCGCCTCAGGAGTTCCGAGTCAATCAAAGCCTTTCCTCGCTTATTCGGACTCATCCCATCCAGATACCGCACAAAAAACCGCAGGTACTCCGCCACAGATGGCATGCCAAGAGTGGACGCATGAAACGCGTAAACGGTGGGCATCAACACAGGAGGAGAGTTCAGAACCAGGATTTGGCCAGGGCTCGGCGAAGGGACAGATCCAGAAGCGGGGGAGATGTGTGGGGGTACGCTGTGGACCAGGCGCTGCTGTGCTTGTTCCAGGTGTTTTTCGAGTTGTCCTGGGAGGATGGGAAAGGTTTGTGGGTCGCTCGGAATGATGCGTGGATGGGGGGTAACAGGATGACAACGAGAAAGCGATCCAGCGTGTTGTTGTTGTATACGTCCAGGAGGCTGAGCATAGGATGAAGAAGGAAGTTCGTACGTAGAGGTGTCATATCGTCTCATGTTAATGGGAGCCATAGTCTGTGTCCGTGGTGGTAGTGTGAGATCAAGGTTGTTGCCGTGTCCTCGGTCACAGATCTAGAGGGAGAGGTTCGTTTCCTTGAACCACAGTCAATTCATTTCCGGTATTAACTCAAAAGAAGTATTTACGCAAATATACTGAACTAGACACCCAAGTAATAAACGCGCCTAGGAAACTGCCCGGTCATCGGAAGCAACGTCGAGGCAAGAGTAAATGCGGTGGCTCAAACCGTATCGATGCAACAACGGCGCGAACGACCCACTTCACCAAAAGTTCAAAATATCCAAAGTTCCTTGTGCCCGTGAATCCCACCTAGGATACCGCTCATCAAACTAGAATAGGGCACCCATCAAACAACACAACCCAAAGAAGAAAAAAACCGAAAAGGACGCACGCTAAAAAACACCACGCTATCCTGCAACATCGCCGCATGGCAAACATTCCACATACTCTCCGGCAATTCCCAAACCGCTTCTATGAGTAAACACCGTACCTTACTGCCACCCTCCTCCCCTCCTCCCTCCAGTCCCACGACAGGGTACTGACGACTCCAATGGCTCAAATCATAAACCCTAACCTTCGCCCACCCCTCTTTCTCCTCAATGTCCACCCTCACAAACCTACTCCCCGAAACCGAATACTTCGTGTACAGATCAGCACCAGGCACCTCGTCCGTGTCCGGTGCGACAGCGAACTCTCCCCACATAGCCCATTCGACGACACCTTCTCCCGTCTCACTCGCGAGCCTAAGGAGGGTCTCTGAGCGCACTACGCAGATACCCTGGACCTTGTTTGAGGCATCCGTCCTCAGGTAAAACAGTAAACCGATGACCCTCTGGGAGGGGTCTGGGCAGAACGGAGTGTCTCGTCCCATTACCTCAGAGAAGTCACCGTACCCCGCCTCCTCCGCCCTCACCCTCACACGCATACCACAATAACGGGGATCACACACGAAGCGCACCTCGCCAGGCGCAGCGGGAAAGTCTGCCGAAACAGACATATCCAACAGAACCAGACTCGGGGCCTTTCCCACGTCAGGGTTCCCTATTTCAACCAATAAGCGATCACTACCGATAAAAGCCATCGAATCCGCATGAAGGTCCGTGCGGTCCTAAACAAACTGAATGGGTCTCAATCAATAGGTGTATTAGGGTGAACAAAACTTACGACAATTTTAGCCCCAGTCCTCCAATTCCACGAAACAAGCCGACCCTGAATCAAAGTGGAGAGCACGCGGTCGCTGACGGAAATCACCAGCTCCGGGAATGCCAAGTCCAGGTGTGCAGGCCACAGATCATACTTGATCCATCGATCAGCAGCGAGCGGATGAGGCTCTCCAGTCGACATGCTCCTGAGATGCAGTCGAGTCGACCTGCACTCAAACCAATAACGTCAGTCAGGGGCCACCGGCCCAGTCGCGCGCGTGGGTAGATGACCCGCGCCACACTCACACGTTATCTGTGATCACGACCAAATCCAACGGAGGATGAGTCACAAACCGTTCGGGCTCGAACGGCAACTCCGGACTCCACGTCCTCATCGGCCTAGTTCCCGACGCCGATGGAGGTTGACAGAAATGAAGCGTATTCCTTGATGTGGCATGTATCACGTAAACGTCTCCGGAAGTCTCGTACCCACAACAAAATCCAGTCGCTCCCAGGGGTAAACTCGACTTCCCTATCGGCTTGAGGTCGTCAAATCTCGAGCGAAATTTGTGCAAGCGTGCCCGTCGGTCGGAAAGTGTCCCAGGAGCGTGCGGGTTGTCCAATAATCCAGCAGCAGCAAGCTCACACTTATACTGTAGGCGTGGTTGACTTGAGATTGCATCACGGAAAGTACGATCAACCTTGGAGGACATAGTCAGCAAATTCAGGAAAAGCAGCACCCAGACTAACCAGCTTGAGACCCAAGACATCCGGGACTGTGAGGTGCACAAACATTTTTCCAAGTAGTTCAGGTGGGAAATTGTCCAGACGTAGCGGTCCCGACATTGCCCTGCGGGAGGGGTCTGGAGGTTAGAGGCGTCCTAGGATGCCTGTTGCGCAGCGGCCACAACCAAGGGATTTTAACGCTCAATCGGGCGGCTGACTCGTCTCATTGACCCTCATACACACACCCGAGTCAAATCGATTACACATCAAAACAGAAAAACACTGAGAGACGAGATAGGGAAAAAAAAGGGGGGGAAGCAATGCGGAGCCAGGAGGACGACGGAATGCACAGGGAGGATGGGGTGACAATTTCAAGGAGGGATAGGTTGATAAGATTACAGCTGATGCTGGATGGCTGGGTGATGATGAAAGGTAAATTACGATGTCAACGTATGGCATCACCGGGAGGGCACGAAGCTTATTCGCCCAATAAAGCAACCTCCAAGGAAGGGGAGAGAAGTGGGTGATGAGAGGGGAGCCGGTGGTGCGAGAAGGATAGAGAGAGGAAGCTGTTGGATGGATGTTTGTGTATGGGGGAAGAGGCCGTTGGTTGTGTGGGACAGAATGAGGGAAGGGGAGGATGGTCCGGATGGTCTTTGGTAGTTTTTTTCGGTGCGACGAAGAAAAAGAGGGAGAGACAGAGATCGCGTGCACAGGAAACAAGAGGCAAGAATAAAACACGGGGAGGGCAGGCTTGTATTAGCGACGGGAGAGTGAGAGTGACAGGGGAGAAGAGAGAAAGGAACACGATATACAAAACTGAGAAAGATCATCGGGGAAAAATCGTCACGTCATTAGTGGTTGGAAATCGGATAGAAAAGAGCGTGAGGCGTCCGGAAAGATATGGGGAAACCTCGGAAAGCACGCGTGTACACAGTACACCCACGCACGGAAGGGAGAGAAATAGTTGAAAAGCTGAAACCAATAAAACCCTCTCAACATCTATCGCTGTTGAGGTTTGCGCGACTGAAAGCGAAACACGAAAGTCAGCAAACGTCAGAGACGGAAACCAAAAAACCAAAGATAGGTGGAATCCACGTACTCTCTCAACGAGTCATACAAAAACTTGTAGCTCTTCAAGTTGCCCTTCAACCTCCTGATATCCAAGCTGTACGTATCCTCCAAGCGGTCCAACCTGGTCAACTCGACAGAGAACCTGACCTCCCCACACTGGTCTTGACTCTGATCCCCGTACAAGGTGTTCAGGGTTGTGAGGGGAGGCTGGTCGCTCGTAGGAGTACCCAACGACGGGGTAGATTCGCTGTTGCCAGGGCTACTGTTCTCCGAGTCGAGAGGTTGAGTACCAGAACTTGACACTTGGGAAGATTGGCGTCTCATCAGCAACCCTTTGAGCATCCCCCCAGTCGTAGAAGGCACAGGCAATCCGCGCTTGTCAACCTACACGCGCACCCCGCATAGATGGATCAGTTCCTGATCCCAAAAAGGAAGAAACACTGAGAAACACTCACCCCGCCACTCGCGGCGCTACCAACGATGCTGAAGGCCGCAAGACCGCTTCCACCCTGTCCGTCCTTGAGGGGGACACCAGCGCTTCCGATCTTCCTCTTCTTCGGCCTGATACACCTAAACTTATACTGGCTCTCCTCCTGCACCTCCAAGCCCATCTCCAGGAGAACGTCTAGCACGTGCTTCATAACCTCTGGTGGGTTACCACTTGTGATCGTCGTCTGGTCCACCGCGCCGTGATGTACCCTCAGGATATTCTTTGCCGTTGGCGAAAGCAAGAAACTCCTCTTGATCGGATTTGAGAAACTCTTGTCCGTAGCAACAGATGGGGTACGGCTTGGGTGTCCAGTTGCGGTCGGAACGGCCGATCGGGGTGTCGACACATCCAGGTTGGCCGAGGGAGGGTGTACATTCACTGAAGGGCCTGGCCCGGGTGAGGTCAACCCATTGATCGTGCTCGTCGACGCATTAAGAGGAATCTCTTGTGATGAAGGCGTAGGGACCGTCTTCTCGGTTATCGGGTGCTCCTCATCAGGTACCTTACCCCTGCTCTTCGTCCGAAACCAATCCATCACCTTCTTCGCCTTGCTCGTACTCGCCGCGTTGCCTACACCGGGCCTAGCCACCTCTGGGAACTTGCTACCCTGATGCTGATGAGGTGGTAAGACAGCCGTCTTCGGCGGATCCTGGTTCACGAGCGAATCCGACGGCTCACGAGATTTGTCTCCAGCCGAATCCTTGTCCTTCGAGGACGGTTCCCGCGAAGCCCCTCGACCTGACTTAGTCCGCTGCTTGATACTCCTCGAGAAGGGCTCGACCATTACCGTCAACGTGTTCCTCCGACTTTTCTTCGACGACGTTGCGCTAGCACTCGAGCTGTTGACCGGGCTCAAGAGCTGGGGCGATCTCCCTCCCGCGTTTTGCTTCCCCGAAGTCGAACTCTGTGATTGGCTGAAGGCATTCTCTGACAGGGAGCTCACGGTAGGCGTCACTTGCATGGTGGAGGGCCGCCGGGGTCTCGCAGAGGCGCTAGCGTCAGAGGGAACATCGCTCTCGGAAGCTTGCCTCGAGCTCATCGTCGTCACACCATTCATGATCGACTTCATCGTCCCGTTCGTCTGGTCCACCGCGGACCGGGTTGTCCCAAAAAACTTCCCGAATCCGATCTTGTCCAACGAGGGTCCAGTCCTGTGGGTCTTGGCGGATTGACTTCCCGTCCCATTCACATTTATGTTTAAATGGCTTACCCCATTTGACTCGGTAGGAGAAAGTGGAGCGGTGACTTCGATCGTGGGTTGGTTGGTCTGCGAGGAAGGATCAGGAGGGGCAGTTTGCCCTCTGGAAGCAGCCCTGGGGCGCGGGGTGTTGTTCTGGGGGGTGGGCGGTAGTGCTTTAATCTTTGGTATGTCGCTCGTCGAAGTGGGAGTGGAAACAGAAGAACTGGATTGGGGAACAGGCTTCTTCGGTGTAGTGTCGTTCCTCGATTGCGAGACCCTCCTCGTCCCATTCGTCCTCGCCTCCGAAGCCTTAACCGGGAAGATTGGTTGTTGTCTTTCCTGGGAAGGCTGGCGGTAGGACGACTGTGACTGAGAGAGTTGTTGAGACTCGGAGGTGGCATTTTCACTATACTCCACCTGAATGGTATGCCTGAAATCATCCTTCTTCTTCCTCTGGCCCTGATCTGGGGGCGGACCACCAGCATTAGACGCTTTCCGTGTGCCGTTAGTGGTAGCGGTAACCTTCGACGCCGATGTGGGGGTAGCATCGTTCTTCGAAACACTATCCTGCCTCCTCCTCGCGTTCTCGTCGACGACTCCATCGCTAATGGGAGAGACTATGAAATCAGTCTCAGGTTTCTCCCGCGAAGATGTCGGCGCAAACGGATCATCATCCACGCCAAAGGCAGAAGTAGAAGGAAGAACGATCTGTGAAGCTACTGCTCTGCGCGAAGGTGCCGTGGGGTTGACCTGTGGTTGTGAGGGCGGGGAAGTGTACACGGGTTGGTCGTTCGAAGTCTCGTACAGCGGTATCTGTTGCTGTTGATGAGAGCCACTGTAATCCCGATGCGATCGACTGCGTGCTGTGGATGAGGGAAGGACTCCAACCGAATTGGCATATCCATCCGCCCGAGCAGACTGACTCCTTGCCATCCGTTGGTTCTCCGCAGCAGCAGCGGCAGCTTTCATCTGTTTCTGATAAGCCAACCGCTTCTGTTGGTGCTGCTCCATCGCCGCGTGTTCCAGATCTCCGAGGGTACGGTTGAAGAGGGCAGCTCCAGGACGGAGCCAACGGTGGTTCATGACAGTCTGGATATCAGCTCGGTTTTTGGGATCGGGAACGAGCATAATGGACAGGAGGTCCCTGGCCTCGGCGGAGATGTACTCGGGGAACGAGAGTGGGGTGTTGACGATATACTTGTACAGCAGGTTAATGTTGTCTCCGTCGGGGTTGGCAGGGTCGTCATCGAAGGGGAGGTAGCCGGCCAGCATAGCATATAGGATAACGCCGCAACTCCAAATGTCCACGGCGGACCCGACATACATGCCGTCGGAGATGACAAGTTCGGGAGCGGCGTAACACGGAGACCCGCAACTCGTCTGCATGAGTTCGTCGGCCTTGTGTTCGAACCGATTGGCGAAGCCAAAGTCCGTGATTATCACGTTCCTGTGTCGGTCGAGGAGGAGGTTTTCGAGTTTAAGGTCACGATGAACGATCTTTTTCTGGTGAATGTACCAGACGCCCGAGATGAGCTGACTGAAGAGTTTGCATGCGTCCTTCTCCTTCAGGTAGCGGTGGGCAAGGATGTGGTCGAAGAGTTCACCACCCGACGCGTACTCGAGGATGATACCGATGTACTTGTCCGTCTCGATAACGTCGTACAGTCGGACGATGTTAGGATGTTTGAGAGCCTAAAAGACAAAAGCCACCAGAAAGCGTTTCAGCGGGACCGAACAAAGAGGAAAAAAGATGACAAAGCGGAGAGCAAAAACGCACCCTGAGGACTTCGATCTCACGTTCGACCTTTGACATGCGAGCAGAAGTGTCGATGTTCCCTCTTCGGATCAGCTTTACAGCGACCTCTTCTCCCCACTGCATATGGAGCCCGAGTTTGACCTTACCAAACTCACCCTCTCCCAGGGTCTGAAGCAGCAAGTACGGACCAAACTTGGGGATGGTCCGGCGGGGGTGGGCGGCAGCATAGGCCACCGCTGCAGGGTGAGAGTAAACGTCGCGATACGTTGGAAGGTTATCATCCGAAACCTGATGTGACTGCTGCTGCGAAGACTGCACGGTATGGGACGCCCGTTTTCGCGCCGATTGAGGTTGAGAGGTCGATGATGCGGGCTGAACAGAGACAGGACGTGATGTGCCCCTGGAGGAGCCTCCGGAGTTTGGGACTTGTAGGCTGTAGTGGGAGTCCATGGCTGGGGAACGGGGGATGGGAGTACCTGAGGGAGGGAAAGGAACGGAAGGGGGATAAACGACCGGGCGACGACCAAAGGTGACGACGAGACCCGAGAGAGAGCGCCAGCGGAGAAGAAAGAAGAAAAGAAAAAAAGAAACGTACAGAAAACTGTGGGACCTCGCAGACAACGCTCTCTGTGATTTTGTGCTGGACAGCAGCGAGGAGGGGAGAGAGGGTCGTCGGATGGGAGGGAGGAGGAGGGAGAGATGGTCGGCTGCGTCAAGCAAGGAACCAGTTCCTCTCCCGTCCTTCCTCACAACGCGGGCGTTTGATCCTCAAAATCCAAAATAAATCTGCAGAAAATATTCCACCCAATGGACGGGGCCGTGGCTTATTTTCCCTCATATCTGTTCTACTCGTGGCTGTCCAGTGCTGGGGCCCTTGACACCACAGATTCCCCACTCGGCTATAACCGTGGGGCAGGTCTGAGCCTCCGAAGCTT
>Ga0307513_10003105_pt1 | contig 22660 bp, 21 predicted proteins | sample 15_EM_MG_FD_202174 | JGI IMG/M metagenome (GOLD analysis project Ga0307513, IMG submission 202174) | Populus trichocarpa ectomycorrhiza microbial communities from riparian zone in the Pacific Northwest, United States - 15_EM | ecosystem: Host-associated > Plants > Roots > Unclassified | place... | reverse complement strand
CTTGTAGGTGTGAGCAGGGCTATTGACCAGACCGCGCGGCGGTGACTGGTGTTGTGTGGTAGGAGCCCACTGTGCGGGCCACCACAAACTGTATCTAGTCTGAGCTGCGTTCCTTTCTCTGGATGATGACTTCTCATGATCAACACACACTCCTTTGCGAACACACTTGTCATATACATCGAATATCGAACACATCTCAGTTTTCCTATCAGCGACTGATCCGGATCGTTCTCGTGACGAGAGTTCCGATCATAGCTGTGTCCTTGCGGTGCCCCTACGACGGCATATTCCCTGCGCGGAAACCAGACCTCCATCAAGAGGTTCCTTTACTAATCAGTGCCCCGGAGTATTAACGGTGGATGGTGCGCGGATATAAAACATACTCTAGAACATTGGCGACGACATGGTAATCCTAGTGGTAGAACGTTGTAGTATTAAAAGAGTTGGGGGACCGCAAATATAGGGGAACACAAGAGCGTGAATGTGTGCTGGTGCCCGAGGTCGCTGGGGCACGAATCGGTGTAGAGGGCTAGACTTGCAGAAGCTTTTTTGATTTAAGTAGCCGTCAGCTAGCAACCATTAACCAAGAACACCTCCTCTACATTTCCGACAATCACGATAACTGAGCACTTCATTCGCCTCCATCAAGTAGAGAGCTCTGGCGTCATTGAGGCAATGGTTGAACATCTTCGGGGATGTAAGTGTCAGGAGGGAAGGTCCTATGAAACGAAACGGGGGTGTTGTTTTCATGCTCCCCATGATATGGTGAATCCCGGAGGATATTCTCCGCACTCACTTTGTCTTCTGTTGACAGTTATATAAAGGGGCTCTTGTAGCGAAGAGATGATGGGCTTCAGATAGGGTATATCTTGGTGTATCTAATCCTACATTTTCTCAATTATATTCCCCATCAAAGAACGAAACAAGTATCAAACAATCACAAAAATCACCTTTCCATCCTCCGTCTCCTCTACACCTCCAGTGATTGTGCCCTGGGCATAAATGACTCATATGGGGGATTTTCTAAGGCATCCCCTGACAAAATCTACCTTCCAATCCACCGTATAAACAGATGTGTGGTGCCCAAGAAGGTAATATTGGTGACTTGAAGTCTGTATTTCAAGTCTCCGTTAAAGAACTATAAAAAAAAAGAAGATCTCCTCTTGATATAGAAACGAATATCCTAATCTTATCTAGCTTGAAATAAACAATATACTCATTCTACGCCAAAATGAAATATTTGACAGGCAAAGAAAACTAATTAATGGAGTCTGGTCCTTCTTGCTGTTAATCATAAGCTTCATCAACTTTTTCTATCATTAGAGCTATTGAGTTTCTGGCCATTAGTAACTCTAACACGAAATTAATTAAAGACAACAGACCAAACAGTGGCCCTTCAGTGCACCTTGCAGATATCGGCGGATAATCAAGGCCCATTGCAGCTGGCTTTCGGTGCTGGCTCTGATAGGAGAAGGCAGCACAGCCCCGCTCGGGCTGCGGTGATGCTGGCGCCGACTTGAGGGGAAACTATCGTCATGGAAGAAATCCATCCTTATCAATCACTCAAAACTCTGTGGGATAAGGAGGGGAAATAATCAGCGATAGGCATAGAGTAGGGCGTCGTCTAATGCAAATCCTAGGCTGAATTGCACTATGGTAGCGAAGTATAAAAACCCTAAAGGGTGAAATAAAATAAAAATAGCTGGCGATTAGGGGCTTGGGAAAAGGAGAAGATACTATAACATTTTTATTTATTTCTGAAGACCGCTCATTATCCCTAGCTCCTTCCTAGATCGCAAGGCAACAGTTATTTGTTCACTGGGAGAAATTGCGAATCCTGGGGGGGATCGGAAGCCTAAAGTACAGTCAAACAGCTTCCGACAGCATCATGTTGACTTCCCTAGAGAAACCAGGTCTAGAGCAGCTTTGGCAGTCCAAAAACTACCTAGGGAGAGCTCTAATCTTTCTTTCCTTCTCTCTTCCCTATTGAAACGTTCAGGGATATCAAAAGACTCTTCTCCCCCATGACCTCTCCAGGATTGTGGATATCTTCTCAAATCACAGCACCAACCCCCATTCAACACCTCATAATAGCCAAATACCACTTGTAGGGATAATAGATAATAGGTACGACACACTAATAAGATGTTACCGAAAAAAGCGGCCCCCCCCCAACCAAAACCCCAACTTTCCACCCCAGACAGCGGTCTTCAGGCACCAAGGTCAGAACTTGAAAATGGTAGCTGATAGCGGCCAGATTCTGCTAGCGCACACCTTACCACACCCCCTAGGCGCGGAGTTGCTCCCGCTCAAGCATCACCACCAGTACGAGGATTAGGTTTCTACCAAGGTCCTGTTGATAAAGGATAACTCCCGATAATAAGACAGGGCCTTAAAGAATACTCCCCCGGAATATTCCGCCTTGCAAATACCTGACATACGCTAGGAAACAAACTTCCGTGGCCTGGTTGAGGGATGTCTAGAGAGTCACTATCATGGTATGACAAATGATGCCATGGAAAGGATAATAAAGATATACGGCCCCGAGTTCCACTCCTATTTTGCATACCTCATGATTAGGTATGCTCTGTGAATGGTGGGGAAGTCAGAACTATTTTGGCGAGAAGCAGGCGATATGGGATCCCGATGCCATAGAGAGAGAAAAGGCAAGACCGCTGATCCCTTGTTTTTCTGGAAGGGAAGGCGCCCAAGTGCTCATAGATCGTAGCAAAACTCCCCCTTGGAATTAGGTAGACTTTTCAAGGAATACCCGGGCAGGGAAACTAGAAGGGAGTTACTTTACCAGTAGCCATGGATTGGGAAACGTGAAGGAAGTTTCGAAGAGAATCGCTAGAAGTCTGGAACCGTCTAGAATTAGCTAGCGGAGAAGCTCGATGTGTTCGATGCGCTCGTACTATGGTATGTTATACCCTCTCTAATCCGACTTTTGCCAGTTGGGGAAAACGGGCAAAACCCTTTTCTTTCTTTCTTTCTTTTTTTAAAAAAAGAAAAAGAAAAAGAAAAAGAGGGAAAGAGCCCCGCGCAAGCACTGGCTACTTGGCCAAGAACTTCGGACCCCTTTATCCCTATACAAGTAGGATTTAAAAAATGGCTTTATCACCCCCAAATTCCCAACGGATATCTCGGAATAGCCTTAGGGATCTCTAAAAGTCATGGCCAAAAAACTTTTGGCCCCAATTTAAACATAAGATAGACTAGCCTAAATGAACAACTCATACTCCACTACTCCACTCCCTGACATCAAAATCCCAAGAGAATACAAGAGTCAAAAATTCACTTTTCCCCCCGCTCGGCCGATCAAGCCACCAAGGCTCCCAACGCGCACACAACCCGAAAGCTTCAACAACAAGAAAATCTGAAGAAGAAAAGAAGCCAGCCCAGAGACGTCACCCACTACTGTAGATCGAGCAAGCCCCAAAAGCTGAGCTTTTCCGGAGAAATACAACATCTCAGCCTCCCCAGAGCCTATCACCCGCAGGAGGATTCGGCAGCCACTAGGCCTGTTCTGGAAGAAACCGTAGGTCATATGGGCAAGTAATGGCAACACGTAAGGTAAAAAGTAGAAAAGTAATCTATCGCGTCCTGGGTAGGCTAAGGTAATTGGCTACTTGGGACACCACGAATGGTCACTCGACGGTTGAAGTGTCAAATGAAGATCCGAAAACCCCGAGGGAAAGGCTAGCAACGAGGAAGACCCGCCTGCCGAAAGAGAAAAGCTTATTTAGGCGAATGAATAAGTCCAATTGGTCTCGTCGGACCAATCTTCCATTCGTTAACGGGAATACTATCTCTCGTTCTCAGCAGATGAGACATACAGCTGCAACCAAAGGTGCTCGAGTAACCAATAGCGGCAATAAGGCTGACCGTTCAGCACTAGTGCCGGCAAGCTCCGCTTCCCACCCTACACTGGAACAAAAGCAAGGTCGGTAGTCTGTGGTACAGCATCGGGCAGTGCAAAGTGGACCACTCCGGCAGTGCGGCCTATCGTCCGCGCAACAGGCGAGATATCAAAAAAGCGAGCGAATATCACTGTAGGTGCTGTCCGCAATCGAATCCAGCTGGATTGAACCCATTTAACAACTTCCTTGCCCACAAATCCTTTCGATCAAGATAACCTATTCTCGCCCTTAGTGTGGTATTGCCGTAGCTAAATATCTATTCACGAGAGGATCGCTGAATCACCACCACCATCACCATCACCAAAAATCACTCAGGCATAATGACCCGTGAGAATCCGTTCACTTGGCAGGAATGGATTTGGGTGCGATTGCTCCCGCTGGCTATGCTGCTGCTCCTCGCATCTTCCTTGGTCTTTGGAATGGCCGTTGCGGAAACAAGCCTTACAACAAACGGAATTGCGTACTTATACCTCTCCTTCCTTATTCCTTCCTCCCTAACTCATCCTCTCCTCTAACTAAATAGCCACTCTCCACAGGATATCAATCCTCACAGCAGCACTCCTAACGATATTCTACGGAATATTCAACATATTCTCCTGCCTTATCCCCTCTTTCAAACTCCGCCACTCTACATCCCTCTGCGTGGTCCATTCCGTCCCTATAGCAATATGGGTCTTCCTCACAATGTTCGAGCTCACCGAGGTCAAAGATGTGAGGAGCAAGGCTAACTCCTACAACTCTTCGTACTGGGGCAAAGGCTCAGGGCTTTCACACGGGTGTAGTTGGGCCGACTCAGGGCGGTATAAGGATCAGAGTTCGTACAATAGGACCTGTAGTTTGTTGAAGGCGAGATTTGCGATATCTTGGGTTGTCTTGTAGGTTCTTTCTCTCCCTTGGCCCTTACCCCCTCTCACTTTGTGGATACTCTTGAAGAGAAGATCAATGACTGGACGGGGGGGTCGCGATTTTCTAGGATTCTACTCTCTACCATATTTTTCAGTTTTGTGTTCGGGCCGAGGAAGATTTCAGACCGGGAGAAGGAAGAAAGACTTCGGCAAGCTAGGAGGGATAAAGGAAAGGGTGTGGAGGCTAGAGCGACAGAGCGGGTCATAGAGGGGGAATAGCACAACATCAGTTTTGGGGATTTAGTGGCATGAGTAGGAGGAAGGTTTTCGTTCCGCCCCATCTCCTCTTTTGACCTTATTTAAGGCCTTGTGGGGAGCCGATGATGTCTAAGGATTAGTTATGATTTTATGATGTCATAATATTATGAGAACCAAAACACACGCTCTAGATTAGTAATATTCAATCGACCAAACATACAAGGACTACCTAGGGAGATATTTCTGCACAAGACAGGGATTATTTAGCTAGTTAACTGCCCTTCTCTTGTACGAAAACACCCCCTCTGGCACTCTCGCTCGAGTACCTGTGTCTCCTCTCTGAGAACAAACTCCCTTTCTGGAATAGCTATCATACTACAGGCTATGGAGAGGGCAAATTGGTGCTAATTCATAGCTTAGAGATAAGAGTAAGGCCAGCCGACCAACGCCCAGGGGAACAGAAAAATATCCCAGTGAAGTATCGTGTGCCAGGGTCCCTAATACGGTACTACAAGTGGTTCATACCCGAGTATGACGATATATCCACGTGTTTAAGGAGATACACAACATACTTGTACTCGGGTAGGGATGAAAAAATCGGAAAAAAAGATCAGCAAGATGATCTGGGGAGTGAAGTAGAGAGGGAAGCACTTTGGAAAAAAATCGAGCTTGTATGACATCTGAAAACCGGATGGTGATTCAGGGAAGAGGTACCGGTACTTCGCTATTCCGTAGTCTAACGTTGACTATCTCCTGTGAAGCCAGCCTAGATCAACACTAAAGAGGCATGATGCGGGGATCCTGTCACTTTATGCAACAACCCGGATTTAAGATGTTTCGTAACCTGATCGCTTTTCACCCGCAGCCACATCGATCATCCCCTTCTTCCCTGTTTTGCCACCAGAAGTTTTCCGATTTTTTCATCCCTACCCGAGTACTCGGGTAGGGTCATAAAGGTCGGAAAAAAATATCAGCAGGGTCAGGTGGGGTAGTTAGGAGACCGGTTGCTTCAGTGGAAAAGTTCTCGACCTGGGGGACACCAGGAATCCGGATCGAAGGTGTTGATGTCTGGCACCTCCCGGTATACATAACTATAATGATGATGAAATTGCCAGTATGCAGTTCAATCTATACATTTATTGGGTCTCTTAGAAGGAGTACTGGTGTTCCAAAAGCCCTGCTTCCTTTTCCTCCTTTTGTCTCAGAGTTTCCCTCTACAATCTTAATAGAATTCACAGTACACAAATACATGCAGAACGGACAATTGCTGTGCTCAACTCCCACAGATTAATGGCATCATGTAACAGTCCTCCCCTTTCCACCCACCCTCCATGATCAACAATGATCAACAGGTCTAATCCTTGTCTCGCCACCGAAAGTTTTCCGACCTTTTTGACCCTACCCGAGTACTACAGACTACAGTTCATCACCAATACTTGCCAGTGTGATCAACCCCCTTTCGGACGCTCTCTAGGATGATCCATGCCTTTTTTAAGCAAGATTTGTTCGTGGAGTACTGTATATGAGAATCCCGGCAAGCACCCTAAGGTATGGCCCAAAAAAAACCCCAACACAAAAGGAACTTAATATACCCTTTTCAAAACAACCAAACTATGACAAGTGTTATAAAGTCATACATCATGGCTTGTCAGAGTAAGGCCATCCTATGATTCCGAATTGGATCCGTCTGCAAAAAAAGCCTCTCAAAAAGGAAAATTCATCATTTGTTTAGTCATAAAGAAACTTTCCTCGCATTGTCGCTCCCCACGGAGCCGGATCCACACCTGTGTCAACAACTTGAGCTCCTCTCCCTCGAGAGATTTTCTAGTAGGAAAGAGGAAACTTATCTCACAGCTAATCTGTATCTTGCAATTTCATGCATGAATATTTATTTAATATCCACATCGTTTATTAACCAAGATCTATGGCATCACCGCTATAGCCGTTCGCGAAAATCTTGTGATGGCCTACCGGTAGTCGAACATTACCCACAGACTTGACCACACCCCGAGTGAGCAAAGGTAGGACGAACCACAGCCGAAAACATAAAAGATATTCAACGCGCTTAATAATTTGAGAACCCCCCTACTAAAGACAAACCTACCGACAGCATAAGTAGTAAGACCTGATGTTCTAGCGCAGGTAAATTGTACTCATCACACCCGACCCTTGACGGCGATCTACAATACAAGTACTCGAGTACAGTATATGGAAAGCTCCAGTCAGTCCGTGATAAGCCACTCTACGATATAGGACACACCTCCACCCGAAGCGTATCGCGACAAAGTGCTCGGAGCACAAATATTTCCCCATACGGTAGCCACAATGAAGCACTTTTGTCGAGGCGCAGATTTGATTACACACACACCCCCCCGCCATTGTCCAGTACGCACTAAGCCTCAGCCTTGGAAAGGTTTCCCAGTCCCCTCACCTGTACTCCTGCAAAAACTCATGATAATAGGCCCGGGTCCCTCAAAACTACTGTACGTACGAGACAATGAATGGCAAGCTAGAGCCTTTGCAGCATCGCCTTGAGCATGCTGGTAGTTCAGGTATTTCGGGGGACACCCTGTATGTAGGGTCCTAAACGTGCTCTCACATCACGGAAGCTAACAATTCAATCAGATCGAAAGGGAAAAAACAGGTTCATTTAATCGGTAATAGGACCGGAAACAACGACGCTAATAACAAGATTAATAACAACAATCACAACGTCAATCACAACACCTATCGTGTCACCAATTCCTACGGCAGTACCACTATTATTAACATCGGTCCTGGGGCTTCGATACCACCACTGCCCACAACACATCGAATCTTACGAACCTCTACCAAACCACTCAATGCCAGGCAGGGGCGGAGAGAAATGCCAGCCTTGCATTACGCTGCTGAGACGGGAAACGAAGAGGAGGTGTATCGTATACTTAAGGGCTGGAGTGTTGAAAGCGTAACGAGCAAGCATATGCGGGACGTTGCGGAGAATGATAAGTTGCGCGGGATGAATCCCCTGCATTATGCGGCAAAACGTGGAAACAAGGAAATAGTTCGATTGATACTATCATATCAGAAAGCACGTTTCGAATTCTATTCTAGAACCGGACAAAAGGGAAAGCGACCACCAAAAAATGTTCCCGAGCCCACGCCTCCGACAAAACTGGAGGACGCAGTCAAGCCACTCCTGGCTAGCAAGAGCAAGGATCACGGAATGGATGCCCTTCACTATGCAGCTGCAAGTGGGCACTACGGTATAGCGGAGATTCTGCTTGAGGTTGGAGCAGACATTAAGGCGGAGTGTAGTTGGGCGGGCAAGAACTCTATGCATTATGCAGCCGCGCTCGGACACGTTAGCATACTTTCTCTACTCAAGTCCCATCTCGACAGCCAAAAGAGCACCACAGATAAGCCTAACACCTCACAGAGGAACGAGGGGAAAAGACAAGAGCTGGCGCAAACTACACATGGGATAACGTCCCCCTCACTGGCACTTGAAAAAAACGCAGCGAATAGTATGCCTGACGCTCAACAAAACGGCTGGAAGATTGTTCAACGGAGGAGGAGCAGTAGAGGACAGCGCTCGAAGCCCAACAACCTAGAGGACAAACCCGAGCGGAAAACTACCTTGAGAGATATGCTGGAAACCAAGAGCAAGAAGGACGGTATGACACCGCTGCATTTCGCGGCTGGAAAGGGGAAAAATTCAGCTACAAAGTTTCTCATCGAATGTGGGGCCAGCATAGGGGCCAGGTGCTCCTGGGGTGAGATGGAGCCAATCCACTATGCGGCGAGGCATGGACGTCTTACCACAATACGGTTACTATATCATCATAATTCCGACATCAACGCTATCAGTGGAAGGAAGGGAATGGCTCCTCTACACTACGCCGCTCAGATGGGGCACCAAGCTGTGGTGAAATTCCTTTGCGAAAATAACGCGGATTCCACAGCCACGTGCCGACGGTTGAAAATGACCCCACTCCATTATGCCACTAGGCATGGACATGAGGTAGTAGTGAGGATGCTAGTGCTTTACCACCAGCCTAGCACCCCACTAAAGGATAATCGCGAACGAACCGCCGCCCAGTACGCAGATGAGAAGGGGAGCGAGAGCATGAGGCACTTCCTCAGCCACTATTATAGCGGGTAGCAAGAACCTGATGCCGATTAGAAACCTGAGCAGCCTCTCCAAGACCTATCATTACCCCGCCGCCATTGCCACCAGTAACTCAGCCAGTGTTTAGGAATCATTCATCGAGTGCCCATACCGATAACCCCAGTAGAGGATTGGGCCGAGGGAAGAGGGAGCGAGGGCGCTCTGTTCTTGAAGCAAGCCCCACCATAAGCAACACGGGAAAAGGATTACAGACGATATATAGAGATGCAGTGAGACGCCGCGGCAACCTGCTGTACCGGACCTCACCAACCTGGCTATTACGCCGCATTTCTCCCCAAGACCCTCCCCCGCGAACCCTGCCGAGATGTTTCCCTGCATATGATACCAACATTTGTGGGCCCACTGAAATCCAACACCAGGAACCACACCCCTATCGGCGAAGTTACCGGCAAATCCTAAACTGGAAGGAGCCGAATAGATGGTATGCTCAGACGCGACACTTTCGCCCCTCACACCAGGTGAATATCAAGTCAATTCCATTTTTTTCTCTCATTCTACCTTTCCTTCTATGGATACACAATCAACCAAGCTAGATTTCTATAAACCACTTGTCATGTACAGCGGATGCCCCAGATCCGGGGGATGTTAGTGATATAAGGAGCACATCGGAGAAGGTATCATTCCTAAACTAGATTCCAGCCCCAGCATATATATAAAACCTCTCATCAGTTTGGTCTATATATTCGTTCTGATAGATTACTTTCATCATATTTTTTTGTTTATAATTTCTTTCCGACTCGTGTTCATACTGCACACCTCCTTCATTCCCTCCAAAGATTAATAATTCCTAGACCCTGTTCGGCGCGCCGCAATATAAAACAAATGTCGTTTTTTCCCGCAATCCCAATTTCCCCTGAAACTCGAAACCCTCGGGTCAGAGAGGACAAAAAAACAAAAAAACTCTAATCACATCCCTTGAGGATCAACTCTAACAATACCCAGATCCATTTAGTTCAGGGGGGTAAACAAGATATCGCTCAGTACTCGAGTAATGGCTCCCATATTATGTAGAACAATTTCGACAAGGATCACAACTGGGGGTAGGGCCTGCAAGTACTCGGTACAGTGATCAAACCGGAGCTCGGTGTTTTAATGTTTCGCCCGCGATAAAAACAAAGGACTTGAGGTGACTAAGTAATGGACTCGAATCCTCGCTGTTGAGTGTTGGGGGTAGCAGAGACACGCTACCGGGAAGATCCGGAAGAACTACCGATGAGGTCACTGCCCCCGCATCAAGATCAAGCTTTCCTCCGCAGCACTCCAAAAATGGCAATACCAATACCAACATCAACCTCTTCCTCCTCATCATACACCGCAAACCATCAGTAAACCCATGGATCCGCCGGCCCCCGCAACACCAACAATACTCTTATTTGGCACCTGTGATACAAAATTATCCGAACTCCTCTTCCTCAAAAATGCGCTGTTGGAGCACTCGCGGCCCCCCATTGTCCTCCTCGCCGACGTTGGCCGCACCCCCGTCGTCCACCCGGAAATCGACATCCCGCAAAGCACGCTCCTCCCCAACCCACCCGCCAGATTCAACGAACTTCCCCGGAACGTCGTAATCTCGAATATGTCGAGCGCGCTGGTGCCGTTCATAAACTCCAAGCTATCCCTCTCCTCCCTGCACGGGATTATCTCGATCGGCGGAAGCGGGGGCACCTCACTGGCCACCAGTGCTATGCGGAATTCTGCGCTCCCAACTGGGTTCCCAAAGATGGTTGTCTCGACCATGGCAGCTGGCGATATGAGCTCCTTCACCGGCGACTCGGACATAACGACAATGTACTCCGTCGTCGACATCGCGGGTATGAACTCAATACTCTCGGCCATTCTGACCAACGCCGCTGGTGCAATCGTCGGTATGGCGGAGGCTTACTATAGAATCTCCCGAGCGCCCCCTTCAACGCCGAAGAAGCGGGCCGTCGCAGTAACCATGTTCGGCATCACCACCCCCGCAGTAACCCACGCGCGGAGGATCTTGGAGGGGGAGAACTGTGAAGTCTTCGTCTTCCACTGTACCGGCGCCGGTGGCCGCTCCATGGAGAAATTGATTATGGAGGGGAAAATGGATGGGGTGCTGGACCTCACCACCACGGAGTTGGTCGACGAGCTCGTCGGCGGGGTCATGAGCGCTGGGGAGGAGCGGTTAACGGCCGCGTCGAGGATGGGCATCCCGCAGCTCATCTCCGCCGGCGCGCTGGATTGCGTGAATTTTGGGCCGATGGACACAGTGCCCGAGAGGTTTCGGGGCAGAGACTTGCTCGTGCATAACGACTCTGTCACTCTCATGCGTCCGGACGATGAGGAGATGGGCAGGTTGGGGACTATGATGGCTGAGCGCATAGTCGGGTGTTTGGAGAAGCCGTGGCGGACAGCGATTTGGTTGCCCATGGCCGGCTTTAGTTTGTTGTCCAGCCGTCGGGGACCCTGGGAAGGAAGGGTTGGGTTTGAGAGGTTCAAGGAGAACCTGGTTAAGGGCTTGGGCGGGTTTCTAGAGAACGAACCGAGGCTAGAGTTAAGGGTGGAGGGAGTGGAGATAAATGAAGAGTTGTTCGGGGAGTTGGCGGCGCGCAGGCTTCTCGATATGATGAAGGAGGCCGAGGAGGAGGACCGGAGAGAGCATAATTTCTTTCATGGGAACGGGAGAGTCAGGTAGTGAGAGAGTGTAATGAACCATCATAGTATATCACTCGTATGAACAGCCATGAACACAGGTATTGTAGCTCCAGCCAATCCTCAGTGAAGCTCTTGGAAAAACCACCTCAAACTTCTGCAGCTAAGCTATTTTCCACTTTCCATTCAGTTATGGCTTCTATATCCCGGGAGCACGCAGTTCACGTCTAAACCGATCGAGTTATTGTAGCGAATGTTGTGCAGCAGTGCAGTCGGTAAGGATTCGCGGTGTACCGCCCAGCACCACAACAAGCCTACACAATACGAAAACAGAGTGACCTCCTCCATTCAAGGACTCGCCTTCCTCCCCGCTTCATCCCGCTACTTGGAGAGAAGCGTCCTCCCCCCTTTCCCTCTCTCTGCGCCCCTCCTCCTATAGCGTTTCCAGCCCTTGCAAGCGTCCACCACGCAAGACCTGCATCAAAAACGCTCCTTTATCCGGCCCCAACTCTCACCCCCTTAGCCCCGACAATCGCCCACGCCCCAGTACCAGAAACGCTTACTACATCCACACAACACTGAACCATTACCCCCCCCCAAACAACCAGAATCACTCTACTCACGAGTGATACTGCATGCATATCCAATCGCCCCCAACCACACATTAGGCAATTCCTCGCGGAGAAGCAAAAGTACCCCGCAGCCTTCCACGCCGCTTCCACGCTCGGTCGTTCCCTAGACACCGCAATCACATGTATTTATGCATAATATTACTTGTACGAGCCCAGCGTTGGAATTTTTATGTTACCAAGATTGTAGCCCTCCACCTGGGCGCCAGTGCAGATTAGGTACGTATTTGGATGCTGAAGGGGTACTTGTAACTTGGTATGATAGAGCTGAGATGGCTGGAGTCTATATGGGCCGCACTATGATATGTCTCAGGTTTTATAACTTTTTTTTTTCCTGGAAGGGGTATGCGGTGGTAGGGGTCTTTCGCTAGGGATTGGGGAATATCTGGTGGGTTTGTATGCACTAGAATCTTACGATGCAAAAAAAGTTTCATTGAAGGTGGATACAATAATCAGGCCAACTCTGCCATGCCAATTCCGCCCCGCACCATCGTGAGGGTATCTCACCGAAGCAGTAGTGACAGCGGCTCCTCGCCGCTTGGGAAATGCACTGTACTATACTGTGCTGGGTGTCTCCTTTTCTATTTTATCAGATGGTTTCTAAACCAGGGCAAGCCCATCATGAGTGGAGGACGGGCATCAAATATTGGGACCGCCCTCCCCCCCAGCACCTACCGTGTACTCGACCTTAATTCCTCGCTGACAAAGGTTATATACCGCAGTGGCTCGATCTCCCTCCCTCCTCCCATCTGCCGGAATTGAACTTGTCCAACTGGTGAACCTACGTGCGGCACTGCCATAGAATACAATGCACGCTGAGCCGTTATTATCACAGTAGGACTACCGTAGTGCAACGCAATACAATAGTCAGTCACGATACCATACTACGGCGCACAAATTACGCCCCCTCCTTCAAGCACAGTACTAGTACTTTAGCCAGGCCATGCCACAATACACCACTACTCGAGTACAATAACTGATCCACATCGCCACCAATTTCTACAGCCATCAAAGCACGGCTTTCCTCCTTTTTTTCCTTCTTTTGTTGTACTCGAGTAATCATCAACCGCGCGCCCTCATTTCGACACCCAAAGTCAATCAAAAACCAATTTCTCGGACCCCCCGATTATCAATGTCTCGGGACTTAAAAGTACCGCAAAAGAAAAAAACCCCCACCAAATTCACCACGAGGGGATGTCGGACGGGAATTCCTGTCCGAACGAACCGTAATAGGCTTAGTTAAGTAAGTGGATTAGCGAAATAACGAATACCGGTTACTTCGAGATCCAGTCCCCGAGCTATTGTGTTGTCTGGGTAGGACTGCAGTAATCCTTTCATGCTTCTGCTCGGGGGGATCCGAGGCCGGTGGGTGATTATATCATACTTGCTACGAGTAGGATTCTGCGAGGTAAGCCACATGGATGGATAAGATGTACTGGAGTATGATACTTGGATGATAATGTTGTGGTAGACTACCGTATAACTCATATCACTCCGACGATGATAACCTAGCCTTCCATCCTATGGATAAATTCAAATCAAATCAAATCACGTCAAATAAAATGAAATAAAATATCCCCTCGCCTTTCCAGCTGCCACCCATGTGATCCAATCCAACACAATCCAAAGCTACTATACCGCACGTAACATACCCTCCATAGAAAACATCGAAATGACCGCCTGACTAAGCCCCTCCAGCCACAAATCCTAGCACTTTTTCCCCTGCCTGCCTCCCTCCCTCCCTCTCCAAAGCGCCGGGTCGGAGCTTCCGCCGGGTACAGCACTGCACAGCACGGTAGCATCGCAGTGCCTTCCAGGATAATCGCAGAAGCATGGAATGGCGTAAAAAAAGGTGGAAATAAGAAATAATAAAAATAAAAGATGGGATGGTTCATGCCTTGTTATTGTCCGTCCGTTCACGCACGTCCCGGTAATTAGGATGATGATGTGGCTACAAACAGCAATAGTCGGTAGTTATGATAAGTAGTTTTTTCTTTCTTTCTTCTTGACTTTCTCTAAACGGTTTTGGAGGAAGATGAGTTTTTTGATGCCGGTAGGTTACCGCCGTATGTACAATAGAGTACTTGTACTTTGTCGGAATAATATTAATATAGTCAAGGGATTACGATATGGGAGAAAGGGGAAGAAGAAAGCGAAGCAACAGAAATAAAATAAAATAAATAGCTAAAAGACAAAGGCAAATAAAGTAAAACACTAAATAACCGAGCGGGTGAGAATTTATGAGCGGCCAGAAGGAAGGAAGGAAGGAAGGAAGGAAGGAAGAAACATCATACGATTATTTCCCCATAACGAAAACGGCACAGTTTAATAAAATTCCCACCGTGTGTGTGTGCAAAGTACCTTACCGCAGAAAAAAAAAGGGTGGGAAACAAAAGTTAGATAGATGTCTGTAATAATACCCCCTGTCCAATATCATACAATAACTTTGTGAAACGAAAACAAAATAATTAAAAACAAGGAGAGAAGAAGGGCAAAAGGACCCCCCCCCCGCCTCCCCAACCCAAAAGAACCTAAAACATGTAACCAACTTCAAACCAATCTTTTTTTTTATAATAATAAATGGGTAAATGGAATAAATAAATAAATGATTTGCGACAAAACAAAACAAAACGAAAAATCAATTTCCACACTCCCGTAATTTTAACTTTTGTGTGTAAAACGAGGGGGGAAAAAAAGCCAAAAATGAGAGATTTAGATAAAAGGGAAAGGAGGGAGGGAGGGAGGGAGGGAGAGACTAACTAACAAAAATTGTAATTGTAATAATAATAATTATAATAATGAAAAGGGAAAAAAAGAAGGAAAAAAAGAAAAGAAAAAAAGAAAAGGCCGAATCAAATTTGGGGGCCCTAATTTCTTTCATTCATTCATTCATTTCTTGGCGGGGGTGGGTGGGGGGCGGGGGGTGAGGAGGGGGGTACAAGTAGAGTTATTGTGCCATGAGGGAAGACGCGCTGTGTGCGGGCCGGGTTGGTGGGTCGTCACGGGACTTGGTGTGTATGCGTATACCGCAGTGGATATTCCGGCGATTTTCTTTCTTCTTGTGGGAGGGGGTGTGATAAGTATATGGTTGTAATAGTAAGGTAATTGGGGCGCAATTGAGAGGGAGAATAATAATGATGATGATGATGATAATAATAATGATAATAACAATTCAAAGGTAAGGCATAGTAAAAAGTATTTGACGAGTGCAGTTTTATATAATAATCGGTAGGATACTGGCATGGCACTTCCATCTGGTAAGAGCAAGAAATGGATAAATAGAGGGATACATGAATAATATCGTAAATGGGGACAAAATAAGGGAAAAATAAATAAAAATCGGCTCCTGGTGTGACTTGTTATGGCATATACTCACCACCGCATAGCGTGTGTACCATGCTTCACAGCACAGCACTGTACTGTAAAAAAGCAGTTCCTCAGGGAAGGAGGAAAGTGGAGAAGGGCAGTAATAGTACCGCCGAGATTTGTTATATCATAATATCGTGGCCCGTCGGTATGGAGTATCGTATCGTATCGTTTAGTTGTCGTATCGCATCGTATCGTATCTATGCCGATATCATGCTATTTTGTAAAAATGGAATGCACCGCTTGGATAAGGGTTTATCGTGCACTATTGTGTAAGTTTCCCCTTCCAACTACCGGTGTGGGGAACTTTATTCGAATTGAATTGAACTGAATTGAATTTGGTTGGATTGAATTGGGCCAAGGGAGGGAGGGGAATTGGGGGGAGGGGGTACGGGTAAGGTAGTGTGCAGTACTGCAATTCCAACGCACACACACTTTATCTAAAATTTTATTTTATTTTGGTCATGGTAAAATATATAATAATAATAATGGAAAAAGTGATGTGTTGTGGATGGGGTGGTGGGTGTGAGTTGTTGAATTGAGTGAGTGACCGAGTGAAAGAGGAAGGGAGGGAGGGAAGGCTTGTCGGTGAAGATGGGTGGGTGGATGGATTGAGATTTTTATGAGGATTTGGAGGGAGGCGGTTGGGATGGGGTGTGGGGATGGATGGGGTGTGTGGTATGGTGTGTGTGTCTGGTTGGCGTTTGGCATTTTTTTCCCTCTCTTGAGGGGGAGAGGGGGGGAGGAGTGGGAGTGGGAAAGGGCGGTACGGCGGTCCATTGTTAGCCATTCTAGCTGTTGCCGGTGTTGGCTGGGTAGAATAAAAAAATAGAAAAATAAAATAAAATGTTTCTCAGCCTTTGAAGGGAGAGTGAGTGGAAATGGAGGAAGTTTGTTCGAGAGGGGTAAGACAAGACAGCTTTCCTCAAGTCCTTCGACCGTTTTCAAACGGGTCTAGCCTCTTTGTCCACCCCCCCCTGTCCATCCTACGGTATCTCGCCTAACCTGCACCAAGTATCACATCGCATTTTTCCCATCCCATTAAACTCTTCCTCTCTTCTTTTCCCTTTCCCTCTGCGCCAGAGGGTAGAGAGGCTTGCCGAACGCAAGTAAAAACGTTGCTGGTACCCTACCTACCTACCTGCCTCCCCATCATACCTACCTACCTACCTACCTACCTGCTCACCTGCCTGCCCTGCCCTGCCTCATTCTACCTACCCACCTACTTCTCTGTCCAACCCTTCCTTCCTTCCTTCCTACCTACCGTACCGTACCTGCCTATTGCTCATTCTATTTCCATTCCCTCCATCCCACCACCACATCCTCAACCTTCACTGCCCACTCTGCCCCCCCGCCGCTAAACACCGGATCCGTGTATGCGTCGCCGCCATCACACCCAAACGACAGTTGCAAACCTTAATTTATTCATTTCGACCACCCATCCCCACACCAATTGAGAGCAAATGGTCTACGTTCCCTGGCGCCTTAGCAGTCTGGAGGCTTGCCACGTTTCGGAGGAGGAGTGGGCAGGCCTCCGGTCAACAGTTATAGAAGCCCTAAACAGCAGCACGATTGGGCTCGAAGGTCCCTCGGTACACGGGACCGCATGGGATGATTGGTTCGAAGAACTTGCCGAGAGAGTCGCGAGGGAGTACTGGCCCAAGACTGATCGTGTGGCGTTAGTTTGATTCTTTCTTGCTTTTTTTTATCATCTCGTTCTTTTGGAAACCCTCATGCTGTTTCCCTCGTTTTTCTTCTTCACTCTTTGGTCAATTGAGGAATGCTAACAGAATAAAATTCGCTTTTCGTTTGGTGGGGCGCTTAGTGTTCGCAGGATCTTTAGACCACAGGTTATTGAGATGGCCGGGGTTGAGCGTGGGAAGCGGCGCGCGCAAAGGGCCGGTGGGAGTGAGGATACAGATGGTGGGGCGGGAAGTAGCCGCGCAAGGCCAAAGAGGGAGGATGAAGACGATGACGAAGAAATGGGGAATGCTCCGAATGCATCAAAAAGCACTGCGACCGCTCCAAGGGCTACCACTCTTCCCGCAACCCCTCGTGAAAACGCAAACGTCGCGGCATCTTCCTCTTCAGCACCAAACCCCCGCGCCGAGGGGACAGAGGACACGCCCAATGCAACAGTCAATACCTTGACGCCATCCGAAGCACCACGCCGTGGCCCGGGGCGCCCAAAGAAGCCGCCGGTTCTCTCACCAACGGAGCAGTCTGATGTTCCCACCCTTCTGAAGAAACACCCTGCGCAAAACCCCCACGAGGAGGTTAACCCCACACCACCAAAACGTCCGCGCACCTCACGTGCCCATCCCCCTCCCCCATGGATCGCCCCGCGCCCGCTGGAGCCCCCTTCAGCCTCCTCTACTGCGTTAGGCCTGATTCTGGAAACTCGTATTCCGCCGTCGGAAAAGATGAAGATTATCTATGCCTCGGATACACCTACTCTTGCGCTTTTTCTTGAAAAGGTCCGCAAGAAATTCCATCTTTCATCTGAGGCTCAGATACTCGGCGTGGAGGTCGAAATCGCTGGGGGGAAAACTTATGTTGTGGACCTTGAGGATGGGAGAGATTGGTTGGCTGTACAGGAGATAGCCCGAGCCGCCGGGACCAGCGCTGTTGGGATTGTTGTCGAGATCCAATCTCATTAAATCCTTCTAATGAAGCCTTTATTTTCAGTACTTTTTTTCCTTTTTCTCTTTATGTACATATCCTAGATAATGTGCTGACAGGCTCGCTAATTCGAGTGATGGGTTGTGAGGGCCGCCGGGACTGTGGTTGGTAGGACGTGCTTTGAGTTCAGGAAGCGCGGGAAGCTAGGATGCATTGAGCATGGCACATTAGCCCCATGCACCGGGGCCAGGAACTTGGGACAGGTTTAGTCAATACGTACGGTATGTAAGCGCAATAACAAAATAAAGTTTCCGAACACCATAATATAACGTGGCGCTGGTTGAAACGTGACTCTTTGGATCCTGTTTAGGAGGCTAGCTCCATCTTTCTAACCTCCCGCATATGCCCTAATATTTTGGTGCCCGCTAGGCGGCGTCTTCACCATGCTGTGGTATACTAAGTAACGCTTCAGCGCTCATATGTCAGTAGGAGCTCCCCGATATTCACTACAATAGGCACGAGCGGGTTGACCTTCATCTACAAGAAGTGCCCGCTTCATAGTTTTTCACTCGGGTGGGAAACTCCGGATCGGCCTTGTATTCGGTAATTAGTCCAGTAGCAAGAACAGTGAGTGCGCAGTATTTCCCTACAAGTAGCAAGATCTCACCAGGGATTCCCAACCTCAGAGCATTGACCAGGGCCAAGCAAGCCATTCCCAGTTTCCGATCGCGGTGCCTGTTTCTTTCTTTCTTTCTTTCTTTCTTTCTTCCCCTCAGGTATCCTCTTGCCCCCCACAACGTCCCCTATAAATCTTAATCCCAGCGGAGTAACCTGCCTGCACAAAATCCCAATTCGAGCAGGATACAGGAAGGGGGAGGGGGGGGGGGAACCTCTCGGCGCTAAAAAGTCAAATATTAGAGGTTAGAACTAACTTTGCCATAATAGTATCGGCCGGTACAGTTTACGCTGCTCATCGAACCAATTTCGTTGCGAGTTTCATGCAGCTTACCACACGTGACGTGGAGAGTTCGGAAACCAACCCGGAAGCAGATTCTGCCAAGATCCGGGGGAATAAAAATTTACTTGCGGAAGCAACCTTTCGGAAAAGCTTCTCCGCCTTGGAGGGGGGGGGATTCGGAGAATAGTGCGTCGGTAGTTGAGTTTTTTCTTTTTTTTTGTCTGCCCCTGGTAGGGTTGCAGGGGGGGAGGAGGGGGGAAGCTTTCCACCATATGAAGGAAGTGGTGAGGAAGGGATAAATTATGTGAGACTTGCTTGATTTGTTAGCGTCTCGCATCTATTAAAAGTATTTGAGAAGATCCTGTCTTCTAATGCTAGAGGGGCGCGATGCGGCCCGCTACCCGTGGTGTTGTTTTGGAGCTTGTGTGAGATTATTGGGGAATTTCGTTAGCCAATCAGGGGGCACGGCGGGGGCGGGGGGATGGGGGGGGATGGGGAGAACCAAGTGCTAATCTAGAGTCCTGATTATTCAAGCTTGTTTCTTCAAGATAGGAGATAATGATAAGGAACCCAAAAGCATACCGACAAAGGGTTTTTTTTTTAGGGAACTGAGGGAGGTTGGGATGAGATCTCAGATATTTCCCCGGTACTTGGACCTCAGCTGCGACATACGGACCGGTTGGCCAATCGAGACGGATAAACGAGGATGCTAAATTATAAAAAGGCCAGAAAGGGGGCCACCGGATGGTGGTCGCCTGTGTTTGCTCAAAGATCTTGTATTTTGGTTATTTTGGCGGGGGAGGATTCGATGCGAGGGGTACCTACAGTAGCCTTTATATACTGCTTCAGCTACCCCGGCAACAGCCAGTAGCATACATGCTTACGTCAAACCGCCACGTACTGGTACCTATTATAATCAGAGACATTGGCATTCAATGTCATTGTATAGAATAACTTTTAAGGGAAGAAGGAGCCTGTGATATCGTAACATGAAATATATTACGATTTTATGCATACGCGCTAGATATTTGGCCATGATTCCTCTTTCTAGGAGTGGTCTCGTTCTATTTGTTCCCATCTGAGACCCACTCGGCGTTGAGCTCGAGTGATGGAAAACATGGTTTCAGTAGGGCTGGTCAAAATTTCTAACCAATGATATCACTCGTTTCTTGGTTTTGGAACATGTCTCGTGGCAAGGCTTTTTTCCCCCCGGATTTCAGTATCAAGGTTTAGGGGGGGATCAAGGGGTAATATGGGAATGGGTACAGGTTACCGTTAGCACTTTGGCGATGACGAACAGTGTAGGGTTTGATGTGACTAAGCTGTAAGCTCAAATCCTTGATGTATTTACTCTGGTCCCTTCTATATCCCAGGCCCAGACGCTAACTAACCCAGCCTGGCCGTCCCCACAATGCCGCGTGGGGGGCATCCTTACAGCGTCCAGTCCGATCACTACCTCCATCAATACCTCGTACCTACCCATCCTCCTCCCCTTCCAGCTTTTCACCAACATCAAACGGTACCAACCACAGCAACGAATGTCCAGAGACTACAAAACCTACAGCATCAGCATCTACAACTCCACTACCACCACGCTGACCGACAATAAAATAGTCCACAAGCCCCCTCTAGACATCGCCGTGCCTAGCCATTTCGAAGTCCCCACTTCACACTGGGATAACCAGATATGAGACCCCCGGCATAGTGCTCAACCCGCTGATCAGAGCGCGAGTCTGCGCGACTTTAGACATGCTCTAGCTTCGAGAGTACGAACGGGAATGCGATGGAGCCGAATTAGAGTTTTCCCATGAGGAATGTTGAGGGGAGGCGCGCCGTTGCTGGACAGTACTCCCTACTGCTTCGGTTGGACCAGAGATTCCTAGTGATTGTTCCTCGTACTACGCTCCACTGAATAGAGCGGAAAAAGACTGACTGGGAGAAATAGGGAAGCCAGACTTCCGCTTTCTCTTTATATTCTACGCAGTGGGTGGGGAAGAGTTGGCATCATGAGAGTGCTACCCCGGAAAGCTATAGCAGATGAGTCGAGCCTGGGTGATCGCTTGTGATTCCCCTTGGGCAGAGCAACACACTTTCGGCATCTTGACCTATGAACTGGAATTATATGATATCGCATAATATACGAAATAGATCCGATTGGTAATATTGGTGGCTCCGTACCTCCCCCCCGGGGCCAGCGCACGTGGTCTGACTTGTTGTTCTACAGAGTAGCTCAAGGGCGGTGAAAAACAGGCTAACACGTGTCATACGTAGACAGATGGCAGGCACGTTATCTACTTTATACCGTAGAACCCAGTGCGCTGGTAAAAGAATCCATTAACAAAGGCCTTCTATTCCCCAGACGAAAACCACTCATCCATACCTCCCACTCTCCCCCGCGAACCAACCTCAAGGATTGCTGGCATATAAGAACTCTGCAAAGGACCATCATCCACCACCCCACCTACCGGAGCCATGCAATAGGGCTCGGGGCTGCAGAGAGGAGATGCTCAGATGGGAGCTATTGCCCCTCCGCTTAGTTTCCACGTCATATTATACCCAAGAATGAGCATCCTATCAAATAGTTAGCTTGAGAACCAAAGTATAAGGATTGGCGAGAGGAGAGTTTCGGTATGTAACTTTCACTAACGAATGGCCTCTAGAAAAGTAGTTGTCTTCTAAAGTAAATTAGGTTCTTCCAATAGAATACAAGTAGAGGGAGAGTGGGAGAAGCACTGTATTTGTTGGATCACGAGAGAAGCTGGAACAAAGTTAATAGTTTGGGCTTACATTCCTAGGATAAATAAGTGTACCTTGATACCAATATTTGAGTACAAATGGTTAATAGATGAGCACGTATTGGGGGTTTGGAGAATGGCTTCATATTGTAAATACTTGGCAAAATGTGGAGAATACAATTGAGGATAAGGTAAAAACACACTCGGTAGCAGATACTGCGGCTTGGTTTTAGGAAAACGGTGCGCAGGCTGGGGAATAGCGCCCCAATTCACTAGATATCAACCCTATTGAACGCTATTGAACGAGGCTGAAGGAAAAATCGCATCAAGCAATCATGATATCCGTCACGGTACTTTTCCGTATCATGTATGTGTAGTATTATACGTCTAACTAGCTAACTCACCACTATTGATACCGTAAAAACTTGAATAATTGGACGGTGTGCTATGTCGTTGGACTTTCCTCTCCTAGTAAGGTCAAGAAATTTTTGTTTTTTTTTCTGTCTCGGAGGGGGGAAAGGGGCCGTGTTTTTGCTG
>Ga0307513_10003104_pt1 | contig 22661 bp, 18 predicted proteins | sample 15_EM_MG_FD_202174 | JGI IMG/M metagenome (GOLD analysis project Ga0307513, IMG submission 202174) | Populus trichocarpa ectomycorrhiza microbial communities from riparian zone in the Pacific Northwest, United States - 15_EM | ecosystem: Host-associated > Plants > Roots > Unclassified | place... | reverse complement strand
AATTCGTGACCACTTGATCATCAAGGCTCTGATACCATGTCAAAGAATCATCTCAACATAAAAATTTAAGCTATCAGATGAGGTTCCAAAATATGATTTATTTTATTCTTTAACAACCTTCTCAAATTTCTGCAATAGAGGATCTAAAGAGTTTTATTATAATTGAATCTATCTTATAAAATAATGATCCGAGTTCTCTTAAATTTTTAACCTAGTTCAAACTCAATTTTCCTAACCTATTAAATTTTTTCGTATGGATAATATTGTAAGAGAATAATATAAATCATATCTTGAGACTTCACTTAATAGCTTAAGCTATTGGATTTAGATGGTTCTTTGACACGGTATCAGAGTTTTGATGACCATGCGGTCACAAGTTCGAATCTAACCACCTCTATTTATTTGATAAAAATTAAACATAAAGTAATATGAGTTATGCAAGTTTCAAGCCCAAAAGGCTTTTACTTGAGAGAGTATATAAGAAAATAATATAAATTATATCCTAAAACCTCATCTAACAACTTAAACTATTGGGTTGAGATGTGGTTCTTTAACAAATATAATGGTTTAACAAATGTAATGAAGTGCAATAAGGATAGTGTTTTCCTCAAAAAAAAAATTTTCTTCTCAAAATGGTATAATTCTGTAATGCTCCATGTCCATGAACTCATCAACATAATGGGCATACAATACTATAAGGAATGTTTAAAGGAGAAGTTGCTCTAATAGCTATGTGCTATAGGTTGCACTACATGATATATTACGGCTTTCTATGAAGAATAATCTCACACTGCTCTGAATTGAGGATACTGCATCGCCAGTATAGTCCGATTCACAACCTCTTGGAATTCATGATTTTCAGTATTGCCACGTTATTCGAGCCTCAATTATTAAGAATATAGTGTTGTATCTTTTTAACGCGTATAATTTAATTGGTTAGATTTTAAATTTATTTTTTAAAAATTATTAATTTAAATTTTATAAATTTTAAAACCACTAAAATCTTACCGTTGCTTTTATAAACTGATATCCATAATTTAAAAAGAAAATAAAAAACTAGTACTGTAACATCATCTCACAGTATGAAAGCAATGAAAGGCGGAAGGTTTTTATCTTCTTTTTTGGCTTCCGCTCTCTCCTTGTGGGATGGAATCCTTTTTGTAAACAGATTTGCAGAAGCTGATTATATCCATGTTAATTTTCTTGGTGAGGCCAAATTAGCAAAGTCAACTCTGATTTGCATCGGCTAAAAGTCAACACGTTATAAAAGGGGTTTAATATAATACTTTCTTTTTTTTTTTTTAAAAAAGAAGAAGTTTGGCTGGATGGGCAAGGGAAGATTCTTTGGGGGCTTTGTTAATCTTGATTAATAAATAACTAACATTCTGTTTAATATAATTAAATCTCATCAAGGACTGTTTCGAAATTGGATCAAATTCAATCAAGGTTTGTTGTTCTATATAATATAATTAAAAAGAAAATGAGAAAATTATAATTGACTTTCTTGTATTATCTTATTGAAAATTATTGTTGGCTTTTTTGCATATAACGCAATAATGCTTTGTAGGTTGATATAAAGGTCCAAAACAAAGCTGCTTTTAGGTTGATCCAATAAAGTTCTATAAGTAAATTACAAGAATAAGTTGGATGGGAATTATATAAGTGGTTGGATGTGGTAAAATTTTGCAAACATGTTTTTTATTTGAAAAGTAATTAAGGGGAGGAAGTGTTACTTCTCACTAATTTCAAGCATTTACAATAAACACCAATAATGAATAACAAAACATAGAAATGATGGTTTTCTATGTTTTGAAATAATAAGGATGTTATTCTTTTTTTTTTTTGGTAACCCGGAATGTCCAGGTCAGCTTACGCGCACCACAACTAATCCCCAGACCCACTGAACACCCTGCAAGCCTAGTAAACAGGTAAGACACCGCGGTGATGACAAGCATGCACGCTGAGACTCGAACCCAAGAAGCAGAGGCAGGGAAACCTTGTCAAGCCTGCTGAGCCATAAGGATTTTATTCTTATTAATATCTAAGGTAATAGCTTGTTACAAGTCTATTATTTATTTTTAATTTTTACTTTCAAATAAAAAAAATTACAAGTTTATTAGAATTTAATTTTAAGCAAATGTAAATATCAGCTTCGTAAAATCAAATATAGTATAAGAATAAATCTTAAAAAAATTATTTATTTTATCCACCATCACATATGAAAAAAACAAGTGCATAAGAAAATAACCTAATCGCAAGAAAAGAAATAAAAAGGCACTATAAAAGCAATAAAGAAAGAAGTAAATAAAAACAATAAAAGAGAAAGATAAATTGAATTGAATTAAAATTACATTTATAAAAATGATATTTATTCACAGTAGTTTTGGATATTGCACATTGTCATTGCAAAATACAAATGACACTTGAATCAAAATCAAAGACAGGACGACTGCACAACATGAACAATATAGAGAGAAACATATATCATATTCAAACAACGTTTAAAAATAATAATTACAACAAGCAAGTATCATTGTAAAATCCATACCGATGAGTTGACTTGAGATATGAGAAACCCAAGTTCTTGGCCAGATTTTACAAAAAATAAAAAATAAAGTTGTAATTGACCCAATCAAACCAGAACCAAAGTGACCTGGCATATAACTCATATGAGACCTAATTTATTATTATTTTATAATTAACAATAATCTTCTATGGTCTATGATAAAAGACTCATTCTTCACCTTTTTCTATTGATTTAAAGCCCGATCCAGCCTAATAGATTAACTTTATTTGTAAACACAAATCAAGAAATAATCCCAACTCATTCCTTAATAAAAGCAATTTCTACATACGATTGTTAAATTCTTGCAGTACACTGGACCTTGATATTTTTTCTTTCTTTCTTTTTTTGGTGAGATAATTTGTTAAGTAAAGGATTGCATATCTTCTTTTTCTTTTTTTTGGTATAATAAAGAATGAAGGAAAAGACAACCAGACTGATCAAGCTTGCAACATCAAACGAACACCTGCAGGAGGATCCTCCCAGATAACTTCATATCGAGTTCATCCCGTTGTAGCAAGAAAACCAGCATATTGATTAGCCTCATACAATGCAAATGCATCTGTCATAAAGCATATACACTTTCACTTTCCTGGTAGATCATACGAGGGATAAGAATCAGCAACAGAATTAGAGACCTATCTCGTCTGGATGACTTTCCAGCTGCAAACATCCCCGAATCTTGTGCAGTTGTTCGCACTATGCTGATAAACAACTTCTCTCAAAGCCCATAATTCAGATTTCAGCCACCATATTCGTAGCACAGCTCCTGCTGTCTCAGGATACCCGATAGAGCCAAGGGATTATAAATCAAATAGGCATTAAACCTCTGGTTCAAATTTAGAAAAAAAAAATTATGAGTTACATCTCAGGCACTGGTTTCACCATATTCTTGACACTTGAATCAAAAGACTTGCATGTCCGTTGAGCCTGGTCAAGGAAAAAGAAAGAGAGGCAGTTAAGCATTTAAGCTCTCAATGGTCAAATATATTGTATTGATATACTACAGTGGTTCTGTCAAATAGTGAGTCCAGACTGAATAGTAACTTACAAGTAGAGTGAAATACTTGAAGTTTCTGTCATTTTACTGTAATTATACAACAGTCCCCGCATTTCTCAGAAATCTCTAATACAATGTTAAGGTGAAAGCTATTCGTTGAAAGAAGCGGGTGAAACTTTAGCCCACCAGCAATGCTTTATTTTTTGCTAAATACGCTCTACAGGAAACATTGTAATATTATTATAAGAATTTAAACAAGTTTTTAAGAGAATTTAAGACAATCTTAAACAATATACACTCATGAGTTCTGATGACAAGTTGTAAATAAAATGGAGAAACGATCAGTTATAAGGAAGAAAGTATAGACAGAAAGACAACAAATGAATTATAATAACTTAATTACTCCAGGTGATAGAGATTACCAGAAAGTCAAGATAGAAACCAAAGGATTTCATCTTCACTGTAGAAAGAGACTGAGTGACTCTAACTAGAGAAAGCTTTTCTTGGAATACTTTCCATATAATTCTTTTGGCCTAATGAAACAATTTCATTTGATTGATCTGAACCTCTTAGGTCTCCGACTGTAAACCTTCAAGTCATTTGTGGTAGATTCTGCACCATTCTTGAAGCCACTTCCACCGGGTTCCGCCACATTGTCACGCTTGTTATCATGGCATCTCTGGTTTTCCCCCCACCAGCATTAGGTATTTGGCGGACCCCACACTTTCTCACATGACAATAATGCAAGGAGTTGTTGTCCATATCTTCCACGGAGACTTCAACTGAGACTTCACTGAATTTACCATACCAAAAATCTTTTGTAGCATTCAAACAAGGATCATATCCAAGAAATAGGTGATCTGACTGGATAGATCGTTTGTGCAATGAGCCATAGCAACTGGCAAAGTAGCAATGGAGAACGCAGGGATCGGCATGGTCATTCTTGAAATGGTAAGTACACTTAACTTGGAATCCACCACAGTCATCATAAGATGGTTCGAATGCAACTCAATAACTCACTACTAGGGCAATGTGAAGGCAGCTGAATTGTCACAGAAGCTGCTGAATTCTGCTGCACAAACCACGCTGGAACTTTACATCCAGGGAAGCAAAAACTAGATACCCCAGCAGCTACTGACGAAATCTGCATCATGAAAAACATGCTCAACTCTACATCCATTAAAACACGAGAGAAGAGATTATAATACGGGATTGAACGTGTGTGTACGTGTACGTGTGTGTGTGTGTGAGAGAGAGAGAGAGAGAGAGAGAGAGAGAGAGGGAGAGAGAGAGAGAGAGAGAGAGAGAGAGAGAGAGAGAGAGAGAGAGAGAGAGAGAGAGAGAGACCTCATTGTAAAGTCTTTTGGCATATAGCTGAATTTTCAAGAGAGCGTATGCCATGATATTGTTGTGTGCAGTCTCATGCCAGCTTGGGACAATTAGTAAAGATGAATTCAAAAATGTTTCCATCAACTATAGTTGATGATCTTGGGACTCATGTTCTCAGAGATGTGCAACTGTGTGCATCTAGTTTTGCAAGCCGTGGTGGAAGTTTTTGTAATGACCCAAGCCTCCTGCAATAGCGTAAGCCAAGATATTGCAGCTCATAGAGTTCACAGATATTTGTAGGCAGTCCATCAAAGTTGTTTCCACTCAGATCCAACGCTTCTAGTGAGGTTAAGCAGCCAAGACTTTTAGGCACTTCCAGTATTCCGCAACCACTTAGGCTTAGCTTGCGCAAATATTTTAAATCCACATCCTGCTCAAGCAATCGCAAGTCACCAAGATATTTTCCTTCCAAATATTTACAATTTCCCAATTCTAAGCAACAAAGCCCCTTCAGATTTCTAATTGGTAAGGGTAATTTTGTTATGCCTGTTCTGTCCAAGTAAAGATATCTCAAAGATTCCATTGTCTCCAAAATTCCTGGGAATCTCTGAAATTGAGAGCAACCTGAGAGGTTGAGCTTTTGCAGAGATTTCAACTTGCAGATACTCCCAGGAAGAATCTCATATTTAGTACAGTTTTGTAGATGCAATTCAACAAGTTTGTAAAAATACGCGATTCTCCAGAGATGACCAGCAGAAGATGGAAATTCTTCTACTGCAGTTTCACTCAAGTATAAATACCTTGTATTCCCTGGTATGCTCGGAAACTTGGTGACATTTGAGCAGCCAGAGACATTAACAATAACAATAGACTTCAACAAACAAATACTGTCTGGAAGATTCCCAAGTTGTTTACAGTCCCTCAAATTCAAAGCAACGAGTCTACTCAGATGTCCAATAGATTGGGGAAGTTCTTTGATTGCAGTCTCATTGAAATTTAAATACATCACATGCTCTGTAGTCTCTGGTACATCTTGAGATTTGAGCAGCCAGAGAGGTAAAGAGCCTTGAGATATTTCGATTTAATGATTCTTGAAAGACTCAAAAGGGTCGTGCAGCTTCTCAGATCCAAATCAACAAGCTTCTCTAGAAATTGAATACATGAGGGAACCACTTCTAGAGTTGTACAAAATTGAAGATTCAATCTCAAGATTTGATAGGTCTGGAATTGCAGTTAGATGCTCACAATTACTAAGGTTGACCTCTGTTAAATTCACAAGATTCTGCACCATCAGAGCATTGATATCAAAAAAAATTAGTATCTGTACATTTTAAAACTCATTTAAAAGAGGAGAAAGATTACATGTGTAGTGACTAAACCATACCTGGTCCCCCATCCAAAGTACTCGAAACCTTGCTGTGTGAGAGGTTAAGTTCAACAAGGTTCTCTGGATGTGGCAAAGATTTCAGAGGGTATCCATCCCAATGGAGATACCTCAACTCATCAGAAAGTGATTTGAGACCGTTAGGAAGGTACACTTTACAGTTCTTTCCAACTTCAGAATTGTAAATTTTGAGCAATCTAAGATTAGACAGCCGCGCAAAAGCTTTAGAGCTTAACTTGATTTCTTTTATTTTAGAGGTGTCAAAGAATATCCCTTCAACCTTTTCAGTTCCCTAAAGATCACAGCAAGGAAAAAAAATAAAGCATGATAAGTAACACAAATCCATGGTCATATGTGAATACTTTCAAACTTCAGAGACCAAATCTTGAAACAAGAAAAGAAAGAAATTAGGCATTCGCATACATGACACTCACCAGATTTTTTGTCAAAACTTGATTGACATCCCTAGGACTCCATAACCTACTACGTTTTCCCAGTTCTTTTATGGATTCTTGTCGGACAATTTCAAAAGCCATTTCTTCCCAGTTCTTTTATGGATTCTTGTCGGACAATTTCAAAAGCCATTTCTTGCAACAGATCATGCATTTCAAGCTTTGCATTTGAAATAGCAATGAGGCACCTTTCAGTAAGAAAAAAAAACTCCAATATTTGTTGAGAAACCACAACCATCCAGTATTCTCTTCACGTAATCAATTTGCTTCCCTTTAAAGAAACACCCAATATCAAGAAATATGTTCTTCTCTTCATCACCAAGTGCATCAAAACTTGCTTTCAACATATTATAAATTTTCGGCTGCGGATCTCTTTCAACTTTATTCAATGCATTTTCCCAGTCCTCTTTCCTTTGGTCAAATAGGAAGGAACCCAAAACTTTAAGAGCCAATGGGTTGCCTTCAGCATAATTTACTGCCCTGATTGATAGGCCCATATAATCTTTCGGAATGTGGTTTCCTTTGAAGACAGTCATACTAGAGGGTGTTTGTTTACGTGATTGTTTTTGTTTTTAAAGCAAACCATATAAATATAATGTTTGGTAAAATATAAAATGTTAATTATTATGCGTGGGACCTACTATTATTTATGTTTCCACTGCAGGTCACCCGAAAGCAGATGCAATTTGCTTCTTTCTATGTCGCGCAGGGTGAATTAATTCGCTTTGTAGAATAATGGAGAATGTCTTCACTGTTTATGCTGCATCGCGTCCAGTCTAGACTATTTAAATGCATTGGACCACTTTCAACACAGCAAAAAAAAATTTAAATTTTTTAAATATTATTCAATAACACTACATAAATTAAAAGAAGATCACAATTGCTCCTGATAATATTTTACCTGATTTTGTTGCATGCTAAAAAAACCATGGAAATTATAATCCTTATTGGATAAATTTCGTACGTGATAGAATTGTAGATAGGTTAATGAAACAATAAAAAATATTTAATATAAAGTATTACTTATTTAATGATGTAATAATAGTAGTTAAATCTATAATATTTAAATTAAAAACATCAATATTAATATATATCTTTTTTAATTATTTTATAACCTCAATTAAAAAAATATTTTTAACCAAACACATTAAAATATTTTTTATTCAACCTCAATTTCAACCAAAATTTTAACTAAACATATATAAATACTAAACCAATTTCAACCAAAAATACTTTTTATAAATGTTTTTTTTAAATTACAACTATAAAAATTATCACAATACCAAATACACTCTAACGAGTTGACGAGCTTCACTACAATTTAATTCCTCAAACTCATATATCATCAGCCACATTCTTAATTACTTGTCTATCTCTGAACGTCACAAGAATTCTACTTCCTGGACCAAACATATCTTGCTTAAGACATATTCATATCCCAAGACATTCTGTAATAGTCATTATGTGGATCCAAATTAACATGGGAAGCATGATCCCAAGATATATTCATACTCAACTCAGATATCAATTAAATAAAAAGCTATTAATTTATAAATCAATTTAAAAATATGTATTAGCTCATATCAAGAATTAAAATTCAATAATTAATTATATTTTATTGTAACAAGAACAATAATCAACATATATTATCAAGAAGCATAATCCAATTTGTATTAACAATTCAAATATTTATAATATTTCTCATGCATATAAAAAATTATTCACTCACCTGACTCTAAAGCGAACAGAACTCAGAAACAGATACTGAAGAAAATCTTACTGATGTTCCGTAGATACGTAAAATATCAGGATTATCTTAATACAAATGAGACATATTAAAAAATGACTCAAAAAGAATATACAACCTATTTAATACACTTAACTAAGGCTTTATTCCATAACCCTATATGTTTTTGAACTAAACTAGTCATTTTTCCCAAAAACACAAAATTAAATGATTTTCCTAAAATCTAATTCATAAGAAAACAAATAATAAGACTTGATAATAATTCAATTATTCATCAAACCAATCTGAAAAGGCTAAATTTACAGCTAGGGACCAATCTAGAATTTCATCATATTTTTAGGGGTCAAATTGTAATTTTATCAAATTGGAGGACCAAAATGAAAATGTCATAAATTTATAACTATACTGGAATTTTGCCCATAATTCATCTTTAATTCTGTCAAGAATCTAGGATTATGCTCCAGGGACCAATCTGAAATTTTATCATGTTTTTAGGGGTCAAAATGTAATTTTGTCTAATTGAAGGACCAAAATGAAAATGTCATGAATTCATAACTATACTGGATTTTTTTTCATCATAATTCATCTTTAATTCTATCCAGAATCTCGGATTATGCTCCAAGGATCAATCTGTAATTTTTCCAAAGTTCAGGAACTAAACTGTAATTTTCACAAATTGAGGGACCAAATTGAAATTTCATCATCTTCAACCTCAAACCCAGATTTTGCCACAGATCACCTACTGATACATCAAGATTTTCAAGTCAAATTCACCATTTAAAAAAACCAGAACTTCAAATTATTATCTTGACCTAAAATCTTCCAAAATCAATTAAATAACTCTTACCCATAACAATAAACTCATAATATTCAAATCAATTCATCAATCAAATCCACAATAAAATCTTCAAAACCCTTATATTCAACAAAATAGAAAATTAATTCTAAAGAAAACACATTTATACACATCAAAGCATAAATCTTACATTTCAAACTTATTTTCGCTAACTCTCTTCTCCTTCTTTTATCTTTCCCTCTTTTCTCTTCTTCTTTCCTTTTTCTTCTCTCTTGCCAGTTTTTCACTCTCAATTTTCAATCCCTCTTTTATTTATTTATACTTATTAAGTTTTATTCAACTACCATAATATTTCTTATTCATTTATATCTACTTCAAAGCCTCCAAGAGATTTGTTGCCTTTTTCTATTCTCTTTTATTTTCAAAACATCACATAGTTATTGTTTTTTAAAGTATTTTTCGTTTAGAAATGTATCAAAATAATATTTTTAATATCAACATATCAAAATAATTTGACAAAAAAAAATAAAGTAAAGAACAAAATAAAAAAAATTATTTAAAAAAAAATGCTTTTGTTGCAAAAACTAACAGGCTTTTAGCTTCATCAAAGGATACTTTATCACATAAGCTCCTTTTATTTAGCACAATCGTTTCTTGAGTTTCTTCAAATGACATGATCTTAGCAATTCTATGTTGTTTTTTAGGCTTGATATATAGTTTCTTCAAATGATATCACTCGTTACTCCTTATCAAAGGTTACTACTTATCACTTGTTACTCCTTATCTCTTGTCTCGTGCTCCTCTGACTAACATTAAAGCTATTATTACATTGATTGATACTAATGTTAAGATTACTCCTAGTGATGTACTCTACTTCATGATCCCACATTGTAATGTCAATTGGTTGAAAGTCTTGTATTTTATGGCACTCATCTTGATATAAAATATATTGTGCACATTGTTATTTAGTTTATACATCCTCCTCACAACACTCATTTTGCAGCTAATTTTTATAGTTTTAGAATCTGTTTAGTATTGTGGTAGCGATTATTTTTTAAAATATTTTTTGTTTTGAAATGTATTAAAATAATTTTTTAAATTTTATTTTTGACATCAACATATCAAAACGATTTGAAAACACCAAAAACATTAATTCAAAGCAAAGAAAACAAACAGGCTTTTTACTACATCAAGGATACTTTATTACATAAGCTCCTTTTTTTAGCACAATCATCTCTTGAGTTGCTCACTTATTCTAATGCAAATTGGGTTGATAATCCCACTAATCATCACTAAGCTAAGGGATATTGTTTCTTCCTTAGAGATTCAATCATTTCATAGAAAAAGAAAAATATATTAACTTCTCGTCCTGGTATATATAGAGACATATCTTTATATTAAAGGAAAAGGAGAAAATCTTGACGATAACTTCAAATTCAAACCCAAAATTAAAAGAAAAGGAGAAAATCTCTTTACCAATCTTGAGATTGTCTCAACGAGGCATTGAAACTTCAAAAGCCTAGTTTAAGCATCACAGGTAGTAGCTCCGACCCAAGGAGAAAAGATAGTATAGACTCTGTTAGCTAGCTTAATAGCGGGAAAAAAAAACTCTATAAAAATATTAACATATTAAAGTTATTGCTTATTATAACAGCAACCCTTAAATATTAGTTAATACCCTACATCCGGAATCAAACTCAAATCCCAAAAGCACATCTTTTGCTTTTTCTGAATTGTCAAATAATCATCTCAACTCAATAACTTAAGTTGTTAGATAAGATTTCAAAATATGATATATATTATTCTCTAACACACCCCTTCAAATAAAAACTCTTTGAGCTTGAATTTGTATAGTCCCACATTATCTTATGCTTAATTTTTATAAAATAAATAGGGATGGTGAGATTCAAACTTGTAATCGCTTGGTCATTAAGGCTCTAATCTCATGTTAAAAAGTTATCTCAACCCAATAACTTAAATTGTTAGGTAAGATTTCAAAATATGATATATATTATTCTCTAATACGAATTAACCATGCTTCTTCTCTTTATTCCTTTATTATTGTTGTTGATTCTACTCTTTTTTCTTCTATTTCTCTTTCTTTACTTTTGAATCCATATAATATAGGTATGCTAAGGTTGCTTTCATTATCTAAAATGAAAAACCTTTCCCACCAAAAGATCAGTCCTTTAATAGCAATAACTGGTAAATAGTGCAAGATTTTATAGATGTTAAAAAGTATAGTAGTAATTGTTTTTTAAAATATTTTTTTTTAAAAAAATATATTAAAAAATATATTTTTTTATATCAATAAATCAAAATAATCTAAAAATATAAAAAAATAATTTAGAATAAAAATAATTTAGAATAAAAATAATTTTAAATTTTATCAATCTTCATTCAAAACGCAATTCCAAACCTTCTATTCTCCGTGAATCTCTATTATTTGAATTTGAAACATCAAAACGACGAGGACTTTCAATCCTCGGAGCTTTGACCGACAAGTAGTGGGAAGGCCATCTATTTTAAAAAAAGAAAGTCATTCGTGAATTGATTTGGACTGATTATTGGACAGATGACCCTTTGCCAGAAGTGCTTCTAGATCTCATGGAACAAGGCGGAATTTAAAACAACACTTTCCATCTTCATAGGAAGAAAAGGGATTATTTTTTAGCTGAAATCCTGATTGCCGCAGGCCGAAATTGAATTTGGAAGAGGAAAAACATCGTTTTTTTTTTTTTTCTTTATCAAATTGACGGGCTCAATATAGAGAGATTGTTTTGGGCATTACGAAATCATAAGCCAAAATAGAGTTCTAAAAATTATTATAACTCAGTACAGTAATAGAGGCAGCTACCACTAATAACAATAACAAGAGAATTAATTATAAATTAGTTTTTTAATTTCTTGTCGTAGTTAAGTTAAGAGAATGATTTGTATGTGAATTTCAATAGTTGCTAATAGCTGCAACCATCCTTTGTATTTATACCTTTAGGGTTGTGTACAATACTAGAGTGGAGTATACTACACATGATAATTATTCCTATATAAGGTATTTACATATATAAGGAATCTATTCTAATCCCTTTCCATAATACACTCCGTCAAGCTGAAGGTGGAGATTCCACCCGAAGCTTGGATCGAAAAAGAGCAAACAAGACTGGGGGAAGCGGCTTGGTAAGGACATCAGCTAGTTGGTCCTTTGAAGAGATAAAGCGTACCTGAATTTCTTGCTTAGCAACGCGATCGCGAACAAAGTGATGGTCAACTTCAACATGTTTAGTGCGAGCATGAAAAACTGGATTGAGTGATAGGAAGGTGACCCCTAAATTATCACACCACAACGTAGTCATGGATGACGATGGAAAATGAAGTTCTGATAATAAAGAGCGAATCCATAAGATTTCAGCAGTACCATCAGCTAAGGCCTTGTATTCTACCTCTATAAAAGACCGAGCCACAATGTGTTGCTTCCCTGATTTCCATGAAATAGGAGTAGCACCAAGATATACAAGATAACCACCTGTTGATTTTCGATCATCAATACTGCCAGCCCAATCAGCATCAGTGAAACCATGAAGAGACAATGAGGAATCCCGAGTAATGTGTAGACCATAAGAAGCTGTATCCTGAAGGTAACATAGAATGCGTTTAACGGCCGACCAATGATCCTCAGTAGGGGCATGCATAAACTGACATGCCTTGTTGACTGCATAACAAATATCAGGTCTGGTAAAATTAAGATACTGGAGAGCCCCAATAATCTGTCTATGTCTATATCGTGTCGGATCAGAGTAAAGAGTACCAGATGCGATGCTCAATTTTGAGGAGGTAGACAGAGGGGTAGCAACCGGTTTACAAGAAGTCATACCTGCTCGTTGGATAATATCAAGAGTATACTGGTGTTGGCTGAGTGACAAACCCATAGAAGTGGATTTAACTTAAATGCCCAAGAAGAAATGAATAGAGCCTAAATCTCAAAGCTTAAACTTTGAACTCAATAATTAAGAGTTGAAGCAAAGTCGGGTTACTTCTAGTCAACAAAATATCATCAACATACACAAGTAAATAAAATATAGCACCGCTGAAGAAGAGAATAAAGAGAGAAGTATCAACCTTTAATGCCTGAAAACCAATGGAGATCAGAAACTCACTTAACCGGTTGTACCATGCCCGAGGCGCTTGTTTCAAACCATACAAAGATTTATGCAAACGACACACATGCGATGGGAATGTAGGGTCAACAAAACCAGGTGGTTGTGCCATGTACACCTCCTCCTGAAGAATGCCATTCAAAAAGGCATTACGGACATCCAACTGATGAATATGCCAACCATAGGTGACACCGATAGTAAGGACAAGTCGAATCGTTCTTGGCTTAATCACCGGACTAGATATTTCCAAATAATCAACCCCCTCTTGCTGAGTGAAACCTCGTGCGACTAGCCGTGCTTTATATCGGTCCACACAACAATCGGCGCGCCTCTTAATCTTATATACCCACCGACTGCCAACCACATTCATAGATGGAGCAAAAGGAACTAATGACCAAGTGTTATTACTGTGAAGGGCCCGGAGTTCTTCTTGCATGGCTTTATGCCAAATCAAGTATTTGTCAGCAGCCTTAAATGAAACTGGTTCCTGCTGAGGCAAAGATGTAGACCGGGAGGCAGATAAGGCACTCAAGTTGGCAGTTTTGGATGAACGTGGGCGAAGCACCATGGAGTGAGTGCGTTCAACCTGAGGTTGAGTGGAAGACACACTATCTTGGCCTTCCTGAAGAGAGAAATGAGACAAATCAATGCATAAATCAAGTCCAAGGGGGGAAATAGGGGAGGAACTTGGTGTTGAAGGGCGCAACAGAGGACTAGGCTGAGCAGGGGAAGCAAACCGAGAGGAAGAGCCAGTAGGGGAAGGAGCAGGGGAGTTGGGCAAATCAGATATCACAGGGGACACACATGCTGCACGCGAAGTAGGAGACCCAGCAGAGGAGAGTGCCACATCAGGAGAGACCGGGGCCATAGAAGACACATGTGAGAGTGATAAGTCGGGACCTGTACCTGTGGAATGAATATGACCGTGATATGCAGGCAAAAATAAAAGGGCGACAGAGGTTGATGTAGGTGCAGGGGGCTTTGTGGGAGCACTGGATTTGACTAAATACGGTGTAGAGACAAATGTGAGGGGCTGGAAAGTGACAGCAAGGGGTTGTATAGGTGAGGCGATACTCTATTCAAACTTGTCAAAAGGAAATACAGTTTCATGAAACTGAACATGATGAGCAATATAAAGATGATTTGACGACAAATCAAGACATCGATAACCTAAATGAGAGTTGCTATAACCTAGAAAAACACAAGGAGAAGAGCAAAAATCTAACTTATGAGCATTGTATGGATGAAGTAGCGGAAAGCAGAGACACCCAAAAGTACGAAGAAATCCATAGTCAGGAGTCGATTTTAAAAGACATTCAAAACGTGTTTTATGATTAAGAACCGGAGTTGACATGCGATTAATCAAATAAACAGAACTTTTAAAAGCAGAACTCCAGTATTTTAAGGGAGCTTTACATTGACCTAGAAGAGTAAGCTCAGTTTCAACAATATGTCTATGACGACGTTCGACCATGCCATTTTGTTTATGAGTATGGGGGCAGATCACACGATGATGAATACCAATTGTTTTAAAATAGGTATTGAGTTTTCGATATTCACCGCCCCAGTCTGTTTGAACAGATTTAATTTTTAAGGAAAACTGACGTTCAACTTGCGCTTGAAATCGATGAAAGACAGTAAAAACATCAGATTTGGCAGCCAAAGGGTAAAACCAAATAAACCTTGCATGGGCATCCATAAAAATAACAAAAATAGCGAAATCCATCAGATGATAACATAGGGGAAGGTCCCCAAACGTCACTAAAAATCAAGTTAAGAGGAGCTTGAGTTTGATGACCTGTCGTTTTTAAGGACAAATGAGACGACTTACTAAGAGGATATGCTGAACAATTAAAATCAAAATATTTTGACGTACAGGACACCTTTTTATTTGACACTAAAAAATGTAGAATACGTGGACTAGGATGCCCAAGACGACGATGTCAGACATCAGCTAAAGTAGAGATTTGGGTGGATAGAAAGGCTTGAGGTAATGACGTTGCAGAGGACTGGGACAAAACATATAGACCATCTCTACTCCAACCGGAAAGAAGCACTTCCTTTGTCATGAGATCCTTAACATAAAATACAAATGGATGAAATTCAAAAAACACGTTATTCTCAAGACAAAACTTCTAAACAGATAGTAAAGGTTTTTTAATGGTAGGAACATGTAAAATGTTGGATAACATAAATGTGCGTTTGGGTGAATGAATGTGAGAGTGAGCAATATTAGAGATAATAAGACCCTTACCGTTGCCAACATGCAAGTGATCATTACCAAGATAAGGTTTTGAACTCGTCATACTCACAAGGTCCGGCGTCATATGATGATTTGCACCTGTATCAGGAAACCAAGTAACAGGAGAAGCTGTAGTGGCAGTATTAAATGCTAAATTGGCATTAGCTTGTACATGATGAGTAGATAATTGACAACACTGCTAGGTGGTATGCCCATAATCATAGCATAACTGACATTTGATGGTGCGGTGAGAACCTCCAAACCGGTTGCTTTGCTGCCTAAAGTGCTGACTTGAGCCATAGGAGACCCGATTTCCCTGTTGTCCAAACTGTGAACTTGAAGCAGAATTTGTAGGACTGAAATTCTGGGCTGAACCATAACCATAACCATGATTTCCACGATAACTACTACAGTGATTTGGTCTCCAGCCCCCGCGAAAACGACCTCTTCTGCCAGCATTGGAACCTGACTGCCGCTGCCCAAAAAACACAGATGGCTGCTGGGATGGAGTGGGTAACAGAGGAGCTGTTACAGCAGGATGGATACTAGCTTTGTTGATAAATTCATGCGTGAGGAGGTGGTTGTGGAGGTCAGTGTACGAGATAGGATCAGCTTTAGTAGATAAGTTGGTTACAAGGTCCTTAAACTCACTGTGTAATCCCCGAAACACATACAGATTAAATTCTTCCATAGATATCGGTCTACCAGCTGCAGCAAGGTCATCAAACAAGGACTTAGCCTTCTGCAGATAGGTGCTGACAGACTCATGATTCTGTCGTAGCTCTTGGAAGGAACCGTGGAGTTGCATAATTCGTGAGTTGGAAGGAGAAGCAAGGGCTGTTTCCAGCGTTGTCCAGATGTCGTGGGAGGTGTTACAATCAACCACTAAGTGCAGAACTTCCATAGAGAGGGAGGATAAAAGAGCACTCATGATTAAGTGGTCTTGTTGCTTCCATGACAGATAGGAAGCATTAACAGTAGGTAAGGAGGTGCCAACAGAAATCAAATAAGAGGGAGGGCATGGGAATGAACCATCCACAAAGGGGAAAATGCCTTGTCCCAAGAGAAAAGGTTTCATCTGCATCCTCCAATACAAAAAATTGGTGTTGGAGAGCTTTAAAGATATTACCTGCTGAGTGTTGGGGAGAGGGATGATAGCAGGGACTTTTGTCATAGTAGTCATGACATCTAAAGAGGAAGTCTGAGGCAGTTCGATTTCAGCAGCAGCAAGGGAAGCACCAGATGTAGCAGCTGACATTGATGGTGGCGCAAGAGAGGAAGAAGAGTGAGCGAGCGGTGCAGCAACAACAAAGTTATTTGTCATTGACAGAGAAGAGAACTGGACCAAATGAGTGTAGATGGTTGCAGACAAATAAAGCTGTGATTTTATTTTCTTTGCTTGTTCTGATACCAAATTAAGTTAAGAGAATGATTTGTATGTGAATTTCAATTATTGCTAATAGCTGCAACCATTCTTTATATTTATATCTTTAGGGTTGTGTACAATACTAGAGTGAAGTATATAATTATTCTTATATATATATATATATATATATATATATAAGGAAACTATTCTAATATCTATCCATAATAGACGTCATTGTAAGAATAATTATTGAATCTCTAATTTTAAATCTGTCAGCTACTCAATTTTTTTTAATTAACTTCATATCTTTTACTAATTTATCATGTTTTTATTTTTTAGAAGATGGAAAAAATAAAAATCCAAGCACATAGGATGCAAAAGGTACGAGAAAAGAAGGTATGTTTCGTTAGCAAGTAACTTAATTAACCTTTCTCAATTCCATCAAAGTTTAAATTTTGTCAAATTTTGCAAATGAAAATCTTATAATACAAATGAAAATCTTACATTAAGATTTTCTTGCTCTCTTGGCTTGGAACCTTGGTTCCAATTCATTTCGATCGAGAGGATAAAAACAAAAGGAGCTTGGCATGATCAAATCAAGGCGTTGCATCTCATCTTCACCTTTGGTATGCAGTAGACGGACCCCACACTCACGTACTTTACAAGGATAAAATGTCAAGTGATTGCCGTCAATAGGTTCCGGTTGGAATTCAACTGATACCTCACTGTATTTATTAAACATATCATCTTTTATTGCAACCAAACAGGGATCGAATCCCACGAATATGTGTGCCGAGTCCATGTGCTTCTTCTCATCATACCAGCCATGGATATAGCAATTGAGATCATGGCGATCACCGTGCTTATTGCGGAACCGATATGTGCATTTAACTTGCAAACCATGGCTGAAAGAACGAAATGTAATGACAGCGCAAAGAGAAAAACCCAAGAACTCGCTTTTAGCCCAATGTGAAGATAGCTGGAATGTTACTGTAGATCCTTTACTTCGATGGCTAAACCACTTCGGAGTTCTGTATCCTGGGAGGCAGAAACTACATGCCCCTTCTGGAACATCGGGCACCTGTTTACACAATTAAAATAGCACTTTTTAAAATGAAAGGTGGCAAATAAAGAAGGGGAAAAAAGTATTGTAGAGGTTTGAGAAACAGACCTGATGGTATAACCTTTTGGTATAAAGTTGAAATTTCAATAAGGAGTGTGCCAAGATTTCATTGGTCTCAGGCAACAAACTACAGCAACGAGTGAAAATGAATTCAAAAATGTTCCCCTCAACTCCAGTTGATGAGCTTGCTACTGTTCTCAAACTCTGGCAATCATGTGCATCTAACTTTGATACCCGTGGTGGAAGCTCCGGTAATGATTCAAGTCTCATGCAATTCCTTAATCCTAGATATTGCAACTCAAAGAGTTCATTGATGCTTATAGGTATCGTCTGAAAATTGTTTCCACTTAGATCTAACACTTCCAGTGACGACAAAAGACCAAGACTGTCCGGCACTTCCGATAGATTGCAACCATCTAGATTTAGCTTACGCAAACAATCTAAATCCACGCCTCTCTCGGGCAATTGCAAGTTTACAAGACATTCGATGTCCTGTAGATATTTGCAGTTTCCCACTTCCAAGCAGGCAAGTCCCATGAGATTTCCAATCGGTGAAGGCAACTTTGTTATGCTTGTTTGTTCTAATTAGAGATATCTCAAACATAACATCGGCTCCAAAACTTCTGGAAAATTTCTAAATTGGAGGCAACCTGAGAGATTAAGCCTTTGCAGTTTTCTCAACTTGCAGATGCTGCTTGGAAGAATCTCAAACTGTTTGCAGTTTCTCAGGTGCAATTCAGCAAGTTCAAACAAACAATCTATTGAAGAGGGAATCTCTCGTATTGCTGTCCCATTTAAATACAGCTCCTTTATATTATTTGAAACCTTTGGAAACTCCGTGATACTTGAGCAACCAGAAAGATGAAGCTTTTCAAGACATACTAACTTAGAAACCGCACTCGGCAGATTCTTTAGCCTGTTGCAGCCAGCTAGATATAAATAAATGAGTTCCCTTAAATCACCAATTGAAGATGGCAGTTCTTCTATTGCAGTTCCATTCAAGTACAAGTATCTTATATTCCTCCGAAAATCAGGAAGCCTGCTGATAGATGAGCAGCCAGAGATGTCAGCAATTAGAAGAGATTTCAACAAATACATGTTTTCTGGAAGATTCACCAGGAGTTTGCAGTTCTTCAAATTCAACGTCACAAGTCCACTGAGTTCCCCAATTGATCGGGGAAGCTCCTCAATATCAGTCTCATTTAAATTTAAATATCTCAGTTTCCTTGCAGTCTCCGGGCACTTCTTGAGATTTGCACAACCAGAAAGGTTCAGATTCTCCAGACAACTTGAATCAATTCTACTGGGAAGATTGATTAGTCTTTTGCAGCCTCTCAAATCTAAATCAACAAGCTTGTCCAGATGCTGAACAGATGAAGGAAACTTAACCATACTTTTACAGAATTGAAGATTCAATCTCTCAAGGTTTCTGGCCTTTGAAAGGTCTGGCAGGAAAGTTATGTTCTCACAATTGCTGAGGTTGACATCTTTTAAATTGCCGAGATTCTGAAGCAAAATGAAATCAACGGAAAGAAATTACACGTGCATACCACACTTGATTTCAAAGAAGGAACTATGCATGCATAGAGTTATTTTAGAATACCTGGTCTCCTCTCCACAGTTGCTTAACCTTGCTAGATGATAGGTTAAGGTCAACAGGGTTCTGTGGACGAAAATTGCAAGGCAAAGATGTCAATGGGTATCCATCCCAGTGGAGATACCTCAACTCTTCAGAAAGAGACTCGAGGCCATGAGGAAGGTGCACTCTGCATTTAACTCCAGCTTCAGAATTATAAATTTTTAGCAGTCTAAGTTTATACATCCTTTTCAAGGCTGTAGAACTCAACTCGATTTCTCTTATTTTTGAAACATCCAAGAATATCCCTTCTACTTTTCCAGTTCCCTGAAAACCAGTGAAGGAGAAACAAAGTTTGAGTAAGATTTTAAACTTACTAGTACATCCATATTGCATTGCATAAGAAAAGGAAAACTTTCGTGTATATAAATCTCACCAGATTATTGGTCAACACTTGATATACATCTTTAGGACACCACAATCTGCTTTGTCTACCTAGCTCGTCAAGAGATTCTTTTCGAACAACTTCATGGGCCACTTCTTGCAAAAGATCATGCATTTCAACCTTGTCATCTGAAATTTTAATGAGACACCTGTCAATGAGAACACTAAATCCAATATCTGTTTTGAAACCGCAGCCATCTAGTATCCGCTTTACAAAATCAACTTGATGCCCTCTAAAGAAACATGCAATGTCGAGAAATATACTCTTCGTGTTATTATCACGTAGTGCATCAAAGCCTATTCTCAGCAAGTCATAAATATTCAGCTCAGGAAAGCTTTCAATCTCATTTAATTGAGATTCCCAAAAATGTCTCCCTTTGTCAAATAAGAAGGAACCCAAAACTTGAAGAGCTAATGGGTTCCCTTTGGCATAATTTATTGCCGTGATTGACAACTCCATAAAATCTTTTGGAGGGTGGTTTCCCTTAAAAGCATTAAGCTAAAGAGTTGAAGAGCTTCGTGGGAGTTTAATTCCACAACCTCGTATATTTCATCAACTACATTTTTAAGTACTTGCTTGTCTCTTGATGTTACAACAACAACACTTCCAGCACCAATCAAAGGCGCTTCAATTAAGTGCTGGAATTGTCGTACATCATTCACATCATCCAAAACAAGGAGAACTTTCTTTTGGCAGAGTCTATCCCTGATGAAAGTAGGTATATGTGGTGTGCCAACGCGAAGATTTTCTTCCTCCAGTAGTTTAGAAAGAAGTTCAGCTCGTAGATCATTTAATCGACCCTTTTCTGATTCCTGCCTTATGTTCCGAAGAAAGTGGTGGCCTTCATATTGACTTGAGAAGCTATCGTAGAAAGCTCCCGCGATAGTTGTCTTGCCTATACCACCCATGCCCCAAATTCCTATTTTGCGGACATCTGATGGCACAATAGATAGTAATTTGTTTATTTGCTCCATGCGTGAATCTACTCCAACCAGACCTCTTAATTTGCTTGGGGATGCATAATTTAAGCTTTTCCAGATAGTTTGCACAACTTCTGTTACTAGTTTGGACTCCGGACTGCAAAAAATGAAATTGGTGAATGTAAGTAATGTATCTTACGCAGCATCTTTAACTCAAATTGTGTCTTTACATCAAATAAAAAATCTATAAGAAATTGGTGAATGCAAGTAATGTATGGGAGTGATTGTTTTTCATTATTATAAGAAAATTTTGTCAAAGGTGAGGTTTCCATTAAGGTGCAAGTCCATTGGCTGTTGATGGAAGTTAGTTTTCCACTAAAAAACAGAACAGACTTGTGCCTTTTCAAGCAACAAGTACTATGAACTAAGAAGCACAAATGATTTACAGGAGAAAAAAAAACTATAATATGCACAAGAAATTTTAATTGCTATAATTCCAGAAAAAAATAAGTTGAAGATGAGAATCTATAGTTACCTAGTAACCTGTGAATCCCATCCAGATATACTGGCTGCGTATGTCAAGTCAGCCCTCCACCTTGGCACCTTTTCCATCTTCCCCTTAAAATTTTTTTCAAGCTCCACAAATGCATTTCCAAAACTCCCAGTCAGCTCATCAATATCAGATGGGTCCACGTGATAGAAGACCGGTAAAACAATCTGCCCATAAGTCTCTTTGCATTCAAGTATTTTCACCAGTTCATCTACACACCACGGAGAAGATGCATAGTTCTTGGAGAAAATTACAACAGAAATTCTTGATTCTTCAATCGTTTTCAGAAGGGCAGGGGTAATTTCTTGTCCTCTTTCAAGCCTATCATCAATGAAGGTCTTGATTTTCTTACGACACAAAGCATCATAGAGATGGCTGGTAAAATTGTTGCGCGTATCCTTGCCTCTAAAACTAAGGAACACGTCATACTTCCATTTATGAGCAACAGCAGATGAAGATGCCATATCAGACAGTTACAAGATCGTGTCTCCCTCAATTACTAAGAATCGAAATCAATAAGTGCTCTTTTTTTTCTCCTAAAGACATACAAAGAGCACCCACTTCAACAGCTGAGCATTCGTTAAGAGAAATTGAAGTCTAAGAGTACAAGAACCCACATAACATATATTTGTCAGAAAATTCCTCAAACTCTTAACATGGATATATACTAGCTTAATTTGATCACTCGTCACTTGCAACCACTGCTAGCTTGCTATTACTTTCATTGAATGAACAGTCACTAGCTGAGCAAAAAGAATTACAGATGGAAGAATTAATACGCTGAAATTCAATATCAACTAAAATTTAAATAAATAGAATTTAGAGTTTGTAAGAGTTTTAATTTTAGTTAAAGAAAAAATCCTAATTAATGTAGGAAACAGACTAGTTTATTGGAATGATATTGTTAAGGAAACAAATATGTAATTATGTGCTGTAAAATATTTCTTTTCCTATTGCAGTATAGATTTCCAGAATAGCTTAGCACAATTATAGGAAACAACTCTTGTATAAAGT
>Ga0307513_10003103_pt1 | contig 22663 bp, 25 predicted proteins | sample 15_EM_MG_FD_202174 | JGI IMG/M metagenome (GOLD analysis project Ga0307513, IMG submission 202174) | Populus trichocarpa ectomycorrhiza microbial communities from riparian zone in the Pacific Northwest, United States - 15_EM | ecosystem: Host-associated > Plants > Roots > Unclassified | place... | reverse complement strand
GGTGCCCGGCCAGCAGTCCCCGCTCCCCCTCGACCGTGAACGGGCCCCGGTCCAGCACGACTTCGAGCCGGGCCGGCATGGGCGGCGCCGGCGGCTCGACGGAACGGGCCAGGAACCAGCACTCGTCCACCCCGGCGAACGCCCCGATGGTCTGCCGCCCGGTGGTCAGGAAGACGCGCTCGCCGAGCCGCGGAAGCAGGGCGGCCGCCGCCTCGATCGACGGGACGCGGTGCCAGTCGTCGCCCGGCCGTTCGGTCCAGCCCGGACGGCGCAGCACCAGCAACGGCACCCCGGCGGCGGCCGTGGCGGTGACGGCGTTGTCGGTCATCGTCGCCGCGAACGGATGAGTCGCGTCCACAACCGCTGTGATCCGCTCGGACCGCAGGAAGGAGGTGAGGCCGTCCGCGCCGCCGAACCCGCCCACCCGGACCGGCCCGTGCGGCAGCAACGGCGCGCTCGTCCGCCCGGCCAGCGAGCTGATCGTCTCCAGGCCGGGCCGGGTGGCACAGGCCGCGGCCAGCGCCCGCCCCTCGGCGGTGCCACCGAGGACAAGCAGGCGCGGGGCGGGCGCGGTCATGTGCGGCACCGATCGGCGGAGTAGAGGTGGCTGTCGGGGAACTGCGACGCGGTGAGGGCGGCGCCGACGACGATCACCGCCGTACGCCTGATCCCCGCCTCCTTGACCAGGCCGGCGATCTCCGCGAGCGTGCCCCGCACGATCTGCTCGTCCGGCCGGCTGGCCCGGGCGACCACCGCGACCGGGCAGTCCGCGCCGTAGTTGCCGATCAGCTCCGCGACCACCGCGTCGATCCGCTGCACGGCCAGGTGCAGCACCATCGTGGCCCGGCTCGCGCCCAGCGTGGCCAGATCCTCGCCGGCCGGCATGGCGGTGGCCCGTTCGGCGGTCCGGGTCAGGATCACCGTCTGGGCGACCCCCGGCACCGTGAACTCGCGGCCGAGCGACGCGGCGGCGGCGGCGAAGGCCGGCACCCCGGGCGTGACGTCGTACCGGACCTTGGCCGCGTCGAGCCGGCGCATCTGCTCGGCGACCGCGCTGAACACCGACGGGTCACCCGAGTGCAGCCGGGCGACGTCGAGCCCGGCCGCGTCCGCGCGGACCATCTCGGCGACGATCTCGTCCAGCGTCAGGGCGGCCGTGTCGATCAGCCGGGCGCCGGGTGGGCACTCCTCGAGCAGGGCGGGCGGGACGAGGCTGCCCGCGTACAGGCAGACCGGCGACGCGGCGATCAGGCGCTGGCCGCGTACGGTGATCAGGTCTGCCGCGCCCGGCCCGGCGCCGATGAAGTGGACCGTCACGGCTTGACCAGCGCCCAGATCGTCACCGGCAGCATCGCTCTCCATCCTGTGAAGCCGCCGACCGGCGCGGCCCGGTTGACCGCGATCCGGGTCAGCTCGCCGCCAAGTTTCGCGTACAGCCCGGCCAGCACCGCTTCGGACTCCAGTGTCACCGCGTTCGCGACGAGCCGCCCCCCGCGGGGCAGCGCCGCCAGGCAGGCCTCGACGACACCGTCGCGGGTCAGGCCGCCGCCGATGAAGATGGCCGCCGGCGTGGGCAACTCCGCCAGCGCGTCGGGGGCGCGTCCCTCGACGACCCGCAGCGCGGGGACACCGAGCGCTTCGGCGTTGCCGGCGATCCGGGCCGCACGCTGCGGCGACGACTCGACCGCGATCGCCCGGCAGGCGCGATGGCTGCGCATCCACTCGATCGCGATCGAGCCCGCGCCGGCGCCGACGTCCCAGAGCAGCTCGCCCGGCTGGGGCCCGAGCGTCGCCAGGGTGACCGCGCGGACCTCGCGCTTGGTGAGCTGCCCGTCGCTCTCGTAGCGCTCGTCCGGCAGGCCGGCGACGAGCGGCACGGCCGGCCCGGCTCCGGCGCACGAGACGGCGACGACGTTCAGCGGGTCGACGGTGCCTTCGCGCCAGGTCGCGGCGGTCCCCGCGAGGATCGCCTCGGCCGGCCCGCCCAGCGAGGACAGCACGGTCATCGGGCTGTCCCCGTAGCCGCGGGCGGTGAGCAGCGCGGCGACCTGGGCCGGCGTCGAGCCGTCCCGGCTGAGCACGAGGACCCGGCGGCCCGGATGCACGAGCGGGTGCAACTCCGCGACCGGCGCGGTGACCAGGCTGAGCACGTCGACGTCGGCGAGCGCCCAGCCGAGCCGGGCCGCCGCGAGCGACACCGACGACGGATGCGGCAGCACCCGTACCCGGCCCGCCCCGACCAGCCGCACCAGCGTCGCCCCGATCCCGTGGAACATCGGATCGCCGCTGGCCAGCACGCAGCACGTCCGGCCGGCGTGGGCGGCGAGCAGGCCCGGCAGCGCGGGCAGCAGCGGAGTCGGCCACGGCACCCGTTCGGCGGTGATCGACTCGCTCAGCAGCGCGAGCTGCCGGGGCGCGCCGAACACCACCTGCGCGGCGGCCAGCGCGTTCCGGCCGGGGTCGCCCAGCCCGGGCCACCCGTCGGCGCCGATGCCGACGACCGTCAACTCGGCGGGATGGTCAGGGGTCACGTTCGTGACGCTATCGTCCGGGCCTCGCGCGACGAAAAGGGCTCTTCCCTTCGTACGCCGAAGATCGATATGTTTCGCTGCATGAAGCGCGCCGCTGCCGCCGTGATCGCCACCACTGCCATTTCCGCCCTCCTGGTCGCCGTGCCGCACGCCGCGTTCGCGGCGGACGCGTCCTACCGGACCCTGAGCTCGGCCAGCAACCCCGACTGGATGCGGGCCGTGCCCGACGCGACCAGCCTGGCCGCCCTCTCGATCCCCGGCACGCACGAGACCATGTCGATCCACGGCGGCGCGCTCACCCAGACCCAGGAGGACTTCGGCGACAGCGGTGCGACACTCGCGGCGCAACTCGTGGCCGGCATCCGGATGATCGACATCCGGGCGCGGGTGAACAGCGGCAACACGTTCACGATCCACCACGGCTCGGTCTATCAGAACGCGAACTTCGACGACGTCCTCAACAAGCTCTCGGACTTCCTCGGCGCGCACTCGGGCGAGACCGTGGTGATGCGGCTCAAGCAGGAGTGCACCGGCGAACTCGGCTCCTGCACCGACGTTTCGGGCCAGCAGAGCTTTCAAGACATTTTTGATGCGTACGCCGCAAAGCGCCCGTCCCTGTTCTGGCAGCCGTCGATCACGCGCGCGACGGGCGCCGCGACACCGACCCTCGGGACGATCCGTGGCAAAGTGGTGCTGGCCGTCATGAACGGCCCACACGGCGGCCCGATCGAGCACTACGGCCTGGCCCAGTTCGCCGATTGGCACGACGGCTCGTCGACCTACGTCCAGGACGAGTACAACGTACCGAACGTCGGCGCCATCGCTACCAAGCGTGATCAGGTCCGGCGTTTCCTCGACGCCACCAGCGCCGGCGACCCGACCAAGATGTACGTGAATTTCGGCAGCGGCTCGAGCATCTTCGCCCAGCCGCAGCAGGTGGCCGGCGGTGCGCTGGGCGTGCAGGGCGTCGACCCGTTCCTGCTGATCTACCTGAATGAGGGCCCGGAAGTGCACACCCCGGTGGTCCGCACGGGCATGATGATGTTGGACTTCCCGGGCGGCGGATTGATCGACAAGATCATCTCGTACAGCTAATTTCTCGCTCAGTTCTTGAGCCATCGACCGCCGAGCTGCGTATAGCAACGTGACGACCGCCCGAGACCTGGTCGTCACGTCAGTCGCTGGGGGGCGGCAGACGCCGAAAGACGACTGCTTGAGCGGGTGAGGTCGATGGCGCGAGCGTACGGCGACACAGCCGGCCGACAAGGGCCAGCGATGTTCCAGACCTTCGAGGACCAGCGCACCGTGGCGCGGGATCAGCCGGTGGAGACGGCACGTTACTTCGCCGAGACGCGGCAGGCGCCGCCGGCCCAGCCGAACTGGTGGGACCAGGCACCGGCGCAAGAGGCCTACCCGCGCAGCGACATCGTCATCGAGGCGCCCACCGACCCGTCGGGCTGGCGCGGCTCGGGTCCCGGCTCCGTCGTACCCGTGGACGACCGGCCACCCGCCGAGGCGACCTCCGGAAACCGCCTGTTCACCGTGATGCTGTTCTTCGCGGGCATGGCCACCAGCATCTCGCTCTGGCTCTTCGACACCCAGGCCGGTGCGATCAACTCGACGCCGACGCTGCTGCTCGCGATCGGCCGGATCACCGGCCTGGTCGGCGGCTATCTGCTCTTCATCCAGCTGCTGATGATGAGCCGGGTCTCCTGGCTCGAGGAATGGGTCGGCTCCCGCGACCTGCTGCGCTGGCACCGCTGGCTGGGCACATCGCTGGTTGTGACGGTCCTCGCACACATCGTCTTCATCGTCTTCGGCTACGCGCAGACGGCCCAGACCGGCGTGGTCGACCAGACCTGGAGCATCGTCACCACGTTCCCGTCCATGCTCAGCGCGGTCGTCGCCACCGGCATCCTGGTGCTGATCAGCCTGATCTCCATGCGGGCCGCCCGGTCGAAGTTGCCCTACGAGCTGTGGCACCTGCTGCACCTCGGCGGCTACCTGGTGCTGTTGCTCGGCTACGGCCACCAGGTCGCCACCGGCGCGGACCTCAGCGGCAAGTTCGCCTCGATCTTCTGGCCCGGCCTGAGCGCCCTGGTCATCGCGGCGCTGGTCTGGGGCCGGCTGATCGAGCCGCTCTGGCTGAACGCGCGGCACCGCTTCGAGGTCGCCGAGGTGGTCGGCGAGGGCGCGAACACGTTCTCGATCTACATCGACGGCAAGAACCTCACCAAGCTCCCGGCGCAGGCCGGCCAGTTCATGCGCTGGCGCTTCCTGACCCGCAACGGCTGGTGGCAGTCCCATCCGTTCTCGCTGTCGGCGGCCCCGAACTCGGAGTGGCTGCGACTGACCGTCACGGCGGTCGGCGGGCACACGGCGCGCCTGGCCGAGATGGAGCCCGGCACCCCGGTCTGGGCGGAGGGCCCGTTCGGCACCTTCACGGCCCAACGGCGTACGCGGAGAAGGGCCCTGCTGATCGCGGGCGGCAGCGGCATCGCGCCGATCCGGGCCCTGCTCGAGGACATGCCGCCGGACACGATCGTCATCTACCGCGCGAGCCGCCCGGATGAGCTGGTGTTCCGCGAGGAGCTCGAGGACCTGGCCGAACGCCGGGACGCCTGGGTCCGCTACATCGTCGGTGGCCGCAACGACCCGGGCCCGCGCCGGCTGTTCACCGCGAACGGCATGCTCGGCCTGGTGCCGGACGTCAACCGCCGCGACGTCTACCTGTGCGGCCCGCCCGGGCTGGTCAACGCCGCGGTAGCCACCCTGCACGAGCTGGAGGTCCCCGACAGCCAACTGCACCTGGATCCGTTCGAGTTCTGACCCCCATTCCCCGAGATCGCGACGGAGTTTTCTGATGCGACGTAGTACCGCAGCAGCCGTAGGCACCCTGTTTGGCGCCGCCCTCATCGTGGGGGTTCGACTGAGCGTGTCCACGCCGGTAGTGACCGCCGCACCAACCGATGTCGACCTGGCCGGATCGGGCGTCTCCGCCGATCCGTCGCCGTCGAAGTCGGGATCGAAGAAGGAAGCCACGAAGAAGCCGTCGGCCAAGCCCACCGACAGCGACGCCGGCGAGGCGGGTGGCGGCACGGGCCTGACCGACGGCACCTTCAAGGGCAAGGGCGTCGTCAACCCGTACGGAACGGTCCAGGTCTCGATCAAGATCGCCGACGGCAAGATCACGGCGGCCGAGGCGACGTATCCGACCACCGGAAACAGCGCCACGATCAACCCCGGCGCCATCCTGAAGCTCAAGGCGGAGACGCTCGAGGCGCAGAGCGCGGAGATCGACGCCGTGTCGGGCGCCACCTTCACCAGCAAGTCATACGTGGAGTCGCTGCAGGCTGCCCTCGACGCCGCCGGCGCGTAGGCTCGCCTTTCGTGCGCCACGTCGAGCACGTCATGGGTACGGTCGTCAGCATCGAGCTGGCCGACCCGCTCCCGGGCGAGACCCTGACCAAGCTGGTCGAGGACACCTGCGCGTGGCTGCACGAAGTGGACGCCCGCTTCAGCACCTACAAGGACGACAGCGAGGTATGCCGCTTCCGCCGCGGCGAGCTGCTCCTGTCCGAATGCTCCCCCGACATGCGGCACGTGCTGAACGCCTGCGCCGACCTGTGGCGCGACACGGACGGCTACTTCGACGCGAACGCCGGCGGCCTGCTGGACCCGTCGGGCTACGTCAAGGGCTGGTCGGTCGAGGTGGCCTCGGCCCGCCTGGCGGCCGCCGGCTCGGCCAACCACTGCGTGAACGCGGGCGGCGACATCAGAATGCGCGGCCGGAACGCCGACGGAAACCCCTGGCGGGTCGGCATCCGGCACCCGTGGCAGGCGGACAAGCTCAGCTGGGTGCTGGCCCTCTCCGACGGCGCGGTCGCCACGTCGGGCAGCTACGAACGGGGCGACCACGTGATCAACCCGCGCACGGGAAAGCCGGCCCACGGGTTGCGCTCCGTGACCGTGGTCGGACCCGACCTGTCCCTCGCCGACGCCTACGCCACCGCGGCGCTCGCCATGGGCGAGTCGGGCATCACGTGGCTCGCCAAGCTGGGCCCGGAGGGCTACGAGTCCGCCGTGGTGACGGACGACGGCCGGGCATTCAGCTCGGCCGGCCTGCCTGCCGCTGTCTGACACTCCCCCGCCCCCTCGTCCGGCTCGTCTCAGAAGTCCTCAGCTCAGAAGTCGGAGAACAGGTAGGGCATCGCACGGGGAAAGATCGACCGCAGCGGGCCGATTGCCGCGGCGTCGACCTGGCCGAGCCCCCGGGCCACGACATCAACCGGATCGAGTACGCCGTAAGCGAGGCCGCTCAGCCCCGCCGCGGTCAACTGGGCCGCCCCGCTCCCACCCTTGTGCACCGAAAGTCGCCCACCGTCGCCCTCGAGCCGGTAGACGCCCCCGATCAACTCGTCGTCGACCACCTCCACCGTCACCGCGCCGTCGCCCGCCGGCGTCCCGTCCAGGGCCGGCACGTCGAGCACCCGGGCCATCGGAGCCGGCGAGCTGGGGAAGGCCACCCGGCTCTCGGTGACCACGGCCAGGTCGGTGCCCCACAACTCGGGCACGTCCTCGGTGCCGACGGCCAACTCAACCCGCGCCACCTGATCGACGTGCCGGGCGAAGAACTGCAGCAACAGCGCCCGCCCCAGCGGCCCGGTGGTCAAGAGATCGGCCGCGCGGAGATCCCCGCCGTAGTCGTCGACCCGATAGGCCACCGCACCGACGGCCTCGCCGCCGGCCCGCGCCACCGCCACCCACTTCTTGTCCTCGCGAAACTCCGCCGCGCGAACCTCGTCGAAGACCGCGAACCCGTGCCGCTCCCCCAACAGCCGCAGAGTGAGCGCGTTGTACTCGTCGAACGCGTCACGCATCGGCAGCCGCTCCACCGCACCGGGCAACTCGGCCCGCAGAAGATGGGAAAGCCCATCGGGAGCGAACGAGACACTCCGCCGCCGAGGCAGGCCGACAAAGCCGTACCGCGCGTAGAAGCTGGGCCGGAACGGGTAGAGAGCGCTCAGCGCGCAGCCCTGATCGCGCATCTGCCGGAGCAACTGCTCCAGCAAGGCCCGGACCAGCCCCCGGCGCCGCGCGGACGGGTGGGAGGACACGGAGGCCACGCCGGCCATGTCGTGCACGACGCCACGCAGATTTTCCCGCATCGGGAACGCGGCCACGCCGGCCAGCGTCTGCCCGTCCTCCTCGGCGATCAGGTTGACGGAGCTCGCGTAGTAGCCCATCCGCCGCCGGTAGGTCTCGGTCTGCTCGTCGGTCCAGGGCGAGGGATAGAACGCATATGCCTGAAGCGGCCACATGGTGGTGGTCCGCTCGTCGGCCGTGATCTGCCGGATCTCCATGGACACCATCCAACCTGCTGGAGCGCCCGAGCGCCGCCCTGTTCGCGGGCCTGTGGATAACCTCGCGACGCGCCGGGGCACCCCCGGTTTGGCATGGCCCCGGCGGACGGGCTAGAGTTCGTATCCGTCACCGGGGAACGCGGAAACGCGCCGGACAGACAAGCGGACGTAGCGCAGCTGGTAGCGCATCACCTTGCCAAGGTGAGGGTCGCGGGTTCGAATCCCGTCGTCCGCTCGGAGAGGCCGCCACAGGTTACGTGCGGGGCCAGCTCGGTGGAGTGGCCGAGAGGCGAGGCAACGGCCTGCAAAGCCGTGTACACGGGTTCAAATCCCGTCTCCACCTCGGCATGAAGATCGAGGGCGATTGGCGCAGCGGGAGCGCGCTTCCTTGACACGGAAGAGGTCACTGGTTCGATCCCAGTATCGCCCACCAGCTCAGAGGCTACATCCCATCGACGGATGTAGCCTCTTCTGGTTGCTGCGTGACTATCTGAGTGACTACGCCTCCGGGGACGTCGGTTGAGTGTCGGACCCTTGTGTTGGCGGATTGGAAGATCAAAGCACGGTTGATGCGTGAGTGTGGATCGGTCTTGGCGTGTTGCTCCTCCTCGGTCGGCGTTCGCCGAGTTCCGCTGTCATGCCGCGACGTCGAGGAACTGCTGGCCGAACGCGGGATCGAAGTCGACCGCGTCACGGTTTTCCGCTGGGTGCAGCGCTTCATGCCAATGCTGGCCGACGCCGCCCGCTTTGCCCGCCACGCGCCAGGTGACCCTTGGTTTGTCGACGAGACGTACGTGAAGGTCAACGGGGTCTGGCGCTACGCCTACTGGGCTATCGACCAGCACGGCCAAGTCATCGACGTGCCGCTCTCGACGCGGCCGGACGCCGCAGCCGCTCGCCGGTTCTTCACCCGCGCGCTACGGATGCTCGAGGTGATCCCGGCCGAGGTGGTCACCGACGCGGCACCGGTCTACCCGGCCGTGCTCGAAGAACTGGTGCCCGGGGGCATGGCACCAGGACTGACCCGGCGTGTGATCATCCGACAGGTCTGGCGTCTAGGTGACCGGGCCGGCGGCTTCATTCCCACTGCGACGCCGGGCCCGGTGGTAGAACTTCTAGATGCAGCTCTCAGCGTCCTTGGTGAAGCGGCTGGACTTGGCCTCAGCCGCAACCGAGGTGACCACTACTAACCTCGACAGACTCCCCGCACTGGTTATGGATCGGTGTCTCGCGGATTCCCCCGCGACGCTGGCCGACTCTGTGGTCAGCCTCGCCACGACAGGTCGAGCCTGTGACGTCGAGATCCTTACGCTGCCCCGACGCAACTTCGTCCCGCGGCCGGTGACGTTGATAGCGCCAGAGTTCCGGGTTGCCTACGTCGCGCTGGTAAAGGTGCTCGCCCCGAACTTGCCATCACCGAGCCGCGGGTCTGAAGCATACGAGCGGCATCGGGCATTCGGCGTGCCAGGTGACGGTCACAGCTTCGACAACTACCTGGTCGAGACTGACATCGCTTCATGTCACGAGTACATCGACCACGCTCGCCTTCGCGAAGAGCTGATCCTGCAGACCATGGATGTCGCGGCATCGTCGCAGGTGATCGAACTCCTGTCCGAAGTGCATGGATCGCCGCGGGGATTGCCGCAGTTAATGGCCACCAGCGACACGCTGGCCGACACCTACCTACAGAGCATGGAGCGCACCTTACTCCGGCGCGGGTGGAAGGTGTCACGGTATGCTGACGACTTCCGAATCTTGTCCAAGGACTGGGGTTCAGCGACGACCGCAATTGAGGACGCCGCAGAGGCCGCACGGAGCCTAGGATTGGTTCTTTCGACGGAGAAAACGACTGTGCGAAAGTCGTCGACCGTGTTGACAGCGATCAAGGAGGAGGAGGACTTTCTCGCCACCTACCTCACGAATACCGAGGGCCGAACAGAGGTCGACGTACTCTTCGGTAACCTCTATGAGGATCCTTTCGACGTAACAATTCCAGAAGGCGAGGCCGAGCAGCTTCGGGTCGCTATGCATCAGCTGCTGACCGATTGGTCGAACGACGACAGTCGCGTGGAACGACCCTTCGGAAGGTTCCTGCCATTCGCCCTCTCGACACTGCGAGCCGCCGAATTTCGGGTGACTGACCGAATCCTGGAGGAGACCGTCTTCCGGAGCCCGAAACTTCTCCAGAATGTCGCCTCGTATTTGATCGCCCGGGACCCCGAGGAGGAGAACTGGGAGACCATGGCGCGCCTATGCCTAATGGGTCGGCAAAGCCCCTGGGCAAAGCTATGGTTACTCCATGTCGCTGGTACGTTGACGCCGAAATCGATGACGTGTTGGGTGGCGGACGTCGATGCGTGGGCGGCGCAGCAGCTCTCTGACCGCCACGAGATCGTGCGCTCAGAGGCCGCTTGGTATCTAGCGGGTCGGGGGCACGCATGCTTGACCGAGGAGGAGCTGGGCCGGCTCTATCGCAAGGCTCGGGCACTGACCAGACCGGCCTTGGCCGCAGCCTGCGGACGTACCAAGATGCCTGCTACAAAAGGGTTAGCCAAGGCAATCGCCCAAGACGCTAAGGTGGTAAGAGAGGCATTCAAGTGGGGTGAGAAGCACGGTGTTGCCGATTGATCTCATGGGCGCATCAGAGACAGTGCTCCGAAGGCTCTCGGAGCACCATGCCCAGATACGCGGCGACGGATTTCCCTATGCATACACGATTACGCTAACCACGGCCATGGTCGAAGCGTACGTGGACGACCTCCTCCGTGCTCTCATTGCAGAATCCGGGATCGGCGAGACTGCATTCGGCGGTGCACTGCTCGCCGAGACGCGCGACGGCTTCCACAATTCTTGGAAGAACCGCTATGGATGGCTCGATCGAGGTTTCGGGATTTCGATAACCGGGTCGAAGGAGCGGCAGGAGTTCGACGTCATGGTAGAACTGCGAAACGCGCTCGCTCACGGCGACGGCAGCCTAAGCGCGCGCCAGAGGGCGAACCTTTTATCAATGGTCACACTAGAAAGCAAACTAGAGACCACACTGTGCGTCCAGGCTCGCGGAGGTGGGCTCCGTCTGACATCCGACTCGGCGACCGCCGCCATTCTGATCTGCCGGCGTTTCGTACTCTGCCTGGACCGAGCCACGTGCTCGGCCCGCCCTGGCCTTAATTACTGAGGCATCGGTTGGGTGTCGAAGATCCGGTCCATGGCGGTTGCCCCGTTGAGGAGCACAGGGCGGAGCTGGTGGCGGTAGACCGCTTCGGTGACGCGCGTTCCGGCGTGTCCGCATAGTTCGGCAATGTCCTCTAGGCTGACGCCGCCCTCCGACAGCAGTGAGACAAAACTGTGCCGGAGTTCGCGTGGTGTCCAGTCGGCTGGGTCGAGTCCGGCGGCCTTGACTACACGCCGGAACGTGCGACGGACGTTCGCTGCGTCGAGTGCAGTGCCGACGCTCGACGAGAACACGATGCCGGTCGCCTGCCATTTCTTCCCGGTCTGCTCTTGGACTTCCCCCTGCGCCTTGTGGTGCTGGCGCAGCGCGTTGGCACCGCGCAACGGCAGTGCGAGCGTCCGCCGCGACTTTTTGGTCTTGGTGTCCCCGCCATCGCGTACCGAGCGCCACACCTGAATCGACGGCGGAATGGGCGGCTCGACGTCGGCTTGCCCGTCCAGGTCGACGTGATCCCAGGTGAGTGCTCGTAGCTCCTCGGTCCGCGCGCCGGTCAAGAGCGAGATCACGATATACGCGTATAGCGTGCTGTCCTCGGCTGCGTCGAGCAGCGCCTTGGCCTGGTCGAGGGTGAGGGACTTCGAGGGCCGGCCTTCTTGTCCCTTCGGCACACCGCACAGCTCGACGACGTTGCGCTTGACCTTGTCTCGGGCCATTGCCCGTTTGACCGCGCGGTCCAGACACTCGTGAAGCCGCTGCACGGTACTCGTGCTGAGGATCTTCGCTTTGTCCTCCAGCCAGCGATCGACGTCGGAGGCGCTGAGGTCGCGGAGCTTGCGTGCGCCGAGATCCGCGATGATGTGACCCCGGCACAGGTAGCCGTACTTCTCGATCGTGTTGGCGGAACGGCCGGTGAGCCCGTAGGCAAGCCAGTCCTCAACCGCCGCGCCAACGGTGTAGCCGTGCGGTGCGATGGCGAGGCCGTCTTCGTGGTCGCGCAGGACTTCCTTGAGCTTGTTCTTGGCCTCGGTCTTGGTGACGCCACTCCCCCGGCGCACGATCCGCTTACCGGCGGGGGTGTAGCCGATGGTTACCGAGGCGATCCAGCGCTGCCGCGATTCGTCCCAGTGCAGGCCACCATCGCCACGGCTTCGACGCTTGGTCATCAGGCAGCCCTCTCTTCGCTCTCGCGCTCCAGCAGTGCGACGTACTCGGCGATTGCGGCATGCGGCACCAGCCGCGATGCGCCTTGCTTGACGGTCCGCAGCCGCCCACGGCGAATCTGCTCGTAGATGACGGTGCGGCTCATGGACAGCAGCGCCATGGTTTCGGTGATCCGGTAGAGCGCCTTCGGCATGACGGCGTCGGTTTGACCGCGTCGCGCGTCGAGTGAGATCGGCTCGGTCATGCTGATCGGGGTGCTCCTCTCGGCGTTGCTCTTCCGTGTGCCGGGTGTCGTGCCAGAACCGCCAGAACTGCCAGAACCTCGGCGGGCGGCGGGTTGCGGCGGTTGTGGCAGTTCTGGCACGGCGTTCACGCGGTCCTCCGGGCGTGGGTAAGCGGGTGCACCGTCGCGGCGGGTCGGTGCACTTCGGGGTGGACGAGGTAGCTCGGCGACGGCGGCCGGCCGCCTGCTCGCGGACGAGTCGGCGGGTCGAGCGCCCGCAGGTAGCCGTGGGCTTCGAGCACGGCGAGCGGGCCGTCGAAGTCAGCGGCGGCGGGCATCTGGGAGCACTTGAGCGCCCGGAACACTTCGCGTTTGGTGAACGCGGTCGATGCGGTGCGTTCGATCCAGGAGAGGACGGTGCGGGCGTTGCGGGTGGTGTTGTCGGCGCCCATGTCGTCGAAGGCGGCCAGGGCGTGCGCGGCGTAGTAGTCGCCGATCATCGATGCGCGTTGGATGGTGTCGGCCGCGACCGGCCTGCCCCATCCGTCGCGCCAGTGTTCGGCGAGGTGGAGCAGGCCGGCGATGCGGACGACAGCGCCGGTGTACTTGCTGCCCCAGTCGACGATGTTCGCCCATGCACCGCCGGGTGCGAGGTGCGGCTCTACCGCGCGTTCGATGTCGAGGATCAGGTTGTTGGCCTCGGGAGTGAGTACGAGCACGGCCGGATCGGTCCAGTCCGCGAGCGTGAGCACCAGATTCGAGAGGTTCGCGGAGTAGTCGGCGGCCACGTCCGCGGGGATCGGGTCGGCGCCGATCTTGCGGCGACCGACGGTGTTCTCCGGTAGTGCGAACAGGATGCGGGCGAGTAGGCCGAGGCCGCGGAAGCCTGGCATGCCGGCGATGTCGCGGAGGACTTCGGGTTGTACGGCTAGGCCGAGGGTGAGGGCGGGCTTGTCGATGTGTTCGGTGTCGCGGGATAGCCGGCCGACGCGGATCATGTCTCCGGCGTGGCCTTTGAGGAAGACTTCGAGGTTGGGGGTGCCGGAGTAGCGGCCGGCGATGGTGGCGAAGATCCCTCCCTCCGGTGACAGCACGGCGAGCCGGCCGCCTTGGGCGGCAAGCCACGATGTTGCGGTTTCGCTGGTGACGTCGTCCGCGACGAGCAAAGGCTTGGCGGGGACGGTGATGGCCTCGGCGTGCATCGCGGCGGCGGTCGCCTCGGCGAGCAGGGTGTCTCGGCTGGACGTGTCGGCGTTCGCTGCCGCGATGGCGGCTTTCTCGGCTGCCTTCCCAGCGACGCGGGCGGCCAGTTCGGCCTCCACGATGATCGGTGTGGTGCGTTCGATGAGGGCTTTCTCGGCGGTCAGGATCGAGGCGACCATCGCGGCGAACACGGCCGATTTGCGGGAGCCGGGCGGCAGGATCACGACGGTGTAGAGGTTGGTGGGTTCCCGCCAACTCCCCCGCACCTCGACTTCGGCTCGGCCGCCGGCGGCGGTGGACAGGGCGGCCAGTGCGAGGCTCCCGGCGAGGTCGAGCGGGGTTTGAGTGAACTCGGCCACGGCGTAGACCATCTCGGCGGTCCAGCCCGGCAACGCCTCGGCTGGGAACGGGGGCAGGTGTCGGCCTTGCCCCAGCGGGATCAGCGGCGCCCATCCGTCACGGTTGCCCGCGTCGTCGAGCAGGGCTCGGCCGGCAGCAACCGCCTCGGCTGTGTCTCCGCCGGATGCGGCAACGGCGGTGAGGCGACTACCGAGGTCTGCGATCCGTCGGCGTTGAGCGCGGGCGGTGACAATCGCGGCGTAGTGGGCCGCGTTGCCGACGGTGGGTACCGCCTGGACGAGGGTGTGGAGATAGGGAACGCCGCCGACCTTGGGTAGTTGACCGGTCTCGGCGAGATGCGCCGCCACGGTGATCGGATCAGTAGGCGCGCCAGCCGCGTGCATGGCGCACAGGGCATCCCACAGCAGCGTGTGGGCTGGGCGGTAGAAGTCCGTGGGGACGAGCGCCGCCACCAGCTCAGCCATGACGTGCGGTGCGAGCAGCGCGGCGCCGATGACGGCCTGTTCGGCGGCCTCGTCGTGCGGGGGTTTGCGTGTCACGGTTCCTCTGTCTGCTCGGGGCTCAGCGGGTGCCGTCGCGGTGAACGCGGGTGGCTTGGTGGTAGAGGTGCCGGCCGAGCCGGATGCGGATGCCGGTGGCGTCGCAGCGGCGGCATGGGCGGCTGCGGCGGCCGCGTGCGGCGCCGATCCGGCCGAGCCCTTTGCAGCGGCGGCAGGTGCCGAACGGCGAGGCAGCGCAGAGCGCGGCGTAGCAGATTGTGATGATGGCCAGGACGGGGCAGAGAAGGCTAGCGGCGATCCGGATGAAGTCCACGAGTGCCCTCCGAAGGCGTTTCCGGGCGTGGTCGACCAGGGGCGCTAGCGGGCTAGCGTCCTGGTGGAGGTGGTGTTCGGGGGCTAGCGGTGCCGCTAGACCTAGCGGTTGCCGGGGCTAGGTCTAGCGGCTTGCTAGCCCTATGCGGCTCGGCGTCGCCGGTTGCGTTCGGTGACGGCGGCGGCGATGTCGTCGCGGTGGATGCCTTTGCGGTTGGCCTTCTCGCCCGTTGCCGGGTCGGTGCCCCAGACCTGCCGGCCGACCGGAATGCCGTAGGGCTTGAGCGCGGCGGCCACCTGCTCGGGCTTCCATCCGCCGTAGACCTCGGGCCGCAATTCGGCTAGGCGGGCCGCGACGGTCTCGGACCACACCTTCGGCTCTCCGGCGGGGATGACGGTCAGGATGTCGTCGAGCAACGAGCCGGCCGCGTCGTTGCTGCCTTCGGATTGCTCTCCGGCCGCGTGGCCGGTGATGGTTCCGGCCGCCTCACGCATTGCGCGTGCCCGCGTGATGACGGTGTCGATGTCGGCGATGGGTGTGCGGTTCGTACGCACGGTCACGGCTTCCTCGACGGCGCCGGAGTCGTCGGCGCCGAGCAGGATGCCGACCCCCTTGTGCGCCCGCTGGAATCGCGACGAGTCATGCCCTGCGGTGTACGAGCCAGCGCCGAGCACGGCCTCGGATGACTGCCACGTCATCGTTTTGAGTGCGAAGCGGGTGCCGATGTTGTCGCGCAGGTCGGTGGGCACGGCTTTGCCGTCGGGTTTCTGGGTGGCCAGCGAAATCATGATCCCGACCGACGGTCCGACCTTGCACAACTCGGTCAGCAAGGCCACGATCTCGTCGCCGTGCACGGGATGCCCGCTGTAGCGCTGAAACTCGTCGATCGATACGAGGATCGGCCACAGCTTGAGCGAACGCCGCTCGGCAAGCGCCCGGGTCACCTTGGACTCCGGGCAGATGTCGGCCGGCAGCGTGGCGATGGTGTCGTACCGGCGGTTCATGTCGGTGACCAGCGCGCGGAGATCCTCGACCAGCGCCAGGACCACCTCGTCGCGGACTCCGAAGCCGACCCGGTGCGCGATGCGTTCGAACGCGCGCCAGTCCTGGCCGCCCTTGCCGTCGTAGATGTGCAGCTCGACCAGGACGTCGAGCGCGCACGCCAGCGCGGGCAGCCGGGCGGCGAAGGTCTTGCCCATTCGCGGAATCGCCCCGATCAGCAGGGAGGTGAACATGAGCAGCAGCCGGACCGGCCGCCCGCGCTGGTCCTCGCCGAACGGGACCGCCTCGAAGACGTCCACGCCGCCCTTGGCGATGAGTGGCCACAACCCGGACGGCTTCGCGTACGGGTCCTCGTCGGCGACCCACAGCGCCAGGCGCCGCGCCGACCCGGCCGTGCCGCGGACCCGTTCGGGCCAGACCTGAACCTCGTCGAGGTCGAGACCCGCCGCGAGGTCGTTGCGCTTCTTGATCGCCGTGTCGGCCTTGGTCCCGTACGGCAGGTCGATGACCGCGCGCCAGCCGGGACCGTCGCGCATGATCGGCGCCGGGAACGTGATCGGGTCGTCGCTCTTGCACAGTCCGGCGGCCAGGAACGCCCGCATCAGCACATCGGCGGTCAGCTTGCGGACCCTTGGCTTAACGGCCGCGACGGCCAGTATCGGCTTGTCTGCCGACGAGCCGATCAGCCCGAGCAGGCCAGCGAGCACAGCGAGCGCGGAGTAGCAGGCCCAGCGCGGGGCCGCGACGAGCAGAACCGTCATGGCGAACGCGGCGAGGGCCAGTGAGGCGAGCAGGATCAGCATCCGCAGCCGTACCCGTCCGTCGCGCTGCCGCGACAGTCTCAGGTATTGCTCGGCGTCCTCGCGCCGCACCGCCGCGAGCCGCACGGGCATGCCCTCGGCGTCGGACACCCATCGCGCGGTGCCAGCGATCGTGCGCATCAGGCCACGCGGCGACCGGACCGCGAGCCGGCCGAGGTACAGCGGGACGCGGGTCAGGTGGTAGAGGCTGACGTGCGTGTAGTGCCCGAGGATCCATCGCGCGAGAGCGGCCGCCTCGGTCGTGGAGCGCAGCCATGCCGGCAGGATCGGGCGCCGCGTTGCGCGGACATTGGCCAGAGTGGACTCGGGCGGGTCGACGGGCAGCGGTTCGTCGCCGATGTCGTCGTGTTCGTCGTCGATGTCGGCCGCCCAGTTCTCGGGTCGGCGTTGCCGGCGGGCGTTGCCGAGGTCGACGACGTCGCTCACTTCGGCCTCGGCGGCGGTCCAGTCGAACTCGCCGTCAGGGTTCGGGGTTGCCATGATGGGGGTTCCTCCGGGAGGTCTGGTGACCGATCGGGTGGGCCGGGGCGCGGCCGTTGGTTTGCGAGGCCGGTGGGCCGCGCCCCGGGCGTAGCTAGAGTTCGAGGTCGTCGATGACGTCGCCGTTGTCGTCGCTGGTGGTGGCGACCAGTGCGGGGTACGCGCCGATGTCGAAGGCCAGGACGAAGCCCGCTGCGGCGGGCGTCAGCTCGACTTCGACGCGAGAGCCGTCGGTGGTGCGGATGATTGCTTTGCCCGAGCCGACCGCCGCCTCAGTCACATCAGTGACGGCCGTGCGCAGGTACAAGGCGATCGGGCAGGCGTGGGCGTCGTGCGGCAGGCCACGCCATCCGCCGAACTGCAACAGGTGGGCGATGTCTTCGGCGTTGTCGCCAAGCGCGTTCAGGACCATGGCGAGCCGGTGTTGTGCGCTGGTGGGCATGGCTGTTTTCCGTTCGGTCACGTGGTTGCGGTGGACAGATGCCGGCGTACGGTCCGGTCGGTGACGCCGAGCCGGCGGGCGATCTCGCGGGTGGACAGATCGGGGTGCCGAGCGTGTAGCCGCGCCACAGCCGTTGCCGTGTCCCGTTTTTGGGCCGATTTCCGGGCTGGCCGCGCGGTTTCCGTAGCGGTGTCCGCTCGGATGTCCGCTTGTGTGTCCGCGACGGCGACCGGCTCGGCGTCCGTGAGCCGGATGCGGCCGGCCAGTTCGACGAGGCAGACCGACGCGACCACGACCAGGCCGTCGACGGACAGCGGGATTAGGTAGGGTGCCGCGCCGACCTCGCCGTATCGGGACGCGACTCCGGTCATGTGCCAGTAGGACACCCACGCCGCGATGCCGGCGATCGTGGCTGTCGCCGAGAGGCGCACTCCGGTCAGCGAGCGCCGCTGCACGGGTATCCGGGAGATCAGCTCCACGGTCAGCAGCAGGGCCAGCGGCGGCCACGCCGCGATGGCCTGGCTGATGATGTTCGGCCTGGCGTGCAGGATGTTCGCCGCTACCGAGGTCGCGACGCCGAGGAACAGCGCGGCCCGCACACCCCACCGCACGCGGACGAGTTGGGCGGCGATCATTTGCTGCCGCCCAGCGAGTGACCGATCGAGGTCAGGCCGGAGCGGACACCGTCGACCAGCGCCCGGGACGGCTGCACGAGCACGCCGTTGCTGCCGGCGATGACCAGGCCGAGCATCAGCGCGCAGATCGCGGCGAACACGATCCGGCCGCGGGTCTTGCGGTCGATGCCGAGCATGACCAGCGCGGCGATCAGGATGAGGGAGAAGATGCCGAGGCTCATCGGAGACTCCAGAGCGATCCGGGCGGCGCTGCTCTGGCCGCCGGGTGGATGTCGCGGGAGAGAGCTGGTGCTGTGTCGTGGTCCGGCATCAGGCCACCTCGTCGATCGAGCGGAGGTAGCGCTCGACCAGGGCGACCATCTCGCGGAGGACGCGGTTCTGGGCGCGTCGCAGCCGCCGCCAGTCCAGCTGGGTCGGGGCGGGCTCTGCGGTGAGGAACCGGATTTCGGCGTCGACCAGGGCGATCTCGGCTTCGAGGAGGCGCTGCTCGCGCTCGATCGCGGCGAGGTGAGCCGGTGTCGGTTCGTCAGGGGTGGGATTGCGGTACACGGGGTTCCTTCCGGGTCGATGCCGACCGGATGCAACTCGAACCGAATACAACTTCGCGTTGTGTTCATGGCGAGACGGTACAACTCGACGTTGTATTCAAGCAAGCGGAGATGCGCGGTCGAGACGAAGAAGATCAGCGGGTGTGGTTGTCGGCGGCCGGGCCGGCGGATCGCGTACCCTCGCCGGTGATGGCCGAGACGAGCGGTGAACTGCCAGAGGACTGGTGGACGACCGAGGAGGTGCTGGCGTTCCTACGCTCGGTGGGAGCGCCAATCAGCCGTGTCACCTGGGCCGCCTACGTGTCACGCGGGCAAGCCCCGGCCGCGGACCGGATGTTCGGGCGCTCGCCCGCCTGGCGGCCGGCGGCCATCCGGGAGTGGCAAGCCTCCCGGCCGCGCCGCGGGTCAATGGAAGCTCCTGGCATCGATTCCTCACCTCCTTCGTAAGCGCTGCTTTCCGGTGAGACCCAGTCAACCGGGAAAACCGCGCATTGCCGATGAGACGATGCACTACCCCTGCAGCAGTCTTGGTGCAGCTTTGATGAGGACGAGCCAAATCCGGCCAGAAACACGAAGGCCCCGAGCGCCCGACGGCGCCCGAGGCCTTTCGTTGTCGGGCTCAGATCACGCACGGTCCAGCAGGACGACGCCGACGTTGAGCGCATCCCGCAGCGCTCGGGCCTCGTCCGCCGTCAGGTGCGCGACGGCCGGCTGATTCCAACCCTGGCCGGTCGCCAACTCAATCTGATCCGCCCCTTCGCGACGGACGACGTTCACGGTGACGGCGGCTTCCTCGCTCAGCACGTCAACCTCGGCGATGAGGTGCGCGTGCCCGGTCATCCCGCTCTTGTGGTTGATCGTGCAGTAGCGCGGACATTGGCTCCGACGCGTGGCGGCGGACTTGGCGGCCATATCTAGCTCCTTCTCGGGAGTGGCCTCTGTGGCGAGCGACTGCCTATGAGGCCAGTGCGACGACATCTAGGAAAACGATACAGACGTCTAGACGCATACACCACTAGCCGACCATCCGCCTATACCTAACGTGATCCTGTGATTACCCCGGATCGCGAAGGTGCTGCTTACCGGCAGCTCGCGGGCATACTCCGCGACCGCATCCGTAGCGGAGAGTTACCCGCCGGCCAGCGCATGCCGTCGGAAAAAGACCTACACGACGAGTTCGGCCTGGCCCGAGAGACAGTGCGCCGCGCCCTCGCGGTGCTCCGGGCCGAGGGACTCATCGACGTACGCCAGGGCCACGGCACGTTCGTCGCCGAGCTCCCCGACCGGATCGAACTGCGCCCCGGCGACAGCGTGACCTCAACGGCCGCCGCGACAGTCACACGCGTCAACGGCGAAGTCGAGACCTATCCCGCCGGCACCACGCTCGCGGTGACCGACTGACCGATGCTGACCGATCTGCGCGGCACCCCCCTCGCGCCGAACCGGGTCGTGCTCTCGTGAGCCAACCCGCCCGGCACACCGTCATCGACCAGTGGACCGGCCGACACGCGACCGCCCTGCAAGCGGCGCTGCGCATGTCCCAGGACGAGATGGCCGCACTGATCGGCGTCGCCAAACGCACGATCGCCTCCTGGAGCGTGCGGCCGGACATCGTCATCCGGCCCGAGCTGCAGCGGGCTCTTGATACCGCGTACCAACGCGCCGACGAGCCGGCCAAACTCCGTTTCGCTCGACAGCTCAAGGCGGAAGACGACGCTGAGGTCGCAGCGGCCGGCAGCGCCGTCGCGCTCACGGTGGCCATCGCCGTAGTGCTCAACGACGCCGAGGTTCTGCTGGTCTGCCGGCGCGACGCGGACCCGAGCGGCCTCACGTGGCAGTTCCCCGCCGGCATCGTCAAACCCGGCGCGACGCCAGCCACCGTTGCGATCCGCGAAACGCTCGCCGAGACCGGCGTCCACTGCTCGATACGCGCCGAACTGGGCAGCCGCGTCCATCCGCTCTCCGGCGTCAGCGCCAACTACTTCCTCTGCGACTACCTCGCCGGAGAGGTCGAAAACCGCGACGTCCTCGAGAACACGAGCGCGCTCTGGGCGCCCAAGGACGACGTCACGCGGTTCATCCCGAAACAACGCATTTTCGCGCCAGTTCTGCGCGCCTTGGAAGGGGAACAATGAGCCAGCCGAACAGCGGTGAGCGCCCAGCGATCGCGGCGGCCGTCATCATCAACGACGGTCAGGTCCTAATGGCCCGCCGCCGGGTGAAGGAAGGCCAGTTGTCCTGGCAGTTCCCGGCCGGCGAAGTCGAGGCCGGCGAATCGGCCGAAGATGCCGCGGTTCGCGAGACCCAGGAGGAAACCGGCCTCACCGTGCGAGCGACCAGCCGCCTCGGCGAACGGGTCCACCCCAACACTGGCCGAACGATGCTGTATGTCGCGTGCGACGTTGTGGATGGCACTGCATATGTGGCCGACGAGGAGGAACTGGCAGAGGTGGCGTGGTGCGACCGCGCCACCCTTACCGCCTACGTCCCGTATCCGTTCTACGGCCCGGTGCAAGAACACCTGGACGCCAATCTCCGCTGACGTACCCAGTGGCGTTAAGCCACGTTGAGCAGATCCGCCAGCCGCGACCGGACCACACCGTCGTGGAAGTGGTCCGGCAACGGCACCCCGCCAACCGACTGCCGAGCCGACACCACATCATCCAAAGTGTTCGCCGGCAGCGCCTCGGCAAGCTGCAAGCTCTCTCGGGCGTAGCGCCGAGCTTCCTCGATCTGCCCGACCTCACGGAGCCGGACGGCCAGAGCGTAGGCGTACTGGGCAGCGGCCCGTTCGTCCTGGTAGAACCGCTCGTCCTCGTACTGCTTCCGGACCTCACCAATCGACGGCCGCGGAGCAACTTCCTCGTCGACCATCAGAAGACGTACTTCTCGGCGACGGTCTGGTAGTCGAAAAGCTCAGAGCTGGGAAACCAGAGGTCAAGCTCGTACTTGGCCTCTTCCACGTTGCCCGAGGCGTGGATGAGGTTCGCGGCAACGGAGTGCTTCACCTCGGTGTACGCCTTCGACGTATGCGCAAAGTCACCCCGGATCGTGCCCGGCGCCGCCTGATTCGGGAACGTCGGACCCACCAGACGCCGAACGTTAGCGACTGCTTCCACGCCCTCCAGTACCAGGGCGATGACCGGACCAGACTGCATGAATGTAGCCGTCACGTCGAAGACGGACTTGCCGAACCGCTCCTCCAGGTCGAAGTAGTGCCGGCGCGCCAGGTCGGCATCCATCAGGACCATCTTGGTACCGACGACCTTGAGACCAGCATCCTCAAAACGCTGAAGCACGCGGCCGACAAGTCCGCGAGCAACCGCATCAGGCTTCAGCAGAACAAGTGTCCGCTCGACAGCAGCCATAACCATACTCCAGTCTCTATTGAACAGGTGCAGGATACCGTATAGCATATTGGCCGAGCAAAGGCGGCATCACCCAGGTCCAAACTTGGCTATCTCAACATCATTTTCTGCGTCTCCTCTCCCAGATGCTGCGATCATTGAAAATCTACAAGACAGCGTGATTCGATAGACGTCGCCCGTTCCGTCATCTCGCTTCGCGGGGGCTACGATGGTGCAGCTGATCCGATTCAGTCGATCGGCCCCGCTTCGTGACCGCGTGGCTATCGACGGTTGATTCCTCTAGAAAGCATCAGCATCTCGTGACATCTCTAAGCCAGTGCGCTTCTCGCGGTTGCGAAAATCATGCGGCGTACCGCACGAGAACTAAGCCCGCATACTGCGTAGAGTGCATCAACCGGATGTACTACACGGTCGGACTGACTCCCCTGGAACCCTTCGAGGCAGTTCGAGTGCGCAGACTAACGCAGTGCATCGAATGTGGTATTCGGCTTAAATACAGCCTCGACATGGTGTCGTACTCGGCGGCAGGCAGGAATTCGAT
>Ga0307513_10003102_pt1 | contig 22666 bp, 18 predicted proteins | sample 15_EM_MG_FD_202174 | JGI IMG/M metagenome (GOLD analysis project Ga0307513, IMG submission 202174) | Populus trichocarpa ectomycorrhiza microbial communities from riparian zone in the Pacific Northwest, United States - 15_EM | ecosystem: Host-associated > Plants > Roots > Unclassified | place... | reverse complement strand
ACCCGCCGCCAGCCCCAGACTCTCTCGATACAACGCGTGCAACGCCTCGCTCCCCTGCGACGGTTGCCAGCGTCCCTGTGGTTCGACAAGGCGCGGCGCGTTCGCTCCGGTCGGGTCGCCGAAGACCACGCCCGGCACGCGACGCGTGCGATACCGCTCGACGACGCGGATGCTGTACGCGCCCGACGAAGCCGCCGCCGCTGCCGCCGCTTCGGTGAAAGCCTCGTCTTCGACACACTCGTCCGAGACGAGCCGGAGCGCGAGTTCGAGTCCGTGCATCGTCCCGCGATACTGGAAGAAGAACATCGCGTGCTTAATGAACAGACGCCGCTTCGTCTCGTCCCACACCGGGTCGAGCGCGACGCCGTACCAACCGGCGAGCCATTCGAGCGCGTCCGCAGGCGCGCTGCGCACGTCGAACAACACCTGCACCGCCGCGATCTTGTCTTCGAGCGACGTGTATAAGCCTTCGAGGTTGGCGAGAAAACGTTCGAGGAACGACGCGGATTGATCGTCTTCTCGATAGACCAACGGCAGGTAGCGCACGACGTAGGAGAAGCGCGGGTAGTAGGCGCGCAGCGCACGCAGGCGCGGCGTCGCGCGTTCGTTGCCGACGAGCGTGATCTCCATTTGCAGGTAGCGACCGCGCGCGCGTTGGAACAGGAGTTCCCATGTTCCCTTGCCTTCCGCACGACGACTGGCCGCCACACCGCCCGCGCGCTCGCCCGTCGCCGTGTGCGCATAGGGCAACTCCGTCCCTTCGCCGCGCAGGTAGAGGCGCGGCTCCGGCGACCACTCGGCGAGCGCGAGGTCGTCCTCGTTATTCGACGCGCGCGTGCGCACCTCGACGCGCGTTCCCGGCGGGATGCACGCGTCGAACATCAGGCGATGCCAGACGCAATCAGGCTCCGCGCCGTCGAAAGTGCGCGTGCGGAACGTGCCCGTCGCGGCGTAGCGCGGGCGTCGCTGCTCGACGAGCGGAATCCAACGCCCGTCGAAATCGTAGTAAGCCTCCGCGCCCGCGCGCACCAGACCTCGACCGCCGAACAGTCGCATCGGCATGTAGGCCGCGACGGGTTCGAGTTTGAGTTGCTTGCGCTTGCTCCACGTCAGGTTGAAGGCGTAGCTCTGGTTGCCGTCGGCGGCGACGATGTAGAGGCGGTCGGGTTCGCCCGTCGCGTCGCGTCGCGGGACGAAAGCGAAGTCATAACCGACGAGACTGAAATCCGCACGCCGGTCCTCTTCGATCAACTTCAACATCGCCTTCGTCGCACGCGACTGGCCGAGCCGCTTGCCCGCGCGATAGCGATGCACGCGGGAAAACTTCTGCCCCGCGCGATAGTCGAGCACGAGCACCGACCCGTCGGGCAATGCTTCGATGGCGATGGGCTTCGTGATGTGAATCTGTGCGGAAGTCTCAAGCGTAAGCCGCTGCGGCAACTCGCAGGGTCGCGCGTCGTCTTTCTGCTTCGCGTCGAGCGGCACGAAGTCGTCGGCCTCGGGCGTCCCGGGGGCGTAGGCGGCGGGCGGGATGACGTTGAACAGGCGGTCGAGTTCCCAGTAACGTTTGTGCGCGCTGTCGAGGATAAGGACGCCGCCGCCGGGACGCGCCGCCATGTCGTGCGGCTCGAAGGGCACGCCGCGCGGCCACCATAATTGCTGCGGCGCGCCGCCCCCGTGCAGATCGAAGATCAAAATGCCTGCCGGTTCCAACACGCCGACGACGAGATAATGATCTTCCGTGACGGCGAGCGCGCGGAAGGCGAGCGGCGGGCAACTCGTGTCGGCGACGGGTTTGAAATCAAACGGCGCGGCGTCGGAGTTCGCAGAGGTTGCGCTGCCCTCGACCGGCCAGAAGACGCCGGTTCGGTTCGTGCCCGCGGAGTTGACGAGAATCTTCCCGGTCGTCTCGTCAATCCAGTACCAGTTGCCGTAGCGGTCGCGCCCGCCGCCGCGCCGTGTCTCAAACTTGGGCGGCTGGTCGTTGGCGTTGAACTTGAAGAGGCGCGGCGCGAGCGTCAACTCATAGTGCTCCGAATTCCACGCGACGGGCGCGGATGCGGGCGCGAGTTTCGTCTCCGTCTGTTCGGGCGGCGCGGACTTCCAACGCGCGCGCAGGGTCGCCCCCGAACCATCGGTGCATTCGCCCCAATCGTCAAAGCCGAGCAACAGGTGATAGCGCGTTCCGTTGGCGTCCACGTTTCTTAACACTCCTCCGGTATCAAAGGCACGGGCACGATGCGTTTCGTCTTGCCGCTGGTCGTTCCGCCGGTCGTATCGCCGCCGTTGCCGCTACTGCTGCCCGTCTCACCGCGCAGCGAGGCGAGACTGAGCGGGTCGCCGATCTGTACTGAAATCCCGGCGACGCGCGGCAGTTGCAATCCCGTCAGGACGATCTCGCGCGTCCCATCCTCGCTTCCCTTCGCGATCAAAACGTCTTTCACGGAGAGCACGCCGCTCTGCCGGCTGGCGACGGCGAGCAGTTCGCGGTCCGTGATGCTCTTGCGCAGCGGCCAGCCGTTTTGCGCGGCGGCGTATTGCGGCGTGGTCAAAAACGCCGCCTGAGTTTCGAGCACGGGGATTCCCGACGGCGGCAGCGGCGAGAGAAACTGCAACAGCGCGAGTTTGACCGCCTCGCGCACCTGCGCGACCGACGCGCCCGCCACGACGCTGATCCCGACCGACACCCAGACCGGAATGTATTCCGGTCCGCGCAGGAAAACCTCCGTCGTGATCAGGCGGCGCGGGTCGAGATATTTGCAGATGGCTTCGAGGAAGAGTTTGTCCGGCAGCGGCGCGTCCGGCTGTTTCGCGTCGTAACGCGGGACGACCAGCAGCGTGACCGCGCCCGGCGCGTCGCCCGGTTCGCTCGTTGAGAGCGCGGGGTTGTAGGCGGGCAGCACGTCCACGCGACCGATCTGGATGCCGGGCGTGCGCAGCGCGATGGTGGCGAAGTCCGTCGCGTTGACGAGACGGTCGCGGTGCTGCAAGTAGCGCGCGATCTGTTTCTCGCCCTCGGCGACGCCCTCCGCGTCCGCGCCGTTCCAGGTGCGCACGGGGTTCGAGACTTTGAACCCGGCGGGCAGCGCGGGACTCGTGTTGATCGAATTCGCGCCGACGTTTCCCGCCGTGCCGACGCCGTAATCGTAACTCGCGCGAATCGTCGCCCCGGCTGGCGGTCGCTTCCCGCGCGTGCCGTCGCCGAAGCGTATCTCGCCCGACTCGGCGTTGACGGTGAAGACTTCCGCAAGCGTGTTCGTCGCGGCGGGCGTGCCGGGTGGCAGGCGCGCATCCTGCACGGGCACTTCCGACCCGGCGGCGAACAGGTCGTCGATCTCCTGCCACAGACGCGTCTGCCCGTCCTTCGTCGTCACCGTCAGGCGCGTCGAACGCGCGATGACGGGCTTCTGCGACAGGAAGGCGATTTGATCCGGCGCGCCCGTGCCCGCCGGGAGCAGTTCGTTCGAGACGCGCGCGCGCTGCGAGACGAAGACCGTGTTGATGCCGACCCACAGGAGACGCACCGCTGCGGCGGTGGCCGACGGGCGGATGCGCAACCACGTCACGATGCGCTCGTCCAGATTGGTGTCTTCGAGCGCGGGCGGAAAGTCGCCGACGCCCGGCTCCAGCGGATCGAGGTTCGTCCACAGTTTCAACTCGTCTTTGTTGCCCGGCAGCGTGATCTCGACGACGCCGGGTTTCGCCAGCACGTCGCCCGGCGCGCGTGCGTCGAGCGGCTTATATTTCGCCACGCGGAAATCCGGGTCGTCGGGCAGCACTGTGCCGTCCGAGACGTTCGGGATTTCGTAACTGAGTTGCGTCTGCGAAGCGGCGTTCGCGGCCTGTCCGAGCGGCGTCAACACGCGCGTCGCGGAGGCGAGCGCGGGCACGATGCCGAGGCTGATGGTGCGTCCGGCGATGGCCTCGCGGATGCCGTCGCGTAAATCTTCGAGCGCGGCGTCGGTCTTATCGGTCGGCTTGTCGCCCGCGCGTGTCAGGAGCGCGATCCAGAGCGAGCCGTCGCTCGTCTCCCTGCCGATGTCCACGCCGTCGGCGAGTTTCGCGTCGAGCGGCACGGTTTCGTAAAGCTCAATCGCGGCGTCGTCAACTTCCGCGTCGTTGTAGGAGGCGTACAGCAGTTTGTAATAGTCGGTGAGCGTCGTGTCGGTCGGGTTGAGTTTGCGTTTGAAGAAGACTTGCGCTTCGACGGGCAGCACGTCGAGTCCCTGCACGGTGCGAAACGGAACTTGACCGGCGCGCACTTCGAGGCCGTCGTTCAGAGTGATCGTCTGCGCCGGACCGCGCTCGTTCGTGAACCGGACGAGGCCGACCGCCGACGACGCCGGTTGCAGCGGCACGCCGAGCAGCGAGAGAAACTTGCGGCGGTTGCGTTCGGGAATCTGGTTGCTGCGATAGAGCAAATTCTCCGTCAGGAAGGCGAAGATTTCGATGAGCGTCACGCCCGGATCGCTCTTGTTGAAATTCGTCCACTCTGGATTGTGGACGGGCACGCGCGCCAACGCCTCGTCGAGCAACTCCTGATAGCGGCGATCATCCAGATTCGGAATCTGCAACGGCATGGAAACGACTCCTTAACGTCTACTTCTAACGTCTACTTCTAAAGAAAAGCGCCGGTCGCGTTCGACTTGCAACTTGCTCCGGCTAACCCGCCAGCACTACGTTCAAACTCACGCTCTGCGCCGCGCGCGTCGCCACGAGTTTGTAATTGATCGTGGCGACGACGGCCTGCGCGTCGCGTTCGTCCGGCTCGACCGTCACCGACTCGACCGCGATGCGCGGCTCCCACTGCGCCAACTCCTTCGTGATGCGATCCTTGATGAGTTGCCTCGTCGTTACCGTGTTCGGCTCGAACAGGTAGAGATTGAGGCTGCCGCCGAAGTTGGCGAGCCGCAGTCGCTCGCGCTGCTCGGTCAGGAGAATCACGCGCACGCTCTCGCGCACGTTGATCTCGCCCTCCGACCACATGACGCGCCCGTCCGGCCCGACGCGCGGCGGGAAGCTGATGCCCTTGCCGAAAATGCGGCCACCGTTATTCATCCGTTATGCATCCTTCGCCCCTCAACCTTTCGCCTTCTTCGCGCTGATGCCCGGCAGCGGGAAACAGATCAGGAAATACGGCAACCAGCGGAAAATGATGTCGAGCAAATTCACGATGATCATCAAGAGCAGCAGCGCGCAGATCGTGATGATCGGAATGGAGAGCGAACAGATCATGCCGAACTCCAGCGAGCCGCCCGGTTCTTTGCAAGGCCCTGTGTCCGGCGCGCTCAAATCCTTGTGCAGCGGCCACGGCAAGACGGAGCGCACGAGGTCGCCGAGACTCATGCCCTTCGCGCGGTCGATCTGCCCGCACAGCATGTCGGAGATCATGAAGGCCGTGTTCTTGTCGAATTTCCTGAGTCCGGCGGGCGACGTGTCTATCGGCATCGCAATGCGGATCGGGCGCGCGGGCGCGTCGGGGTCGAAGAAACTCGCCAACTGGAAGGCGCGCGTCTGTGCGCTCACCACCGGCGGATCGACGGGACCGCATTCCGGTCGCTCGTAGACGCAACGCACCGTGAACCAGCCCTCGCGCGTGTCCAAGACTTTCTGCGCCGCGAGTGGAAGCGGCGCGGCAAACGTCGTCTCCTGCTCCTTGAGCGCGGCGGCGACCAGGTTCGCGAGGTTCGACACGCGTTGCGCCGCTTTCAAAAACTGGTCCGGGCTGTCCGCGACGCCGGAGGCTTTGGGCGGGAGCGGCCCCTCGAACTCCGAATCGGCGAGCGGGAAGAGGAAGGTCGGCCACCTCGCGTTCGGGTTGTCGCGCAGGTAAGACGTTGCGACGGATTCCAGATCGCCCTCGATCTGTTTGGCCTTCGTTTCGTTGAGCGGCGCGCCGCCTTTGATGGCTCTGAGCGCGTCGGCCAGAGTTTTGACGACATCCTTCGCCTGATAGCCGACGCCTTTGACCAGAGATTTCAACTCGTCGGCGGCAGCCGGGTTTTCGTTCGTGAGTTTCGTGAAAGTCGCCTGCTCGAAAGCGGTCTGCGCGAGCGCGTTGACGAGCGTGGTTTCGGGCGCGGAGAGCGTGGGCGTCGCCGTCCCGATGACGGTCGTCCACACGTCGGGCAGGTATTGTTCGAGAAACTTTGCGAAGTCGAGCAGGATGTACCAAGAGACGGTTTGAATCTGCTCGCGCAGAGACTTCAAAGTCTCCTTCTTCGCCGTCGCGTCGAACGCCTTGTCGTCGGTCTTCGGCAACGGCGACGGGTTGAACATTTTGAAAGACGCGCCCGCGCGCTCGATGAGCCGCGTCCAGGGTTCGGTCACGTCCAGCCACAGCGGCATCATGCGCGGGTCAACCGGCTTGTCGTAATCCTTCACGGTGGCGTCATCTGCCCCGGCGGGCGCGTTTGCGAGCGCGCTCGCGCCCATGTAGTTTTCGCGTTTGCCGACGGGGACGAGGCCGGTGAGGACGCGCCGCCGGTGGCCGTCGTCCTGCGTGTAGTTGACGGGAAAGAGGGGGAGTTGCTCCTCGCCCGCGACGAGCACGTCGGCGCGCGTCGTGACGCCTGCGACGACCTTCCGCCAGCCCGTGCCCGCAGCCGTCTTGACGAGCGCGTACTCTTCCCAACTCGCCTCGTCGAAGGCGGGCAACTTCTGCTCTCGATTAGTCTGACCGTTTGCGTTCAGAAAGTTCGGCGGCAAGAGTCGCCTGACGACGAAGGACGCACGCTCGTCGCGCGCCGGGTTCAGGGCGCGGTCCGGCAGCCCCGCGCGACCGCAGACGAGGCAGGCCGTGATCAGATAGAAGCGTTGATGCGCGGGTTGATAGAGTTTGAGCGGAGCGTCGGGTGCGACGCCCGTGCCGGTTGTCGTCGTGAGCGCGCCGCCCGAAGTTGCGAGCGCCTTCGACTTCTTTTTCTCCGCCGCGAGGCGCAGGCGATTCAGGGGACGCAGGAACGCGGGACGCTTGACGACGGGCGCGATGGGCGGCGTCGGGCCGCGCCACGTCTCCGGCTGCGCGACGAGTTGAGAGAGACGCGCCGGGTCGTTCTCCATGAGCGCGAGATAGTCGTCCATGAAGTTGTCGGAGGCGAAGCGCAGGATGGCCGGGCGTCTGAGCGTGCGGCGGCGCACGGCGAGTTCCGTTGCGTCTGCTGCTTCAGGCCACAGGGGCGCGGGCGCTGTCCATTGCACTACGTCTCGCATAAATTCCTCACCAGATGTTTCCCGCGCCGGGCGTGTAGGACGCGCTGATCACCGAGTTGCTGATCAAAGTGTCGCACTGCACGACGCCGCTAAACTTCGACATCCCCGAATCAACCGTCACCATCGAGGCCGACACCTGCACGAGCGACGCGTTGATCGTTACCTTCGCAGAGGCGTTGACCGTGATGCCGCTCGGCTCCAACTTGATCGAGTTGCCGTTGCTGTCCACTATTTCGACCGTGCCGGGGCCGTCCTTGAGCGTCACTTTTTGCCCGCCCGGCGTCTCTAGGATCATCTGCTCCTGCCCGTCGGTATCGTCGAGCGTCACCTTGACGCCGTTGCGCGAGCGCAGGACTTTGCGGTTGTTGTTGCCCGCACCGTCCATCGAATCGGGTGGCGCGTCGCTGCCGTTCCACAGGCCGCCGATGACGTAGGGGCGGCGCGGGTCGCCACCCTCGAACGTGACGAGCACCTCGTCGTTCACATCCGGCACGAACCAACTGCCGCGATTGTTCCCGCCCATCAAAGTCGCCAGACGCGCCCACACCTCGTAACGCCCGCTCCCCGTATCGGCTGACCACGGCAACGTCACCTTCACGCGCCCCTGCCCGTCTGGGTCTTTAATGTCGCTGACGAGCGCGGGAAACACGCCGTACCAGCGACCGCCCAAACCCGAAGGCTGCCGCACGTCCAAAATCATCTCCAGTTGATTCTTCTCAACCACGTTTTTTTACCTGCCCGGGAGAAACTTGCTACACCCTGCCGATGCCCGGTCGCTCGGCGCGAAATTCGGTGCGGATGCCTTTGGCGTTGTCGAAGAGGTGTTTGACCTCCGTGACGTAATACTTGCCGGAAAACAGAGGGCCGAGTTCTTTCAGGTCAACGAACACCCCGGCGCGCAGGTCGTGCTTCGTCTCCGCGACGCCGTAGCCGACGATGAAGCGGCGCGCGCTCATGCGGAAGAAGGTTTCCGCCTCGTACTGCGCCTCCTGACTGTTGAGCGGGACGGTGTGCGCCAGCGACTCTTTGCGCGCGCCGAGCGCGGCTTGCAGGATGCTCACGCCGCTCGCGTCGCCGTTCAGTTCGCTCGTGATGATCGACTCGGTGGCCTCGTAGGTCAGCGCGGACTTGCTCGGCACGTCCCAACCGTTGACCGTGACGCTCGTGCGCTGCATGGCGAGATCGGCGAGCACCGTGAACTCGCGCAGTTGCGCGCCGCGCTTCAACTCCAGAGTCGCGCCGCCGCGATTCGCATGCGTCTTGGCGTTCAGGGTGCTGCCCTCCATCCAGAGTTCGGCGTCAATCGCACGCGCACGCTCGCGCGCAAAAGCGAGGTCGCTCTGGTTGACCTGCGCGAGCACCTTGTAGGTCGGCCCCGTGACGCTGACGCTCGGACTCAAGCCGTGGTCGCTGGCGATCTGTTTGAACACGTCGGCGTCGGTCGAGTCGGCGAAGGTGCGTGTGCGTCGCGTCATGCGCAAATCCTGAAAACGGTCTTCGGCGAGGACGGTGATGTCCGGCGCTTGACCTTCGGGGAAGCCCGCTTCCAAACCCATGATGCGACCGTCGAAAATGTTCTGGTCCCTGAGCTTCACCTGAAACGTCTTGCCGAAATCGAGCGTGCGGCGGTCGAAGTAGAGGAAGTCGGTCGTGTTGTTGACGTTGCCCCAGTTGCTGAACCGCGCCTCGCAGCGATAGAGGCCGCTCGTATTCTCGACTATCGACAGACGGTTGAGTCCGCCCGCGAGGCCGGGTTGCTCCGTCCCGCCGACGTAAAAGTCGGGAGTCGAAGAGACAAGTCCTGTGGTTGAATCGTCGGCCATAAAATTTAGTGCGCCCGGACTCGCTCGGCGCGTTCCGCCTGTTGTTGCCACATGCGCTCGAACGCTTCGGGCTTCGGCGGCTCGCCGCCCGAATCCGCACCCGCGTCGCCGCCGCTACTGCCGCCGCCGCTGCGTTTCTTCGCGTCGCCCATCTCTGCCACGTCCACGCTCATCTGATCGATCACCACCGCCATCTCTCTCACCTCCCTCTAAAACAGATCGCTGACTTCCAACTTGATGTTCGTCTCGATTGACCCGCCGCCCGTCCCCAAGCCCGCCGCGCCGCCCTGCACCGACAGCGACGACGACGCACCGAACGAAGACGACGCGCCGAATGATGCGGACGCGCCGAACGAGCCGGACGCGCCGAACGACGCGGAAGCTCCCGCCGAACCGGAGCCCCCCGCGCCGAACGAGCCGCCGACGGAGACGCCCGCATTCATGTCGAGCAGTTGGCCGGGTTCGAGCATGCGCGGGTTTTCGATATTGTTGGCGGCGGCGATTGATTGCCAGTCGTCGCCTTTGCCCTGACTGTCGGCGAGTTCCGGCAGGCTCTTGTCCTTCGGGGCTTCTGTCAGCGGGCGCGTGCCCGGCGTCGCCGCCGTGGAAGCGGCCACGTCTTTGATCGTGAACTCCGTGATCTTCTGCTGCGAGAGATTGAGCGTCATGCTCGCGCGCAACGGGCGGCCTTCGGCTGAGAAGTATTCGAGCGACTCTTCGAGCGACTCCATCAAACCGTCGAACTGAAACGATCCCCAGATGAAGCGCACCGACGGCGGCACGTAATTCTTGCCCTCCTGCACGGGCGTGATGAAATATGCGACCTTCTGCGTCAGCTTGCGCACGTCGTTTTCCGCCGTCTGCCCGGCGGGCATCGGCTGGGTCACGTCGAACCAGAGTTGGAGGGTGAGTTTGGTCGTGCCCGCGCCGACGAACTGGCGGGCGGGCGTGCCCTTCTGGTCGCCCGCGCCCGCAGGCGTCGCGATCTGGTTGGCGAACGCGACCTTGAGCGACTCCGGGTTGAACTGCACCTTCGCAGTCTTCTCCGGGTTGATCTCGTTCTTGAACTCGGCATCCAACTGCCGCAGTTCCGCTTTTTCCAGTTTGACCGAATCAGGCATCGGGCGTCTCCATCCCTAGCTATGCACGAACGACTTCACATGGCGGCGGCTCGCGCTACTGTTTTCCGCACACCTCGAAGCCGGTAAATTGCGCTCTCACGAACTCGACAAATTCATCGTCGAACTCCTCGCAATGAAATAACCCTTTGCGAAAAAACTCCTCGTTCTCCGTGATCGTGGCGGCTACCGTGCCCCGCCACGCGCGATTCTCTTTTCTCAAGTTGTAAATTGTCTCGGCCTGAAAGACGGCATGCCCCGCGATCCAATCCGCTTTTTCTTCCGGCGTCATGTCCGAATTTTGCAGGACGAGTTGGTAATGGTTCTCCACCATAGCGACGGCGGCGGCATCGCTCTGCGCGATAGCGGCCTCTTTTTCGGCGGTTGAAGTGATCATGAAAAAAATCAGAGCGGTTACCAGAGTTAAAGCCGTCGTCCACCCGGCGACGATGGTCGCGATGTTGGCGTGGCGTTGTAACCTTTCTTGCGGAGTCAATTTTCCACCTCACATCTTTCGTCTCGGCCTACGCACCCGACGTGTCGCTGTCGTCTTTGAGCGAGAGCGATTCGTAGGCGAGTTGGAGTTCCTCGATTGCCACTGCGCCGTCTTTGGCGTTGAGCGGCGGGGCTTTGAGTTTGACGGGCACGCAGCGCGAGAGGATGAAGCGCGCGCGTTCGGTCGTGCCGTCCGAGGCGAAGACGACCACCTCGGCATCGGCGCGCGTCTCCGGTTTCGTCAACATCAGGTTCACCCATTTCCACAAGTCGAACGTCTCCGTCATGCCCCGTCTCAGCGTGACCGACCCGAAGGTGAGCGGCCCGGTCAGGCGAATCTGCTTGCCGTTGTTGCCGCCCTCGCGGATGGTCTTGACCTCCATCGTCATCTCCAGCCCGTCGCACTCGGAGAAGGCGGCGTCGCAAATCTGCATCGCCACGCCGTCCACCCTGATCTCGACCGAGAAATTGAAGGCGACGAACGGGTAGATAACCGTCTCGTTGGCGGATTTCGCAGCCATGCTCTACCTCGCCTCCGTGACGAAACCACGGTCGCCCGTCTGCACGAGCCGGATGGTCATAAACGTCAGCGGCAGAGACGGCGCGACGCGCAACTCGACGATGAAACGCCCCTGCTCGACCGACTGGCGCGTGTTCAGAGACTCGCTCGTCACGACCTGATAAGACGAGGCCGCCGTCTTCCCTGCGAACGCGCCGCGCAGAAACATCCGATCCAGCATGGACTCGAAACCGCGCTGCACGAGGCGACGGAAGGCCGCGCTGTTCGGCTCGAAAACGTAGGTCGCGCCGTGGCGCAGCGCGAGCCGCCGGAGCAGGATGAGCAGTCGTCGCACGTTGATGAGGCGCAGGTCTTCGTCGTCGCTCAAAGTGTCGGCGTTCAGGGCGAGGAAGCCGCGCGGCTCCTGCCGGATGAGATTCAGTTGCGCCAACTGCAAGTCGAGCCAGCGATGGCGGACGATGGGAGGCGCGAGCGCGACCGCGCCGCGAATGAGTTCGTTGGCCGGGGCGACCCACGCGCCGCGTGTGTTGGCGCGGCGGGCGAGGACGCCGCAGGCCGCGCCGTCGGGCGGCGTGTCGCGGAAGAGATCGAAGCGGCGCGGGTCGCGTCCGGTGAGCCACGGGTGATAGATGGCGGCGTAGCTGAACGCGCCCGTCTCGTCGTTGTTGAGGCGAATGCTGTTGTCCGAACCGGGCGCGCGCGCCTGCGTCGTCTTGAGGAGCGAGATGTGTTCGATGGCCTTGTCTTCGCGGTAGTGGAGCGGCAGGGAGAGCACGGCGAGCAGATCGCCGCGCGCGGCGCACATGCGCACGAGCGCGCGTTGCACGGAGAGCAATCTGGCGTTCGAGTATTCGGACGCTTCGTTCAACTGCCACGCGTTCGACGCCGCGACGCGCACTGAGACGCCGTTCGACCAGTCGCTCGTGCCCTTCGGCGTCGTCGCGCGGACGCGGTAGTAATAATCGCCGGGACGACGACCATAGAGCGTGTAGCGCGTGTCCTTGCCCGTGTAGACGGTCGCGCCCGCGCTCCAATCACGCTCCGTCGATTCTTCGAGCACGAACGTCGCGCCCGCGACGCCCGACGCCCAAGAGAGCGTGTAAGTTCCGCTCTCGCTGAAATTGCCGGGAGAGGCGAGCAGCGGGCGTTCGATCACTTTGATGTCGCAGTTGAGGAAGTGGCCGAGTTGCGGGCGGCGCACGAGCGGCGGGTCTTCGTGCTTCCGACAGTCGAGGAAGTGCCACCATTCCGGACGCGGGAACGGCTCGGAGCGGCGCGCCAACGGGGCTTTCTCCAACGTCGCCTTGTTCCAGCCGCGATGCACCGCGTCCGGCACGGAGACGATAGTCACCTCTTCGAGCGCGAGCGCGGCGTGGATGCCTCGCAGGCGGCGCGGGCGTTCGCTCAGGTAGCGTATGAAGTCGGCGCGTGAGAGCAGATCGTTGAGACTGGCTTCCTTGAGATCGGGGTCGAGAAACAGGTCCGCGTCGAACCCGGCCAGCCCGTCGCGTTCGAGCGGCGTGCCGGGGAGTTTGACGGCGGGCAAAAACTGCTCCGGCAAAAATTGCATCCCGAGCGGGAAGTAGACGACCGCATCGCCCTCGCCCGCCGCGAGCGGGAAACGTATCTCGCCGACGGGTTGCCAGAGTTGTTCCGCAGGTTGATTGACGGGGGCGGTTCTGTCCGTGTCGTAGGCTTCGGCGTCGGTGGGGAGTTGGCCGAAGTAGCGCGGGTGGCTCGCGCCGAAAGCGAGTTCGCCGAGCGTCAACGCGTAATCGCTGCCCTTGCGCGCCCACAACTCGAACGACAGCCGTTCGCCTTCCGGAGCGACTTTCCCGTCCTCTTCCAGCGCGTTTGCCGTAGGCGCGTCCGGCAGCCACCAGAAGCCGCGTCCCTTGATCTGCACCACCTCCTGCGCGCCGGGCAGAGCGGCGTTCGTCGTGATGCCGATCTCGCCGACGGTGATCCAGAGGTTCTCGCCTTCGACGCGGACGAGCGCGCCGACGTTCGGAGCGTCGGCGGCGGCGATGGCGAGATCGAGTTTGATCTCGCGCCCCTCGCGCGATCTCGTCGCGTTGTCCCACGGGTACAGGATCGCCGCGTGGCGACCGGCGAACTCGTCGGCCTGCGTGCGTTCCGGCGGCTCCTGCGGGTCGTATCCAATCGGCGTCTGCGGCTCTGACGTGTAGATGCGCGCCTCGACGAGTTTCGGATTGTCGGGCGGCGCGTGCGGGGATGTCGCGCGCAGCCAGACCGGATGCGCGGCGTCCGTCTGCACTGTGCGTCGCGCCGTCGGCGAACTCGCGTTGAGCGGCGCGATCCCGGTCGCCTGAAACATCAACACGTACTCGTCCTTGAAAGTGAGACGCAGCAGATCGCCCGCGACCAGATCGTCGGGCGAGTCGAGCGCGAGTTCGGCGCGGAGTTTCACCGGCGAGAACGCGAGCACCTGCGCCGGGCGGCTGACGAGCGACGCGCCGACCGCCAGATCATCGGACCAACTGCCTTCGGAGCGCGCCCGCACGTATGCCGGGTTGAGTCGCTCCACCGCGCCCTTCCGGTTGTCGTCGGTCGTGTTGAGCGCGCCCGCCATCAAGCCCGGCACGGGGAAACAATTCGAGCGGGCGCGGTTCGGCGCGTCCGTCCCGGCGCGCTCGCGCGCGACGCGCACGATCCAGCAACGCCGCCCGCCGTTGTCGAAGAAGGCGCGCACCGTCGGCGCAAGGTAAGCGAAAGTCTCGACGCCGTGCTTTCTGTCCCACGCGACCCGCGCGTCTTCGCCGAAGATGGCCGTGAACTGCGCGACCGACTCGACGGCGACCGGCAAGTTCAAAGGCCCGGACGCGGCGAAGCCGACGAAGGCCGCCACGTCCATGCGTGGCAACCACTCGTCCAGAGTCGGCGCTTGAGCCTCGAAACGAAACCCCGGCAGACGCCGCGTGACGACACGCTTCAACATCACTCACCCCATCCCGAGAGAGTTCGGCCACAACGGACAGGCGAAGCCGCTCGCGGCGGACCTGCGCCGCCTGCGTTTACGACCCGCGTCCGTCGCGCGCTATTCCATTTCCAGACGCTCGTAGGCGAGCGTCAACTCTTCCATCGCCACGTCCGTGCCCTTCGCGTTCATCGGGCCGCTGACGTGTTTGATGATGCGCGCGCGCAGCAGCTTCCACGTCTGCACGACGGCGGTGTGGTCCTCGTTCTGCAACTGGATGACGACCGTGCGCTCGGCCATCTGGTTGCCGTTGCGTATGTCGTCGAGCCACCTGTAGAGATTGAGCGAGCCGATCACGCCGCGCTTCAGAGTGACATCGGTGGACTTGTTGAGGCCGGTGATTTTGCGCACGCTGTTCTCTTTTGAGTTGCCGGTGCGATACTCCGACACGGTGACTTCCATGCCGATGTTGCTGCACTCCTGAAAACCCGCCTCTACCCCATCGGTTGTGCCTGTGCCGAGGTCAACCAGAAAATTGAACTGCACATACGGACGATCACGTAGGACTGCCATGTCTTCCTCCTTCTCAAAAACGATGAAGTAGGAACGCGGAGCGATGAACGGAAGAAAGTTGCTGTCACTTCATCGTTCCGCGTTCCGCGTTCATCGTTAAACCTTTCTGTCCGCCGTCCACTGGCCGATGCGGAAGATGACGAACTCGGCGGGGCGCAGCGGCGCGACGCCGACGAGACAGACGAGCCGCCCGTTGTCGAGATCGTTCTGCGTCATGGTCGAACGGTCGCAGCGCACGAAGTAAGCTTTGTCGGGTTTGTCGCCGAGAAGCGCGCCCATCTGAAACTCGTTGAAGAAGAAGTCTTCGATGGTGCGGCGCACGTTGTCCCAGAGCATCGAACCGTTCGGCTCGAAGACCGCCCACTGCGTGCCCTTGTCGATGGAGCGTTCGAGATAGGCGAAGTAGCGACGCAGGTTGACGTATTTCCACTCGGGGTCGGAACTCGTCGTGCGCGCGCCCCAGAGACGGAAGCCGCGTCCCTCGAAGAAGCGGAAGCAGTTGATGCCTTCGGGGTTCAACACCTCCTGCTGCGCGCGGTTGAGCATCTTCTCGAAGCCGATGGCGAGATTGACCACTTCGTTTGCGGGCGCTTTGTAGACGGCGCGATTGATGTCGTTGCGCGCGTAAATCCCGGCCACGAAGCCGCTCGGCGGCAGGTTGATCTCGCTGTTCGTGACGGGGTCGAGCACGCGTATCCACGGGTAGTAGAAGGCGGCGTACTTGGAATCGATCTTGGCGCGCATGGCGCGAACTTCCGAGATGGATTGATTGTCGCCGCTGTCGATGACGGCGATGCGGTAGCGCATCCGCTCGGCGTGGGCGATGAGCGCGTTGACGATGGCCGTCGCCTCGGAGGTGTTGTCGGCGTAGTTGGCCGTCGCGCCGGGCGTGGCGACGATGGAGATGTCTTCGAGGTCTTCAAAGGAGACGAGGCCGAACTTGGCGTTGGTCTGGTCGTTGATGTTGCCGGTGTACTCGTCCGCGCCGGGCAGTTGGCCGTCGTTGCCGCCGGTCAGGAGAATTTCGACGCTGCGTTCGCTGTCGGTCGCGTCGAGGTTGCCGAGAAGGTTGTCGCTCAAACTCGCGTTCGAGTTGGAACTCACGCCGTAGGCGACGAGCGTCTCGATCAGTTCGACGCCGGTGGTGAGGCCGTCGCCGACGAGGACGACGATGGGGAGCGTGCGCGCCTGCGAGAGGCTGCTCGGGTTCTGCGAGAAAGCGTCGCGGATGGAATCGGGCGTGCCGAAGGTGTTCTCGTGTTTCGGGTCGAGCGCGATGTTGTCCCAGACGTTCGTGTTCGAGCCGTCGGCGGAGGTGACGGAGACGGTCAGCGTCACGACGCGTACCTCGTCGCCCTCGGTGATGCTGAGCGAGTCGAAGCCCGAACCGGAGGACGTGTTGAGCCGCAGGTCGTTCGCCGTGGTGGTCGCCGTGTCGCCGAAAACCCACGTCTGTTCCGCTTCGTCGTAATGCGCGAGACGGAAGCCGCCGCTGCCCGGCGAGCTGTCAACCGGACTCGTCACGTTGCTCAACCACACGGTGTCGAAAGCGCGCAGCGACTTGGCCGTGAGCGCGCCGTCCGTGCCCGTCAGGATGTTCTGGCCGAGCTTGACCGTGATGCGGACGCGCACGTTGCCCGCCGCGCCGGGGAAACGCGCGCGCACGAGCACGGAATCGTCGGCGACGGGCGTGTTCGCGTCTTGAAACATCCACGCGCGGGCGTGGCCGTCGGAGTAGAACGCGCCGGTCTGGCGCGGGTCGTCTTCGAGTATGTTCGCGCCCGGGCGTTGATAGACGTTCTCCACGCCGTCGGCGTCGCCGTCGATGACGAGCGGGCGGAAGATGCGACCGATGTAGAGCCGCTTGCCGCCCTCTTCAAAGAAGGCGCGGACGGCGTGCCAGAGATAGTTGTGCGTCTTCGCGCCGCCGTCAAACTCAAGTTTCTGCCGGTCGCCGTAGACGCGCTCGAACTCGACAAGACCAGTGATGATGTCCGGCTCAAGATCAACCGGGCCGAAGCGCGACGCGCCGACAAAGCCGGTCGTGGTCGTGCTGACGCCTTCGATGGACTTGGCACGAAACGAGGTCTCCTCGATGTACACTCCGGGAGCGAGATATTCAGGCATGACTCCTCCTTCAGGGCGGTGAACCCGCCGGGGTAATGAACAGAACCGACTGCGGAGCCGGCGGTGAAACGGTGATCGAATCCTGCGATTTTAAAATCAGTTCCTGTCCGTATTTCAGGGTCGCGCCCGCCAGTTCTTCCTGACCGGCGAAGTCGGTCCACAGCACGGCGTGCGGCGCGTTGAGTTGATCGAGCGTGGCGCGCAAATCCGGGAGCGGCGCGAGTCTGGTCGCGGCTGCGTCGGGTTGCGGGGCGTAACCGGCGTTGAAGGTCAACTCCCAAGTCTGCTCCAAGAGCGGCACGTTCTTGTTGACGGGCGGCGAGGCGACCGGTGACGCGAGCGGCGAGTCGGTCGGCTTCGGATAGGGAAAGATGAGCGCGACGCTTCCACGCTCGTCGCTCAAGCCGCGCGCTTGCAGTTGGCCGTTCAGGCGCGCTTCGACGACAGCCCACGCGGCGGGCGCACCGGCCTGCGCGTTCCACAGGTCGGCGCGGATAACGGCCATGCCCGAACTCAGCGCGCGCGCCGGGGCGGAATAGAGCGGAACGCTGCGCGCGCCCGCAGGCGGCGAAGGCTCGAAGGGCGACAGCCAGTTGAAGAGGCCGCGCGGCGCGGGCAGTTCCGCCTCGAACAGGAAAGGCTGAAAGCGTCGTTCCTGATCGACAACTTCGACGACGAATGTTTGCGGCGGCGGCAAGTTATTCCAGAACTCGTCGTCGCCCGCGCCGTGTTCAAACTCGCGCAAGCCCGGCGCGTGATGCAGAACGTATGTCCCCGAACGGTTGACGAAGGCTTCGACGCGACGCGCGCTGTTGTTCGCCGGGTAGACCGTCACGGTCAGGCCGCCGCCGACTCGCTCGCCCGTCGCCGCGTCGTGGAAGCGCAGGCCGAGCGGCGCAACGTGCGTGACCCTTTCCAACACCTGTCCGGGGTTCGCCATCAGGCGCGCACCTTTCCAAGAGCGAATTCGCGCGTCTGCACCAACTCGGCCTCTTCGAGCGCGACCTTCGACTCGACCGACACCATGCGTATGACGTAGGTGACGAAGAGCGGCGGGTTCAGTTTCGTGACGGTCGCAAGGTTCGACATGTCTTGCAGGTTCAAAGGGTCGAGGATGACCTCGATGGTTTCGCCGGGGCGGAAGGTTTCCGCGTCGGAAGCGTAGTCGTTCAACAAACTCGCGTGCAGCACGGGCACGTCCTGCAACATGCGGATCGCCCAACCGAGTAGAAGTTGCTGCTTCTCCGCCGTCTTGCCCCACGCCGTCAACATGTAGTGAAGGTCGAGCGGGAGCGGCGGACGATAGCGTCTGCCGTCCGCGCCCGTGGTCGGCGGCAGGTTGCGCCGCGAACCGTTGACCGCGATGCGATAGAGAAACAGCGACAGCCCTTCCTCCATCGGCGACAGGAAATCCTTGATCTGGTAGAGGCTGAACCGCGCGCCCTCGAATTCGGGCTTCGGGCACGCGTCGCCCAGCAGTCCGATGATGGCCTGCCCCGCCGCCGCAATTGCCTCATAACTCGCCATCTATTAAGTGACCAAAAAACGTGCGTTGTAGTGCCACAGGTCGAAGCCGGGGGCGCGTTGCTCACTCGTGCCGCGCCGGGGGGATCGTGAAGCGTCTGAGCCAGTGTCTCAGACGCCAACGCCCGCCCACCTCCACGCCCATCTCCGCCAGATACGGCTCGATGAAGGTCTTGATCTCGTCGAGGTCTTTGAGATAATGCCGCGCGCCGCCGGAGACGTGTGTGATGTGGCCGTGCCATTTCACGCGCTCAGCTCCGCCGCCGACGCCGGTGGCGGCTTCCGTCCACAACTTGACGATAAACGAATCCACATGAGACTCAGGCAAGTCCATGACGACCCCGTGCGAGGGGATGGGCTGTGAGATCGGGCTGACTGTGTGACCCTCACGCAGTAAGTCAGGTTTGTGGCAGAAGCCCACGGGGTCAGACCAGCAATCATGCGCGGGGATGTGTATAACAGGCGGGCTGACGGGCGTGCGTCTCGCGGGCGTCTGCCAAAGCGTCTTTGCGGAATTTCGGAATTTCCGATTGCGGAATGCGGAGTGCGGATTGGGGAGACAAACTGCCTTCTTTAATCCGCCTTCAGCATTCCGCAATTAATTTTTGAGTGCTTGTTGGACGGCTTTGATGTCTTGTTGGATGCGGCGTTGCACGTCGGACATGACGAGTTGGAGTTGTTGGAGGCGACCGAGCACTTCGGGCAGAGAGGTGGCGGGCGTGGCGTTGTCGGTTTCGGGTTCGGTGGCGGGCAGGGCGCGTTCTTCGAGTTGGTCGAGGCGGATTTGCTGGTGAAGCGCGGCGGTGCGGCGGTCCGGCGCAACGTCGAGTTCCTGACGGAGCGCGGCCACGCAGCGTTCGTACTGGCGCAGGGCAGCCGTGCGGTCGCCGGATATGTAGAGCAGGTGCATCAACTGGCGGTGCGTCCGCTCGCGCGCGCGGTCGTAGCGCAGGATGATCGAACCGTAGAACAGTCCCAACTCGTAATCGCGATGCGCCTCGCAATAGCTGATCAGTTTGTCGAGCATCACGAGATACATGTTCTGTAAACGCTCGCGGTCGTACAAGCACCAATCCTGATACCAGCCTTCGAGCAGATCGCCTTTGTAAAGTTCGGCGGCTGCTTCGACGATGCGTTTCGTCTCTTCGTCAAGGTCTTTACCGGCCTTGCCCTGCACACGCGCGAACGCGCGCTCGAAGACTTCCACGTCGAGCCAGAGGGTGGAACCGGCGTTGAGTCGCACCCAGTCGTGCCCCGCCGAGAGCAGCCCGCCGTCATCGTTCGAGCCGCCGCTGTGGCCTTCGAGCGCGGACTGTAAATGCCAGAGAGTCTGGCGAAGATACTTTTTCGATTTGTCCGTGGCCGTCTCGCCCCAGAGCAGGCTGGCGAGCGACTCGCGGGTGTGCGGGCGTTCGCGGTGGACGAGGAGATAACTCAGCAATTCCTGCACCTTGCAGGCGTCAAACCCTTCGAGCGTCTGCCCGCCGGTGTGGACGTTGAACTTGCCGAACAGGTTAATACTCAACGCGGACATTGCATTCATATCCTTTCCCGAGGTGAGGGTTCAAGAGAGCCGAAGCTTCGACGCAAGCGACTACTACCGCTCATCAGGCTGCAAGGGTGATGTCGCAGACAGGTCGCCGCGCGGAACGGCTCAACCCAGCAGGAAGTTGCAGAGAATGTTTCTCCTGACTTCGCCGGGCAACGAAGTGCATCATCGTTCCGGGCCGCGTGAGCGGCTGAGACGGAACAACGAGGCGCGACTCTGTGTGTTGCGGTCTAGTGCATCAAACAGGTGAAGCGTTTGAGGCGGCTCCGAGACGAAGCCGTATGCTGCGAGTGGACATGAGAGAAGTTGTGCCGGGCATGGGAGGATTCTCCAAGTGAGACGGCGAGGACTGAAAATTTTTGAAGCGCACGTAAAGCGGCCAAATCTGTGCTGCGTAAAAGCGCTCTCCCGTTGGAGAGCGTCAACCTGCCTGAGAAGCGTCCTGTGAGACGGCGGGAGTTATATGTCGCCGGTCGCCACTTTGTCAATGCTTAAAATTATCTGTCACCAAAATATAACAACGCTTGCAGCAAACTATGCAGGGACGCCGCACAGACGCGAACCGGCGTCAGCGCGGCGGCGGCACACTGACTTCGAGCGAGAAATTGCCGCCGCGTCGCGCCGCGCCCGGTTCGGTGAAACGCAGGTCGGCAAACCGCACGAGCAACTCCTCGGCGCAGCTTTGCGTTTCGACGCGGACGGCGGGAAAGCGCGCGAAGTCGAGGAAAATTTTGGCGCGTTCGTCTCCGGCGGCACGCGCCGCGAGTTCGGCGGCCTCACCTTGCAGCTTCTCGAAACGCGCCAGCCCGACGGGTGCGTCACGCTCCTCTTCGACGCGCGCCAGCAGCGAAGTTTCAAAACGATAGAGGGCGCGGTCCGTCTCCGTGAGCACGCGCCAGCGCGTCGGGTCGGCCAGCGACGGCATCGCCGCGACGCGCAACACAGTTTCCTGCTGTCGGGCGGCCACAGCCCCGGCCACCGCTTGCGCCCGCGCGAGCGCGCGACCGTGCAGGAGGCCGAGCGCGCCCCAGTACACGACGACGAACGCGAGCGCGGCCAGCGCGACCCGACTCCCCAAACGCGTGGCGAGTTTAAATTGGTGCGCGCAGATCAGAGTGACGAGACACACGAGCCACAGCGCGCGCGATGCGACCGGATAATCCATCCCGGCGCGAAGCGGCAGGACGATAAAGGCGAGAGTCGCCAAGAGCGCGAGCGCACCCCACACGACGCTCTGCCAACGCGTCTTCGCGGTCAGGAGAAACGACGCTCCGCCCAGACTCAGCCACAGCCACGGGTCGACGATGTAGACGAGGTCGCCGTAAAACCAACGCCCGTCCCACGGCAGCAGCGGGCGCACGCCGTAGTTGTTCGTCCAATCCATCAGCGGGTGCGACGCGCTGACCAGCAGCGAGGCGATGACGAGTCCGCCGAGACGCACGCCCGGCTGACGCCCGCGCAGGCGCGCGTAGATTCGGCCTCCGGCGTAGAACAACAAGGGGATGACGAGCGCGATGGCGAGCGTGCCGACGATGGAATGCGTGATGCCGCGATGATGCTTGAGGTAAAACCAACTGCCGCCGTAGACCGCGACGATGTCCGCGTCAGGCGCGTTGGCGGCGACGAGACATACGAGGGTCGCCCCCGGCGACAGGCGTTCCAATCCCGCTTTCGCAGCCGTCAACCCGACCAGCGTATGCGTCAAATTATCCATGGATAAAAAAGAGGTCAGAGGTTAGAGGCCGGAGATCAGTTAGAACAGCTTTTCTACTGATCTCCGGCCTCTAACCTCTGACCTCTGCTTTTAGAAAGGAAGGTTTGCGGGAGCAGGCTCCGCGGGCAGTTGGGCGTGGCGCGCGGGGTCGAGTCGTTCGAGTTTTTGCGTGGCTTCGCGCGCGGCGGCAGACTGCGCGACGGGTTTGCCGTCCTTGCCTTTGGCCTCGCGCGCCGTCTTGGCGATCTGGAAGAAGATGTCTGCGGCCTCGCTACGCTTGCCCTGTTTTTCGTAGACCGAGGCGAGCCGCAGATTCGCAGTGTCAACCGGGACGGACGAATTTTGCGCGCGTGCGAGTTCCGTGTAGAGCGCGGCTGCGGCGTCGTATTGCCCGTCGGCTTCCCTCGCCTGCGCCAGCGCGAACTTTGCGCGCGCCGCCACCTCCGCTTCGCCGCTGCCCGCCAACGCCTGTAATTCGTTCAGACCCTTCTCACGATCAACCGTCAACAAGTTGGCCGCGCGGAAGTAGCGCGCGAGCGACTTGTAAGGGTCGCCGTACTTGTTCTCAACCTTCTGCGCTTCCTCTACGACGCGTTGCGCACGCTCCTTCTCGGTCGTAAAAGTCAGCCCCGTCGCGCCGGGTGCGGCGGGCGCGGGCGAAGCCGACACGGTGGCGTCGGCGATCTCGATGACGCGGCTGAGGGCGCGCGTGGCCTCCTCGGCCTTGCGCCCGCTCCACCACGAATAGACGCCCGCCAGCAGGGCGAGCGCGACCAGACCGGCGAGGCCATAGAGGATCGTGCGACCGCGACCTTCGAGTCGGTCGCCGACGCGGTCGAATTGTTCAAAAGCCTTTTCGCGAAACTTATCGCGCCGCACTTCGCGCGCATGTTTTTTCTTGGATGGAGCCACGTTTTTTTCTCTTGCAACATCGCACGGTTGTGCGCGTTCTGATTTCAGCAGTTAGGGCGAAACGATTCACTCTAACGACCACGGCGCGGGGTTGTCAAGCAAGCGTTCGGGCGCGCAACCCTCTGGCGCTGAGAGACTTTGTTGACCGCCGGTAGGGCGCG
>Ga0307513_10003101_pt1 | contig 22674 bp, 23 predicted proteins | sample 15_EM_MG_FD_202174 | JGI IMG/M metagenome (GOLD analysis project Ga0307513, IMG submission 202174) | Populus trichocarpa ectomycorrhiza microbial communities from riparian zone in the Pacific Northwest, United States - 15_EM | ecosystem: Host-associated > Plants > Roots > Unclassified | place... | reverse complement strand
TTATGTCTTTTTTATATATATATATATATATATATATATATATATAAATAAAGAAAGAAAGACATTGATTTGTATCCCATCTATAGGTAGGTAGGGTCCGCTATTATGCCAGAGCATTCATATGTCATTAAGAGTAACGTGATACCATTTGTCTCATGAAATTTCTTTCTTAAAACGTAAGGGGTTCAGTTCAGTTCAGTTCATGTTCATCATTCTGATTGATTCGAAACCGAGAATGGTCTGTGTCGAAAAAATGGAACAAAGCTAACTACATGTCTGTGCTCTTGGTAACTACCTAGTTAGGTCCTTTTTTTTTTTTTTTTTTTTTACCTCAAAAGCACAAGGAGAACAGCTATGCAACTAATCGATGATCCCTTTTTTCCTCCTCTTTTTGGAAAAGAAAAGTAGTGGTCAACTAGATTGCCTTGTCGTTTCTTCACCTAGACTGAGACGGTGCCAACACGTCCTCTCCAGCTCTAGGTAGATAAACAATGACAATAAATTTATATTTTTTTATTAGACTTTAATCGTGTTTTTAACAATTTTAAAATTTAGTTTAAAATTAACTTTTTAATTTTTTTAAATTATTTTGATGGATTAATATAAAAATAAATTTTTAAATAAAAAAAATCAATTAAAAATCATAAAACCCCATTGACACTACTTCAACTCACACGCAAAGAAAATAGGCTGGAAACATTTGGGTCTCCACTCACAATAACATTTCTCATTTCTCTTCCTGTTTTGTACAGACGTGCCAGCATGTTATGATTTCAAATTCGTCTGAAACAACTATTTTTTTAAGCACCCAGCAGCAGCGGCGCTAACCTCTAAATTAAATGTTAATTAGTACTGGTTAAATGAATAAAAATTTGAACTCAAATGGATTAGATTAGGGTTTGGTACTGTTAAAATGAATAAACAATTGAACATTAAGAGGGGAAAAAAGGTGGGGTGGCAAGTAAAAAGAGCGAAACTACAGCAATGAAAAGGCTAAAACAAGGGCTTTATAAAACAAAGTATAGGGAGATGGGAAAGGGCACACTGTCCAGCGTATCTCATATGACTCCAACTCTCTCCTTCATGTGACTTGCTTCTCTTCATACAGGCAAGCATCAATGTCATCTCCTCCTCGCTTATTCTTGATTCTTTTCTTGCTTGTTTCCACTTCCTCTTTCCTCTTCCAGATCTCCTCTGCAGCCCATGAAGATGAAGATCATGATATAGACGTAGATCCAAACCTCAAGTTTGAGAACCCTAGGATCCGCAGAGCCTACATTGCCTTGCAGTCATGGAAACAAGCCATCTATTCAGACCCACTCAACTTCACGGCCAACTGGAAGGGCTCAGACGTGTGCTCTTACATGGGGATCTTTTGTGCTCCATCTCCCCAGAACAAGAAAGTAAGGGTGGTGGCTGGCATTGACCTCAACCATGCTGACATTGCTGGCTACCTCCCTACCGAGCTCGGCCTTCTTACCGATCTGGCACTCTTCCACATCAACTCCAACAGATTCTGTGGAGTGGTGCCCAATAGTTTCAGCAAAATGAAGCTTCTACATGAGCTGGACCTTAGCAATAATCGGTTTGTGGGCAAATTTCCGAAGGTTGTGCTCTCACTGCCTTCCCTCAAGTACTTGGATCTGCGCTTCAACGAGTTTGAAGGTTCTGTGCCCTCCCAGCTCTTTGACAAGCCTCTTGATGCTATCTTCTTGAACGACAACAGGTTCCAGTTTGGCATCCCAGAGAATCTTGGGAACTCTCCTGTTTCTGTTCTTGTCTTTGCGAACAACAACCTTGGTGGGTGCATTCCAGGCAGCATCGGAAAGATGGGCAAAACCCTGAACGAGATCATTCTCATGAACGACAATCTCACTGGATGCTTGCCTCCCCAGATCGGGATGCTCAAGGAAGTAACTGTTTTTGACGTGAGCTTCAATCATCTTCAAGGCTCTCTCCCTTCCAGCATTGGAAACATGAAGAGTGTTGAGCAACTTGACATTGCACACAACAGTTTCACAGGTGCTATACCTGCCAGTGTTTGCCAGTTGCCTAATTTGCAAAACTTCACCTTTTCTTTCAACTATTTCACTGGCGAAGCTCCTAGCTGTGCTGCTATCGGAGGCGTCTCCAATGGTACCCAGAATTGCATTCCTGGAAAGACAAATCAGAGATCAGCCAAGCAATGTTCTTCTGAAGCTGCACGCCCTGTTGACTGCAGCAAGTTCAAATGCGGTGGCGGTGGTGGCGGAGGTGGAAGTGGCTCTCCATTAACACCACCACCACGGTCGTGGAGAGGTTCTCCAGTTAGAAGGCCAGCACCAAATCCTGCACCCATTAGAAAGCCATTCTTTGCATCACCACCACCACCACCACCCACTTCCAAGTCTTCACCTTCCACCAGATCACACCCCCCACCACCTCCTACAAGGTCTTTCCATCCGCCGCCATCTCCACATTTTGCATCCCCACCACCGCCTAGTAAAAAAGTATCGCCCAGAACACATCTTCCACCACCACCGCCTCCACCCCCATCTCCACCTCCACCTGTAGAACAACAGCCACCAACTTATCACCATATACCGCCACCACCATCTCCTCCTCCTCCACCCAGCCATTACCATTCAAATCATCCAGCACCGCCACCTATCGAAAAAGTCTCACCCGGTACTCATTACCATGTACCACCACCCCCGCCTTCCCATCAATACCAAGCACCACCGCCACCAAAGCAGTCAGCTGAAGTTCCAGCACCAAGTTACCACCCTAACTCTCCACCACCACCCCCGCCTTCCTGTCAGTACCAAGCACCACCGCCACCAAAGCAGTCAGCCGAAGTTCCAGCACCAAGTTACCACACTAACTCTCCGCCACCACCCCCTCCACCAACTAATGGATATACACATTCTCCTCCTCCAACCCAGCCTACAGCTCCAGTTCCATCACCAGTAGAGTATTACCCACCTAAAGCAGCTTCTAGTCCACCTCCACCTCCATTGTATCAGACGCCACCATCACCAAGTTACCACACTAACTCTCCACCACCACCCCCTCCACCAACGAATGGATATACACATTCTCCTCCTCCAACCCAGCCTACAGCTCCAGTTCCATCACCAGTAGAGTATTACCCACCTAAAGCAGCTTCTAGTCCACCTCCACCTCCACCTCCACCTCCATTGTATCAGACGCCACCATCACCGCCGCCGCCTTCAGAAGAACCATGGCTTCCCCTACCACCTCCACCATCAACTGGGTGTATCACTCCAGAATCGCCGCCGCCGCCATCACCTACACCAAGCTATCAGCACCCACACCCGCCGCCGCCGCCACCTACCCCAAGCTACCACCACCCGCAATCACCATCTCCACCACCACCACCACCTATGTCAAGCTATGAACACCCACAATCACCTCCACCACCGCCACCTGTGCCAAGCTATCATCATCCGCAATCACCTCCACCTCCCCCTCATCAACAACAATGGCATTATCCACCATCAATATCCCATCAACAAAGTCCTCCGCCACCTCCCCATAATTCATATGCACCAACACCACCACCGCCGACTCCATCGCCGCCGCCGCCAGCAATTGAGAACACAGTTCCACTTCCACCGATTGTAGGAGTATCGTATGCATCTCCTCCTCCCCCAACAATTCCCTACTACTAAGTGGCAGGTTGCAGGCAGGCATGAGATGATATATTACAAGGATTAATGGCACGGTTTCTAATTTTTTTTTCTTCTAATATTGTTGCACAAGGAGAAGGATGATTAAGAAGATGTGAGTCACAGGTGAGTCGGTCATGTTGAGAAATATTCTTTTGCGTCTACAACATTGACAAATCATCCATCGGTTCCACCCACGCGTTTCGTGTTTTTGCTGAAGCAATTGCTATAATTCTTTTTTTTTTTTTTAATTTGATTTTCTGATTTTTTTTTTATTTTCGAAGAACAAACTAAATTGATCAAGTTGTAGCAATTAATAACATATTATTGTATAAGTTTCTGTTAATTTTGTATCCATAATTTGTATTAATTGATTCTCATCATGCTCCATGATTTTAGTTTTCTGTGCATGCACGGGGCATTCATAGCAGGAGGAGACTAGCAATAGCTAACTAATTATATGTTTATTATAAAAAAAACTAATTATATATTATTTGTTTTTGTGTTTAAAATTATTTTAAGTAAATTTTAAAAGTGTATTTTATTTTAAAATTTATTAAATTAATATTTTTTTAGTATTTTTTAATTTTTTAGATGTTGAAATAAAAAATAAAAAAAATCTTTTATGTTTTTACGAGCAAAAAATACATTATATCACAATATTAATAAATTACATGAGAGTATAAGAGTGTAGTAGTGATTACTTTTTAAAATTTTTTTTTATTTAAAAATATATCAAAATAATTTTTTTATTTTAATTTTATTTTAATATTAACATAAAAAATAATTTAAAATGTTTTCCGGAATCAAAGAGTTTTTAATACACACTAAAAATTTTGTGTTTGCGTTTGATATCTCAATAAAAGATATTTTTCAAAATATTTTTTTATTAAAATATTTTTTAATTTTTTTTTTAATTAAAATTATTAAAAAATATAGAAAAAGTAATTTAATATTTTTTTCAATTCTAGAAGCAGAACATACCGTGCTCTAAAACGCTCAATAATAATTGTAGTAGGTGCTCGTTATTGATTATCATAGCTGGAGAACAGAATTTACGGTTCATAAATATTTGCAGTATATTTCTCATCTTCAGTTGTCTACTGGGAGTCTGGAGGGAGCTGGTACTGTATCTACATCCTCCATTTCTTTCATGTTTAATATTTAGCTTAGCATAAACCATTTTGGCTATTATTTAAAAAGGAGTAGTGATCGGAGAGATTTGTGGGATCGATCAATATTAAGCAGATGTTGAGTTGTTCGTATAATCTCAATTCTTTAAATGACATCGTTTCGGGATGCTATTCAAAAGATTTCAACAAGAACAACGCTGATCTTGATTAAGATTTCTGGAATTGGACTTGCGAATCTTGAAGGGAAATCACTCATTTAATGCATGAAGCTACTAAGATTCTTGGCAGGAGACAGGCATGCATGAGCGTATTTATGTAGAGGACCTACTTTGAAAATGGAGCATGGCAATTTCAGATTTCCTCATAAATGCTCCTGCTGTTCTGCATCAAAGCAAAGCTTTCAATTAGATTTTGGGGCTGGGACGGGACCCTCTGTGCATTTCCTTCAAACCGAAGCGAATATGCAGAAGGGACGGTTCCTGACTTCATAATAATAATATCTGCAGCATTGCATTCAAGTTGTTTTCCTGGACAGGCAGAGAGATTAAAGAGCATTGATAAATACTGGTAGGATGAGCAATAATACATTACAAAAAATATAAAAAATAAAAAGCTATATAACATACACCAGTACTCCCTCCAACCTCTCTGCAAGAGATTTAACCTTGTTGGAAAATAAAAAAACATTTACCAGAAACGTCCAGATTATAGCAACAAACTTGAAAGGATAACTATGAGGAGATATGATCTTGAGTTACCTAAATTATGTAGATATAGGAGTTTGAATTATTCAAGTAGGAACTCCGTTGTGATCCTAGTAGTATAAAACTCGTATGTATGCTACACAAATACGCGTACAGAAACATTTTAGTTTGTTTTACATGATATCAAAGCTTTAAAAGACCAACGTCTATCTATGTCTTCCTCGTCTTCTTCCTTCTCTCTCAATTCTGAAACTCAACTACTTTCCAATCATTCTTCTATTATTTCCATATCTAATGTGGTCGCCGTCAAATAATTATCTTCCCTGGAAAGCATAGATAGTGCCTTATTTCAGGGGTCAAAATCTCTTCATACCAACACCAACCCAAGTCATTTCTATCTCTAACAATGGAGTTATTTCTGAAATACTAAATCTTGCGTATGCTCAATGGGTATGACATGAAAACCTCATTCTTAGCACACCAATGTCTTCCCTTGCTAAAGGTGTGCTTAAACAAGCGGTCAATTACACAACATTTCACGCTGTGTGGCATGCTCTTGAGGAAACCTTTTCTTCCTGATCTTATGCGACAATTTTCCAAATACGCAAACATTAATTGGCCACTGCAACTAAGGGAAATCAATCTGCCACAAATTATCTTATTTTCATCAAGAGACTTACAGACGAGTTAGCCATTGTTGGACAGTCTATAACATATGATGATATTATCACTTGCATACTTGTAGCATTAGGCCGTGAAAATGAACAATTTTATGCTGATAATAATATTTACTTTGAGTTTCATGCTCGTTTCTTTCTTGTCAAGTATGTTGATAATAATATTTTATGTTGATGATAACAATTTATTGCTATTTACTGAAGCATGCATCCAAGTATGCTCACTGGCAAGGAGTTCTCTCTACTTTGCTACAAAATAGCACCTAGTTTTTAGTTTTACCTTCAGCTGTTACCAATATTGTGGGATGTTGTTGGGTTTATGAAATTAAAAATAGAGTAGATGGGACTCGTGAGCATTACAAATCTTGTTTAGTCGCCAAAGGATTCCACCAACTACAAGGAATTTGCTTTTCTGAGACCTTTAGTTGAGTTATTAAACATGCAACTATTTATTTGATACTCTCCGTTGCAGTTTTTTCTAATTGGATTATCAAGCAATTTGATGTACAAATTGCCTTTTTGCATAGTGATTTACAAGAAGAAGTGTTCATGTCTTAACCATAGGGTTATGTTCATCCTCCATATCTCAATCATGTCTGCAAGTTATATAAATCCCTCTATGGTTTATGGCAAGCTCCAGGAACTTGGTTTTCTAAACTTTCAGACAAGCTTAAGTCCTTAGATTTCCATGAACAGAGATGATACTTCTCTACTTTCAGACAAGCTTAAGTCCTTAGATTTCCATGAGCAGAGATGATACTTCTCTCTTTGTTTTCCATACAACTATAATTGTTGTTTATATTTTTATTTATGGTAGTTGATGATATCTTCATAACGGGTTCAAGTCCAGCTGCCATCGATAATATAATTAACTGTTTGAAGGACATATTTACTGTCAAAGACCCGAGTTCTTTAAATTACTCTCCTTGTATAGATACACTTGGTCTTTTGGAACTGTAAATAACAGCGTACTGTAGCTCGCAGCAGTTCTGATGCATAATATAAAGCTCTATCAAATACAACATCAAAACCTATATGGATCAAGGTGGTTTTATTTGAACTTGGTTTTCCTCGACAAGAAGCTCCGATCCTATAGTGTGATAATTTTGAAGTAATTTATCCAGATCTAATATTGTATTTTGTAACCATGTAGTAGGTGATCCAGTGATAATAACTTGGTATTAAGAGGTTTTTTCTTCTATGTTCTTAGATTCGAGCCCTATGGTTGTTAATATGATGGTCACTAGAGACTTACATGTTCGTTAACTTCAGGGTCCGTGAGATTAGTCGAAGTGCATACAAACTAGCCCGGACACTCATGTTAATAAATAAAAAAAAAAACAATATTGTGTTTTGTGCCAAAATAGAGCACATCGAATTAAATTTTGACTTCGTTAGAGATCAAGTTTGCAGTAAACAGTTAGTGACTCAGTTTCTTTCCAGTAGAGTTCAATTGGCTAATGCTCTAACCAAGCCCTTACCAGCAATAAAAACACAAACAAGTGCAAAACAATCTTAATGTTCGTGCTCTACCCTCTAGATTTTGAGGTATAATTAAAGGATCAAGTACTTGTAACTAAAGATAGGAAAGATTAGTTTCTTGAGTGATTGCCAGCCATCCAAGCCATATGAAGTGTCAAGATTATAGCAGCAAACTTAGAAGGATAACTACGAGGAAATATGATCCTGAGTTACTGGAATTATATAGATATAAGAGTTTGAATTATTCAAGTAAAGTAGGAATCTGTGGTAATCTTATTAGTATAAAACTCATATGTATGGTACACAAATACACATGCAAAAACACTGTAGTTTTTCAATTGTTTTACACTTTCTATGGTGAGAAAAGGAGGAAAATAAACCAGTCATGCCTTGTTACCATGGAAACTTACCTACCCTAAAATCCCATATATCTTCAAAGGTTAGGTCGGGAAGCTCCAACAATGGACCTGAGGTTGGGACAAGGATGACAAAATTATCTACTATTTGAGATATAATTCAATATGACACAAGTCAATGCTAGTTAGTTGACCCGTGTTATGATGCAGGTCAGATAAAAAAACATATATATATAAAAAAATATACATCATATGTTGTTAATGCATTTCTTAACATAAAAAAAAATAATTGAATATAAATCAAAGAATTGATGCATATATTTAATAAAATAAATAGAAAATTATATACATTAATAAATGATAAAAAGAATTGTTAAATATATTACTCCGCGGGTAGAATCTCAAATTAGTTTTTAATATGGTTGAAAAATATGTTAATGTTGCAAATCCTTATCATGATTTTGTTAATTAAAAAATATAAAGATGTTGTTCAAGCCTAATGAAATAAATTTTAAAATGTATGAATAGATAAGCTAAGAAAAGATTGTTAATGCTAATTAAATACTAAAATAAAATGATAATATTTCTGGGTTCTGGATTTTGACCGGGTCACCCGGATTAATTTTTTTTAAAATCAAAACAATATCATTTTAATAAAAAAAAAACAGAAGTCAACGGATTGCAACCAGGTTTTTGACCGGGTCGCCAGGTCACACCGGGTTTTTTCTTCAATCCGGTCCGGTTCTAGTCCCAAATTAGCCAGGTTCCGAGTCGACCCGCCAGGCCGGGCTGGATTTCAAAACTATGCTAAAAAGCAGTTTAGACTCCTCAATGAACTTGTTAATAAGCTCAAATCAGCCTTCGATCCCTAAAAAAACTAACTAAATTCAAAAAAACATTCCAAAGGCTCAATCAACCTTTTTAACCAAGATGGATGGTTAAAAACACTACAATTGAACTCTTTTTGCTAAATAAAACCCAACGATGAAAGAAAACAGTTTTCTTGATGCCTGGATTGTGGGTAACAAACTATCCTCCTCTCTCCTCCCCCTTTTCCCTACGACCCTCCTTTTCATTTTTCAAATTTAGGAACTAAAAATGCTAAAACAATGATTAAAAAACATGAAAACCTTAAGAAACATGGATCAAAATAGAAAATAAAAAAGCTTAATGAGTATTATTTCTCTTACCGGTTGGTAATTCGATCCATCAATTGAGACAACAACAAATTTTACTATTCAAATTTATAAAACGATTGAGCGGTTAAATTTATAAATCCAGTGATTGATTTGAACAGAATTAAACGTATTTATCATTCATTTTCTAATCTTTACTAAATTATCAGCAATTTTTATCATGTAATAATTTTATATCATAATCATAGTCCAATCTTTCCGAACTCATCTCATATCGTTGTATTTCATGGTTCAAATTCACAATTAATAAATAATACAAGATATTGCATAATTTCCCAAGAAAACATTATAAATTCAAATTATACATTTAAGATACAAAATTACAAAACAAGGACCATAACATTGTAAGATTTACTAGGAAATCTTATAAAAAACATACAGCATTATATTCTCAATATAGATTTCCAATCTAATTTTACCTTACAGAAGGATTATTTTTCACATTACAAAAAGACTATTTTTCTCAAAATTACAACTTCAATGATTATAAAAAAAAAACACACCTTAATCATTTCAATTTCACTGTGAAGTACCTGAAATTAAATTAATAATAAATATGAGTTAAACTAAACAATTAAAAATTCTAATTGTGATATACATGCTTAATTTATTTCTCAAATTATTTTAAGCCACACTTTCTAAGTCATTCTCAAATCTTTATAATCATTCTAGCATAATTCCACAACGATAGATTATTTATTTTTGCTATCTTTTTATTTATTTCCATCATTTAATAACTTGATTTTTCAACCCAAAATCAAAATTAAATCTACAATCCATTATCGAGCCCTAAATAAACTACAAATAGCTAATTCTACCGTCCATAACCAGACACAAATCTTATAAAAGAATGACTAACTTCTCAACTTATTATTGGACATTAATTCCATCTTAGAATAACTAGTTTCTTAACTCATTATCAGGCATTAGCTCCATTACATAATAATTAATTCCGCATTAGTTCTATTACATGATGACTAGGCAGTTGTTACATTATAAGATGCTAGTTCTTCAATTCATTACCGGACACTAATTTGGTTTTAAGATAACTAGTTATTCAACCCATAATTAGTCACTAATTTCATTTGAGGATAAATAGTTCTGCAGTCCATTACTGTGTACTGACTCCATTACCATCTCATGTATCAACAAGCACGTCATATTATTTTGCATTCAATGCTTAGTAATAATAATAATAATAATATTAACTGGAAAAAAGAAGAAGAAGACAGGAAGGAAACTACCCTCTCTCTTTCAAGTGTTTGTTTGTGTAGAAAGTAGAATCCAAAATCCCTATTTATTTATTTATTTAAGATCTTTACTCATCACTGACTCACTCTTTCTGTGGGTGAGTTTGCTTTCGCGTTAGGGTTTCATTCATTTCATTACTTGTAAGCCCTCGCTTTCTTTTTGTTTGACTACATAATCACAGCTTCATTTTTGCTTATTGCTTTTTTGATCGGCTTGGTTTTGCAGATACTTGACGATTTGAGCTAAATTCAATTCAATTATACAGAATGGTATCTTTCTTTCTTCATTAATTATTGTTATTCCTTTTTTTTGTGTTTGGTGATAAAATTTGAGAGTTTACTAATCAAATTGAATGGATGATCAGAATTACCTAATTGGAGCTTTCAAGCCTTCATGTAATATCTCCACCACTTTTTCCGATGCAAAAAATCGCAAGCAGGTGTTTTTTTTTTTAATTTTAATTTTAATTTTAATCAACTGGATCCCATCCATCCATCATTGTTTGTGATTGTGGACTCATCAAATCAAATCACATTGGGCTGATTGGTAGGTTCCGATGAAAAAGGAGAATGGTCAAACAGTTATGGTTCCCCTCTTCCAGAGTCAAGAAAACATTGCTGGACAGGTGCTCTGTAGTAATGCTGTATATCTTGCTTGATTCATCTTGGCTTCTTCATTAATAAATTTTTATTTTTATTTTTCCTTCAGATTTCTATAGAGCCTCTCCAAGGGAAGAAAGTTGACCACAATGGTGTTAAAGTTGAACTTCTTGGCCAAATTGGTTAGTCAAGTTTTTTCATTGCATTTCTTGCCATTTGCAACTGCTGTGCGTTGAGTTGCTTCTTTCATTTCTTGAAACAAAATGGTTTCTCTTTGTAACCCAGCCTCCCAGCAAACTTACCCTTTGCTATTATTCATTCATCCATGACTGGCAGTCGAGTCCAAACTTCAAATATTTCCTTTTGTTAATTTTCATATAAAAATATTGTTAAATATTCTGGTCCTCTTCTCAGGATTGTTTTTGTTAATGGTTCAGGCATGATACAAAACCAGACAAGTAATTTTAAACCTGTTGTTGGATTGGCCCTCTCTGAATATTCTTCGTTAATTAAAAAAATATAAAAAGCTTCTAATGCTAGCTGTACCAATAATAATAATAATAATAATTTATAACTACTTCTGTGTTTCTTTTTAAAATAAACATTAATGAATTTTATGAGCTTTGCTAGCTATCCTACAGTGATTTTGAACTGCTCTGTTTTCTACTTGGTTGAAATTGGATTGTTTTGTACTATTTGCATTTTAATTTTTGTTAACTCTCCTGCATGCATGCATTATTTTGTCCTTGAATTGTTTTCCAAAGATTTAAGGAACTTTTTGTTCTACTTCGCAGAGATGTATTTTGATAGAGGCAATTTTTATGACTTCACGTCACTTGGTGAGTATTCTATAAATGACTTTTATTGCTTTAATTTTAGTTTTTTCTTTACACGGTTCCTGTTTAGTTTGTGGAAGTCTATTTTGTGTATTGCAATGATATTGAAAACCAGATTGGATCAGCTGACCTGACTTGAAAACCAGTGAACCCTTTAATTTGGTTTAGGTTACCTCCCAAGTCCTTCCTAGTAAAATCCTTGGTGAATTGTTTTGCCAATGATGAAACTGGTCATTGAAGAGGAAGCACAATAATCAATGGCCTGGGTTTACAATTTAACTTCGGATAAAAAGGTTGAACTTATAATGGTTCAGTGTCTCAAACACATGCTGTGCTATTTGGAGAAATGGGTGCCCTACTAAGCCATCAACTTTTTATTATTTCTTTACTCCTTGTTTTGTATGCGATTGAAAAATAGTGTGTACCATGCATGTTACTTTATCTTTCTTTATAAATTCCATGTTTTATGTACCATTGCGTACTTTTATCTGCTATAAAAATTTGCGTTATTAATTATCAACGATATATGACTGCCCCCTCAATTGCTCTCTGCTCACGACCTTGGAAATAGCCATATTTGTACCCAAACAATAATTGATTGGATTTCAGACATGATTCCACCTTCTCTTGCTTTGCAGTACGTGAATTAGATGTTCCTGGAGAAATATATGAAAGAAAGACGTATCCATTTGAGTTTTCCACAGTTGAAATGCCATATGAAACGTATAATGGGGTGAATGTGAGGCTCAGGTATACCACTTATTTAGTCTTAAAATTTGCAAGTTAAATATTTTTTTCCTTATCCTTCTGTTGATTATTTCAAGGTGTTTTGTGGACATTGTGCTGTTAGTTTTCCTCTGCAAATTATTTCAAATTCAGTATAAGCAGTTTTGAAAATGGTTTTAGATTCTCTCTTTGTAAGTTTTAATAATCCAATTGCACTAGTCCTCGTCTGCAACTAAAACATGGAAGCAATGGTAAACATGGTAGCTCCATGCATTGTGTTACATGTCAAGGCATAGCATGACTTTAATTTGGTTATTGAGTAATTTAAAAATACAAGGCTGCAGTTGATTACTTATTTCTACAATTGAAGCAAAAAGCAATTAAGAATAACATCACAATCTCGTATCATTTCTTGATCATAAATATATCTCTATCAAACTGTTGGCATTTCATGTTTCTTTACCTTTAATTTGTCATCTTTGAAGTTCAGCCTGTGGAGTAAAATAGCGGTTGTCACTAGTTCATCCTAATGTACATCGATAGTCTTAATATACAAATTATTGGAGATGTCTTTTTTCACAATTACCGCTTTAATTTTTAGCATCAATACACTCAATAGCATGGAGAGAATAGAGATAAGAGTGGAGTACAAAAGGAGTGGTGGAATAATATAAGATTAGGAATAATCAGTTGCTTGGTACTCAGGATGGAGATCTAAAATAACTAAACTTTGTGAAATGAAATAGATAAATGATATTATAATAGTTAATTGATGTCTTAATGATTTGCTCATTTTCCTTCTACAGGTATGTTTTGAAAGTGACTGTCACTCGTGGTTATGCAGGAAGCATAATTGAATACCAGGACCTTGTGGTAATTTTTTAAAAGCTTATCACCCATCTCTCATGTGTGGACGGGCGCGCGCACACAGTTTGATGCTTATCGATATATCTCTCAGACTATTGTCTTGTATTTTGCAAATGGGACAAATCAAGTTGCCTTTTCTTGTTGGTTTATGAACTTGTTTTATCTGTATAGCAGAGTGCATTTTTGGGAGCTTAGAGTGTCTTTATTATGGCAAATTAGACATTGACCTCACATATTTAGCCTGAATGGTTTTATAATAGCTGCATCATGTTTAATTCATTGCATACTTTTCTCATGCCTTTTCTATTAACACCTTTTGTGTTTGTCTTGTATTTCATTTTTATGTACCAGGTTCGCAACTATTCCCCCCCTCCAACAATCAACAACTGCATCAAGGTAAGTGCAAAATTCTACTATCTGTACCTGAAACCCGAGCTTCACTGTCCATGTCTCAACTCATTGTGATGCCTCTGGTAGTTTCAAGTAGACAACTCCTTAATGTACAAAGTAATGAATAGCAACCTTGCAATAGTCACAGTATACAATAACCAGATAGTTTTGTGCCCTGGATGTCCATTTTTTTGACTAGTCTAACTCTTTATATTCTTCCTAACAACTTGTGCAGATGGAAGTTGGCATTGAAGATTGCCTGCACATTGAATTTGAATACAACAAAAGCAAGTAAGACAATATAGATTCTGTGAATAGGCTTTTGTCAATCTCTTTATGCTTGTTGTGCTCTTCTTTGGGCTTTAGTAATCCAAGTGTGGCAGGACAATCAGATCTGTAATTTGAAAATTCTTGTTCTTGTGGTTGTTGGCTATGTTCAACTGTGGCTTCTAATCAACCAAGGTGCCTTTCTGGTCATTGCACTTTGATCTGTCTAAACCGGGTGGTTCAAACAGTTTGTTTAGCAGCACACCTGGGAGCTAAATTATTTAGTTGTAGAACTGATTGAAATTTCTGCTATGTGACTTTGAAGGATCTCCCTATTGACTCATTGAAAATTAAACTATGCAGGTATCATCTAAAAGATGTGATTATTGGAAAGATATATTTTCTTTTAGTAAGAATCAAGATAAAAAATATGGATCTTGAGATCAGGCGTCGAGAATCAACGGGATCAGGGGCCAATACACATGTTGAGACAGAGACACTAGCTAAATTTGAGTTGATGGATGGTGCTCCTGTCAGAGGTATGTTCACCATTCTTCTTGAAATTTCTTGTAATCTAACCAAAATAACCACTGAGGCAGTATATGATGAAATGCAGCACAAACTACTATACTCCACTTACAAATTATCTTTGTGATGAGTTGAAAAGTCTTTTGACCAGTGTTTCTACTTCACAAGTAAACGCTGACCTGAGTTTTAAATGAATCTTTTATTTTTATTTTTATTTTTATTTTTATTTTTTTTCAAATTTAGGTATGTTTTGATCTCTTTCTTATATACTTTAGTCAGGAAATATCCTTGTTTTTTGTTATTCTTCAAGGCAATGACATACAAGCATGTGGATATTGTTTCAGGTGAATCGATTCCCATCAGATTGTTTCTTAGCCCTTATGAACTGACACCAACCCATCGCAACATTAACAACAAGTTCAGTGTGAAGTATTATTTGAATCTTGTTCTTGTTGATGAAGAGGATCGTCGCTACTTTAAGCAACAGGAAATTACGATATACAGGCTGCAGGAAAGTTCTTAATCATGTTTGATACTCAGTTATTGTTTTATCCACTGAAAAGAGAATAGATGGTAAACTGTGACACCTTGTATAGCCTTGAAATTGTCAGAGAGGGTCTTGTTTTTTTATTGGTCTAGAATGGTGTCTACACTTGCTTGGTTACTCCGTTGATTGTATATTGCTGAAATTGAGTACATGGGTCACATGAAGACCTGTGTTTGCTTTCTTGCTTCAATCATAAAAAAAATTGTTTTTCTGTTGCCAACTGTCTTGGTCAGCAATGCAACTGCAGCATGTGCATCCTGCAGCTTAGATGGCTTCCTTTTCTTTCTTTTTTTCTCTCATCGAGGGATGATCAGGAACAATTTCTGTTCATATTTTGTCTGGAAATGTCCCGAAGAGTGGGTATACTTTTCGTGCTTATTTGGACAAGTCCATGATACATGTATAAATCCATTGCCAGAAAAGGGCTTGCTTGAGAGTTGAGAACCTGTGGCTAAAGTTGTCCCTGTAGGTTTATCGGTGCGTGGCCACCTGTGTTACCTGGCATTCTATGTTCAGTTTTCAATTCTGTGTGCTTATGCTTCTAGCTTCTTTGCTGGTCGTTATCCTTGGTTGTTTTGGGAAATCTGAGAATTCAAAGTAAAAGCAGAGGTGCACCGTAGCATATCAGTAGAGTTTGTAGAGTTTTGGAGCTGTCAGCAATTTCTTGCTCAATTAATTAATTAATGATTGTATTTTTTGTTTGAAAATATATTAAATTAATTATTTATTTATTTTTAATATGTCAGAATAATTTAAAAATACTAAAAAAATTAATTTTAAGCCACACTTTTAAGAGGCCATGGAGCATTTATGTTTCAGTAAAGACTAGTATGGTACCTGCTCATTGCCGGCGATAAGTTTAAAAAATCTATTCAATATTTTAATTAATTTTAAGATTTTAAGTTAATGAGATTAAAATAAATCAACATTAATTGTAGAAATGTTTTAATTGAATGTATATTTTTTTAATAAATCAATTATTCACGAAGCTGCTTTCCTTCAAGAGTTATTAGTGAGACCAAGAGAGCATTCATTCGAAAGAGGTTGCTTTCCGATAACATTTTAATCACACATGAGAGCATGCATCTTCTTAGAAATAAGCGCAATGGTTCTTGTGAAATGGCTTTAAAACTTGACATGAGTAAGCGTTCTTGATAGAGTTGAATGCTCTTTTTTTCAGAGCTGCTTATACTCAAGTTGAGTTTTCATGGCATCTGGGTAAACTGGATCATGCAATGAATAACCACTGTTACTTATCATGTAGAGGAATTAGACAGGAAGACCCATTATCGCCATTTTTGTTTCTCTTGTGGGCTGAAGGTCTGACATGCTTGTTGCGCCAAGATGAGTATCTAGACACTGTCTCTCAGTGTCACATCCTCTTTGCAGCTTATTCACATCTCTTTTGTGGTGCTGATGATGTTGAGTGCACTGCTACCCAGACTGTTAATTTATTGGAGTCAAAACTCTTTTTCAAAGGCCCCGGAATAGATTGGCAAGTTCCTTGCATGTTGGTGCTCAAGACCGTTCTCTAGGGCTTCCATCTACCATTCAAAAGTCAAAACGCTAAACTCTGGCTCATTCCATGCCATGGCCTGAGAAATTGCTCTGAGATTAGTAGCCTGTGGCCACGACAATTCCAATCTACACAGTGCCCTGCTTCAAACTGCGCTCCTCGCTGTGCCCAGACGTAAGCAGAATGGTAGCTAGATTTTGGTGGGGTCAGCGCGATGATGGAAGGAAAACACACTGGTTAAGCTGGCGTTCGTTATACGAGCACAAAGGTCAGGTTGGTATGGGTTTTAAAGATCTTGAGGCGTTTAACTTAGCAATGCTAGCAAAACAAGGATGGAGGTTACAGTTATCTGTTCTTTAAAGGCAAATATTTTCCTTCCAGCTTTTTTCTTAAAAGCTACCACAGCAACCGATCCTTCATTGGGATGGCGAAGTGTATTAATGGGTAGAGAAGCTCTGAATGAAGGTTTAAGATGGTGCAATATTGCCACAGATGGTGCAATATTGCCACTGGATGTTTAGTTGATTGTATGGATGATCCTTACTTACTCTGTAAACCTCTTTTCAGGCCAATATCATCACGTCCTCTTCCTAGAACTCTACGCTGAGTGCATGAACTGATTGACTGGAATGTTAGATGCCGGAACGAGTCCTTCTTTTCCTCCTGTCAGGCTTGTATGACATTTCTCTTCTGATGGGAAATACTAGGTGATTCTCGTGTTGTGATTTCGGCTATGAAGAAGAAGAGATGTTTTAACCTCAGTGATCTTCACTTGGTTCTTTTAGAACTTGGAGTGATTGTTCTCTTTCTTGTACCAAAAGAGCGTGTAATTCGGCTGTTCATGCACAATGCTTTCATTGGTTTTCACTCTTGCGACAATGTTGAAGTTGCTCGGAGATCATGATGCAAAGTCAAACATATTGCAAATATTTTTTATAAATTAAAGCTCATGTGTGTAAAACTCTTCAAATATTAAATATAAAAAAAATCACAAAAAAATATCTATTAAAAAAAAGTTTGAAAAACTCATGACCTATGTCATAAGACCAAAATAAACTAATAAAAAAGAAATTGAAGGTGACCACAAACCAATCTTTAAAAAAAATATAGAGTAATATAGAGTAATAAAATTGTAAAAGAAATTAAGAAAAATGGCTACCAAATCACATTAACTTCTCAAACTCTTTACCGGTCATTAGATCGGAAGCACCACAAATGGAGAAACCGCAAAGCCCAATCCCCAACAAATCAAACGTTGAAGGATAAAACTGGAAAAAAAATCAATCACGCAAAAAAAATATAATTAAAAGAATGAGAGCAAAAATCAAAATAAAAAATAAATTATAGGTCATTATAAAAATTTAAATTGAAAGGTTAAATTGAAAAGAAAAGAATTAACAAAAGAAAAACGAAATCAAAAGAATGAGGGCTAAATTGAAAAAAATAAAAAATAAAATTTGATTGAATGATGAAATTGAAAATTAATAAAACTTTAATAAAAGAGCTAAAAAAATCAAAAATCAAAAGAATAAGGACCGAATTGAAAAAATAATATATAAAAAATTATAATTTAAGGACAAAATTGAAAACACAAAAAATTTTTATAAAAGGGTCAAGGTTTAAAATAACCAATAAAAAAAATATAAGGACTAAAATTGAAAATTTTAAATAAAAAATGATAAAGGTATACTTTCTATAGAAAAGAGAAAAAAAAAATGATCACCGACAATAAACCATTCATCATCTGTCACCATGTGCAACATCATAAAAAAAAAAAAAACATGGTGACGCTTCTAAAGATAAAGCGAAAAAAACGAGTTTGGCCATTGAAAGGCGTCGTAGGTAATGTTACCTACGAGTTGAAGCATAATGAACACATGCCAACATTTTTTTAATAAAAAATATTCTTCCAAGTTAAAAATACTAGAATACCCTCCATAAACATGAGAATTAAAAAAAAAAACACAATGTAAAAGAACACAAATACTCCTAGACACATACTTTGTTTTTTTTAAGGGTAAAAACTATTTTTATTTTATTATAAGATATGAAAAACCTAAAAAATCATTGGTCGACAACTCAAATTTTTTTTTACCTTAAGAGGCAAATAAATATTATATTTACTATTTTAAAGTTTTGAAAGATCAAAAATCCTCTTATCAACAATTCTAAAATTTATTTATCTTGGAGGTAAATTTGTTATTTTACTGTAAAATTTTTGAAAATAACTAACATGCCTGAACAATCTTTTAATAATTAGTGGACCTCTAAGAAAGACCAAATCACCCCACAACCAACTCGAGCAAAAATATAATTTCACTATAGCAAATCCAAAATAAACTGGAGCTGCAATGAAAAACCTACACTTTCATTTGCGCACCTTGGCAACCACAACCAGTATAACACATACATTACATGAAAATCGAGTCCATCTCTATTTATTTATGTCCACAACCTCTATACACAGAATTAAACTTTTGTTTTCTATCTATCGTCTGTCCAGCGAAATAACTAACCCCATTAATGGCTCAATAATCTCTACAGACTACTCCCAGCCCCTGTATAGGGAGGTGGTTCATGGATTAACGAGGTAAATCTCTTTCATGGTTCAAACAAAAAATGCATCACACTTCCACCTCAACTTCCATTCGTTAACATGATTATCTTTGAAAGCAAAACAACTACAACACATAGGCTTCAAACGGACAGACCCCATCAGCTGACCATTTTAAAGGGATAACGTGAACAAAGCAAGCGGGGCTTGGTGCTGCCGATGTGCATTCTCACTGGCATCATCCAAAGCGGATCACAATACATGATATATCATCTTTACTCTTTCTGGCCAGTGCCTCAGATGTCAAGCGCTTAGCTGCTGCTTTTGGATCTTTAATTGGTTTCACTAAATCGACTGCCTCCTGATTCTTCATGACCTGCACAAGTGATTCAGTATCATGTACGCTCAATGGAGGGAATTCGGTAATCATGCACAGTTTCATTGCAATTCAGGCCTCTAGCAAAAATCAACGAAGTAAACATATGTGATTCAATGGTTCAGCACATGCTTCCAAACTCCAATAACAGAAAGAATTGTAACTTTCATATGCTAGTGCACCGACAGCAAACTTAGTTCAGAAGTTTCAGCCTAGCAATTCTATAAATATTGAATATTATCTTAGGACAAATTGATGCATTGTGCTCCTTGACTGTCAGTGTCTCAATTTTGTGCGGGTTTGGAAATGAATAGGGCTTTGATGTGATCCAGCTTGACTCATCTAATTTTAGCAAAGCTCATGCTCAACTCATATTCATGACAAGCCAAGGATGTAGAGGTTGAGCTTGGCATGTAGACAACTTGGCCTTTTTACATTCAGTTGTGGAGTTTAACCTGGGTCCTGCTGCTGTGTAACTGTTAAGGAAGTTGTGAGCACACCAATTACTATGATCATGTCCTACTTGATCATAGTTAATGATACCAGAAAGGGGGGATGGAATTTCAATGGGAATTCTGGATATTTGTATGTTCAACCCTTTAGGGATACAAAAATCACAACTCTATATAAAATCACCACTCTTAACGGGAATGAACAAGGACTTGAACTCCCAAAATTTAAAAGACACAGAAAAATCACCACCTTAGAGATTAGAGTTTAAGATAGCTCATGTCTCAATGGAATCCACCAAAGAGATACAGCACTAAAAATAAGGTGTCAAGCTTAACTTGATTTTCATTAACTCAACAATTCTCTATGCCATTCTCGGGTTGTGACATGTATATATAGATGAAACTAACAAGTAAAAGACAAGAAAACATTGACAAGTGAAGAAGTACTTTTCAAATATTAAAAGCCTGCAATAGAAAATTAAGCACCTCGAGTACAAAACCAACAAGTAAAATGACAAAACATGAAACTCTACACCTCGGAACAAATTTTTATACTTGCTAGCTACAACTTAATATCCAAGGAGACAGATTTTTTTACAAAGCTACCAACATGTGGATTCAAGTCCATTCTAGCCCAAAATGTTGATTTTATTGACATGGCCATTTTTTTACCTAAGCCTACCTCCTCACCAGCATGTAATCTTTAGGCTTAAATCTTCAAGATCCTAGTACTAGCTTGTTGAAAATATGGAAAGGCCATTTTCTGCAACTTTGAGTACCATATGTGAATTTCCATTTGTTTCTTGTAATACATGTTAAGCTCTTGTGTCAGTTAAGAACTGGGAGATCAGGGACTGAAGAATTTCAGCAGAAGGGTACATTTGTTTTCGAGGACTCTAGTTCGTGCTTAATGCATAAACTTAATAACCAACACATGTCACATATACATACAACTGTAGACAGCAAATATGAATTAAGGAATGACTTCAAATACTCAACAAAGATGAAAGCCTATTGAACATTGTTGCACATATTATTTTCTGCAGGTGAATGAAAAAATAGAAGTTGACAATTACTGGTGAATACACCAATATTTTCTAACGTGTGATGCAGCAGTTATCAGTTTTCGATATTCAAATTCTAATGGTGAGCCATGTCATTTGAAAGGGTTCTAGGTGTGACCCAACTGAAGTCTCATTTTTTCTTTGTTTCTAGCAGCAGATTATTTGTTTAATCCTACATCACTCAAACCTCAAATCTTTTTATTTGTTTCTTGTAACAAATGTCTTAAAACCAAATTAAGGTTTGAAACGTCAATTATTTGACCAGGGAGAGTAATTCGAGCTTAAAGGACGAGAAAGGAATGTGGGAAAAGAAAGGAAAGCAAGAACTTTGAGAGTTCTTTTGTTAAGTTACCAAGCTAAAACACCAACACCGTTACATGGACAGTTTTAACAATGCTCACCAAGAATCGCTCCCATATTGGCAAAGTATAGTTCTTGGTTAAATTCCCCAAATAACTTTACCTAGCTCAAGGCTTCCTATCTGCTAAACAGTGTTCCTGTTATCACTACCATGTCAGTTACATTCATGCTGGGCTAGGAGAGCTACTTATCAAAAAATAATTGGAAACTCAACCATCACAAACTCCTAAGTAATATGCATGATCTGATTATTTAAGAAGTAAGAATTAATTAGGAAACAGTTAAGGGTGGGACAAGCATCTGATCCATCCTGGGCCCAAAACAAGTTCTCTTTATTCAAATTTTCTGGAAAATTATGTCATTTCCACTGCAGAGTAAACTAAAATCCATCAAACATCGCCTCCAAAATGTAAATTGCCCGAGTAGTTTTAACTGCCCCCTTCTCTAAGCTATTACATCTCTTGTTTTTTTTTCTTTTTTACCAACTAGTTTCTTCTGTAATCTAAATTTTTAAACCTCAATCTATAAATCAACATCGATAAAGATAATCAAATCCTCCTTGGAAATTTGACATACTATAATCAAAGCAACCTAACTACAAATTAAAATCAATCCCACCCCTTAACATGTTCGAAGAAATTCCAAAAACATGCTGAAATGGCCAGGAGACATGGTAAAAACTTCATGATAAGTTTCTTAAAATTGTCAACTGTTCTTAAATAAGTATATCCAGGTGATATCACAAGGATGCATACTCTGAAAATGGATTTACTAAATTGAATATCATCTAAGATCCCTGATTCCATAATTCCACTATGTACCTCATCATTGTTTTCTGTTTACTTATTCAACCCATCCTTTTGTCAGCTAATCCTTCCTATAAATCAATTAATTTCCATGTCAATCACATAAATTTAATTCATCTGCTGATAGAAGATAATATTTTGGGTTAACACACCGACAGTCTTAAGTTCCTAGGTCCGCCACCAACTAAGTGTAGTCTGGTGTCAACATGACAACAAGTGTCACGATAAGTAGGATCATTTCATACATGGTTGGAAAACAAATAACAAAAAAGCAAACACCATGGAATAGATTGCATGATGATGCACAAATTCAAAA
>Ga0307513_10003100_pt1 | contig 22676 bp, 32 predicted proteins | sample 15_EM_MG_FD_202174 | JGI IMG/M metagenome (GOLD analysis project Ga0307513, IMG submission 202174) | Populus trichocarpa ectomycorrhiza microbial communities from riparian zone in the Pacific Northwest, United States - 15_EM | ecosystem: Host-associated > Plants > Roots > Unclassified | place... | reverse complement strand
ACCCTACTATGTACAGAACTGGGGGCTACAAAGGCAGTGATAGAAGCCAAGCTTCTAGCAGCAAACCCCATACACCAAAGAAGGAGAATACCTACTGCAAGGCTTCTACCAGATCAACACCCAGGAATACAGGCAAAGGAAAGGCCTCGGGCAAGAAGAGGACCCATACCAAGTCCAACAAGGCAAGTAATCCCGAGATAGCTAGCTGCAAGGCAGAAGGAGCCTGTTTCTATGGTGGCAAAAGCGGACGGAGGGCAAATGAGTGCCCAAAGAAACAAGTTAAGACCAACCATGTTCGCCTCTCTGAGAAAAGCTCATAGAGCAGCGAAGGCGAATATGAGCCAGACACAGACCGTACAGTGGGCCTAGATGGCAGCGGCTCTATCAGAACCTACAAGACCACGGTAGACACGCCCAAGGACAGGCCATTCCAGGCACTCGAATTAACTATAAACATCAATGGCAAGCATGCCAGAGCCTTCGAAGATACAGGAACCATTGGCATTACCCTGATATCCAACAAATTCGTTACAACACACAACATCCCCTACACTGCTAGGAAGAATCCCGTTACTCGTAAGATGGCCGTTAAAGGATGGCGCTCAACTCGCAACTTCTCAGTTGAGGTTTGGATTCCGCTAGGCAAGATGAGAGTCAACAAGGTGCTTATGCTGGTTACGCCAGTATCAGACTACGATATTCTCAGGAGTATGGACGATTTCATAAGGCTAGGAGCAGTATTCGATTGCCAAAAGAACAGCATCTAGTTCTCCAAGTACAAGATCAGAGTCACCTGTGATGGACAATCCACAGAATCAAGATCAGCCATGACAAAGCCACAGGAAGTACAGGACTTCCTGGCGATGTTCCCCCTAGTATTCGTCAAAGGGGTACCTGAGAAACTGCCCCCAGTACGCAAGATAATCCACAGAAAAAGCCTCATTGACCTGACAAAGGTGTTAAAGACACCCACTTTCAAAGCGCTACAAGCCTTGATGACCAAATCCAAGGCATGGATCAACAAGCAGATGAATGCCGGTACCCTCCATAAGACCAGTGTGGCCTGAGGAGCCAGCATGTTGGTGGAAGCAAAAAGTGATGGCAGAATCCGTCCCTTGGTAGACCTCCACTTCAGCAATGATAACACCAAGGCCGATCACACAAAGATCCCAGAACAAAACACCTTACGAAATGCGCTACCTATCGGACGATTCCGCAGCAAGATAGATCTCAGCGACTGCTACCTCCAGACCAGAGTGCGTCCAGATGATGTAAAGTACAATACTATCAAGACACCCTTCGGCGGCTTGACCAGCCCGGTCATGATGCAAGAAGACATGAATGCTCCTGGACCCTGTGTGAAGACAATGCAGGACCTGTTCCATGGCGAACTCCGCAAGAACACATTGGTCTAGATTCACAATATTTTTGTCTTCAGTCACACCTTTGAAGAGCATGTAAAGGACCTAACAAGTGCCTGCAGCAAGCTGCAGAACGCCGACTATTATGCCAACCCAAAGAAAAGCGTTTTCTTTGCCACAAAGCTCGATATCCTAGGCTATATGATAGAGGATAATGGCATCTATCTTGCGCAAGAGAAAATCAGGACCACAAGGGACTGGAAACGACCAGAAAGCCAGAAAGAAATGCAGCTATTCAATCGAATGGAGAATTATATCTCACGGTTCATTCCCCATATTGCCACCCTCACAGCCCCGCCCACAGACCTGAGTGGGAACACAGAATGGCTCTGGACGGATCTGCGCGAAGAAGCCTTCGAAGCGGGCAAGCGAGCTGCAGATAAGCCCAAAGTGCGTAGACCAATCGCCTATGATAAGCCAGATATGATATGGCTTTTTACTGAAGCATCCCCAACAGGTAGAGCCGCTTGGATAGGCCAAGGACCAATCAGAGATGCATCCAGACCTGCAGCGCCGACAGCAGGAAGCTGACGGCATCACAAAGCAACTACGCTACACACCAACCCGAAACGCCCGCAATCATTGAGGCTATCATGGTATTCGCTACCCATTCGCTACACACACAATATACCGTGGTCACAGACCATGAGAGCCTCACGAAACTCATGACGCAAAAGAATCTCAATGGATGACAGCAGAGATGGCTAACGCATAGCAGTCGCTTTTATTATAAAATAGAATACGAGCCAGCAGCGAAGAATTTCCTAGCCGACTCCCTATCGAGAATGCATGATGGAACCCAAGGGCTGTTAGATATAAGCCTCAAGGACCCCACTATCAATTATGACAGTCTTGAGCTGCCGGACCCTACCCAACCCTTACAAATCAATACAAGCTATGCCTCCTCTGCCGAATTTAGCATTGAATCAGACGACAGCATGTACTAATCAGATGAAGCCCAAACCTCTCCCACCCTTCCCCGCAGTGACTCTATCAGTCTCTGCCACCCTGAATACCACATGGACGAGATTACGCGCAATGCAGTAACTCGCTCCCAGTAGCGTAAGGGCTCTGCTTGCTCGCTGGCTACATCAAGCGCAACCAGCAATGATAGCAGAATATCAATTGGAAACTGTTGGGGTGACAATAGAAAGCTCCGAACCGCTAGTGAAATGGAACGAGGACACTCTGAAATGAGCTGGATGTTATGTAGGGATGATGGCTGCGAAATACATAGAATGAAAAACAAGGTGATGGCTACTGGCCAAAGGACCTGAGAGTCCGGAAGCAAACCAGGAAGATAAAGAGAAAAGAGTAGTGTTGATTACAGGGCCTCCGGGGCCCCGAAAAATGCTGGCCCCCGGCCCAACTCCTCTCCCCGCCCCATTGAACGGCCCGGGGCGGGGCGTATTTTTTTAGGGTTCCATGCCCCTGCCAGTGGCCCCACCTGTTCCCCAGACGGGTCCCCGTTGAAACTGGTAGGGAGAAACGGGGCCCGTGGAGGGAATTAGGGGGGACTCGCCCCGCCCTGTAACGAACCCTAGCCAAGAGCAGGATAGGACTTCAACATCGAATACAGGCCTATAGGAAGGATAGTCCTTGCTCCCCAATATCCCATCCCTCTCAGAGAACCCCCCAGCCTTCCATATGAATGATACTATTCTAGCAACACGGCCCATGACCTTGCCGGCCTTGAGTCCCCTTTACAGCCAAGCAGGCTATAACTCTGATGAGGCAACCAATGCCAACCAATGCCAAGCACCCTACACTCGCGCCTTATAGATATGCTCGCCCAGCCAGTTACACAAGCCCTTAAGACCGACGCACTCTACAGCAGAGTCAAGGAAATCGTCCATAAATTGCACTACCCCATCCGCAATGGCCTTCTACTTGACTAGAACACCAATGGGTACGAAAAACAATTATATCCCGGTAGGACCTCTTGAGAAGGGGTTACACCTAGGTGATTTCAGCCACGAGACTGTCTATGAAGGCCTCGGGCATTTCTCATCCTACAAATGCTACTCCTATGCGGCTTGTTTCTTCTTGTGGCCACAAATGGGTGAGGACTCTGTGCTATACTGTCGGTCATACGCTAAGTGCCAGATTAACAACGAGTCTACTATCATATCCTAGGGAAGATCCCTTACCCTCGATGACCCCCACAAAGCGTACCAATCCCTATGCATAGACTTCGCCGGCCCCTTTAACAAGTCCGATGGCTCTACATTAATCATGGTGATTATAGACTCCTTTACCTGCTACACCCATCTGATCCCTGTCAAGGACACGGCCACCTCTGAGAAGATCTTTAAGAAACTCAACAGTACTATCCTCGACGTCCACGGGCTCCCTCTCAGCATTGTCCTCGACCAGGACTCTCGCTTTACCTCTAAGGTTTGGTCCCAAATCATGAAGTCCCTTGGTATCATAGTCTGGATGGCCACCCAATACCACCACCAAACGAATGGCCAGGTTGAGCGCTGGATCCGTAGCCTCAAACAGCTAATGAGAAATTTGTTAACCCCCGAAAGAACAACTGGTCTGCTGCTGTAACAGGTTTATTCCTGTCTAACGAAAATACAATAGGACCGGCGATAGACCTCCTAGCAGTAGTGCTAAGGGAGGCTTCAGGGGACCGGTAGGTAGAAGGATAATAGTTGAAGGACAAATTGAACTCCGGGACTCAGGGATTGCCCTTCAACCAATTGTATTCTTAGACTGAAGGTCTGTCGAAGAATGCTGTCTCCTGCTAGCCAGGAGACTCGTTTATATACAAAACCCAAGAGCGATAGCCTTCCTGCCATCAGCATCATTAACAGTAGCTGCGCACATACCGGAATCCAGTAATCCTGCAAGACCAAAGAAAAAAACCCACAAACAATGCTCAGCCTTCGCCAGTGTTACATGACCATTCCATACCCGGAATCCTAAGTAGTAACTTGCAGCAAAGTAAACTTAATATAGCATTAGGATACCATAGCCTATCTGACTCAGAGACAGTGGCTGAGCTGAAATCAAATCAAATAAACCAAATATAAATCAACTAAACACAGGAGATACTGCACTGCCCACTTTGGTGTAACGTTACTGGAACATGTACACATGTTACATTGCCTTATTCTGAAAAATCAACAATCATTCCCAAGTCTTGGCTGTTCTCAGCGCTCTTGTCGGTGTGCCATGCGAGGCGGTCGTCATCCGTGGGGAAATAGTCGTTCTCCGAGCGGCTGGAATCATATTCCTCATTGTCATAGGGTTCCCAGAAGTCCCGTGGGCAATCGTTTGCGGTACATGGTGTGGAGGAAACTTCCATGGGTTCCACGGAAGCTTTAATGTAGTGGGAGGTGATCAGGGGCGTCGGTTCTCCGGGGTGGTTAGCGTCCCAGCATTCCTGTATGAGTTCCAGGGAATGGTCGAGCTTCTCGATAGGTTCCCAGGAGTCATCCGCTGGCTCATAGCCTTTCCAGTAGTGTTCGTTACGGGGCGGGGCGGGGCGGGGCAGGTTTTCAATTTGTAACCCCACTGTTACTCCAGCCCCGGGTGAACTCTTTGCCGTTCCTCCCCGCCAGGTATGACACGGGGCACTAGCTGGGCTGTGGGGCGGGGCGGGTATTTTACTTTCCCCGCTGATTGCCTAGACGGGTCCCGGTCTTCTCGTCCCCCACTCTTGCCCCTGTGAGGGGCCCCACTTATTCCTACGAGTGATATTATCTTACTATATAAATGGCAGGTTGACATCTAAGGGGTGTTTGGCCTCTCAATTCTGATCTGAAATCACAATTTGAGATCAGAATTGGCTAGCTAAACACCCCCTGATTATTTTCTATCTCTAGTATGATGACAGCACTATTTGGATATTCCATATAGCAATCCGGCAACTATCTCAAAAGATAGGATTTGAATATAGTGCTCACATTATCATTATGATTTGGGCTTCCACTTTGAGATAAATCGTGTTTGGAAATCGCTCTCACTATATGATTGTAAGCGTATAATCTAGGTAGGTTTCTAGGTACTTCTAAGCATATGATTCCGGGTATATAACTCTAAGCGTATAGTTGTATAGTGGTGGATGCACGATTCCTATCTTCCTGAGGATATGGTCTCCGGCTTATCATTTCGTGATCTCATTCAGGGTGTATGGCTTTGGGCTTATGGCTTTGGGCATTCAGTTTTGGGCTTTTCATTCAGAGACTATTGGTTTAGGCGCCACGTCTCACATGCCTTGCAATCCATCCACCCAAATACTAGCCACTATTTAAATCTGGTCAGAGGTTGAGGCAATCACTTACCCTAAACTTGCAGATAGTTGGTTAAACTGGGCGCTCACTATGGTGTATAAAAAGCTCTGATTTTAGGTAACTCTCTTTGGCGTATGGCTTTGTGCGTATGGTTTTGGGTGTATGGCTTTGGGCGTATGGTTTGGCTTTGGGCGTATGGTTTTGGGCGTGTGGTTTTGGGCGTATAGCTTGGGGCGTATAGTTTGGACGTGTGATTTTGGGGGCACAGCCTTGCAAACGAGGGCTGGCCAACTTAGTTCAAAAGTATACACTAGCACCCAACTATTCCGGAAGGACAAAATCCTAAGAATCCATCAGGCATAGTGAGTGATCTGCGACAACAGGCTAGGCTTTGGTGTAATAAAATTCAGAACTTACTTAGATTCGAACAACACAGGGAGGTATCCGGATTATCAAGATCCGGGACAGCGGGGTGTGAGTGTATACCCATACTAAATAGAAAAATCAATGATTAGGAACATTATTATACATTCAGATGCATGCGCAACTTCTGCCACCATTTAGGCATCTTATTGAACTCCCACAATGGCTTCCCCGTCTTCTCCACATATCCATCGTGCACTGCTTGATGTGTAAAGTGGCCAACACTTCACCGATGTCCCACAAAGGAGCCAATTTAATGTTCCACTGCCTAGGAACACATGAAAATAATGGAACCTAGAGAATATATCTTAGTCACTTATTGGAATTGGATAAGATGGGCGGGAGTCTCTAGATACCACGGGTACAATCAATCTTGACTCCAAGCTCAGGAAAGCAGGCATCGCCGCCCTCAAAGTTTCTGAATACTACTATCGCACACCACCCATGGCATATGTCCTCCAGATCCTTATGGTTAGTGGTATTCGCGTTGATAACAAGTGAGCGGGAGGTCCATATTCCAAATGCCTCGTCAACCTAGTCAGCTTTCCTATTGCCAATGGTCTCATAGACTGCTGTGTATTTGGAATGCTCCCCGAGAAGAAAGTCTGAAATAGTATCTTAACGGTTTGAGTCAATGGTAAAAGCTGTTGGCCGAATTCTTTTAGTGCGTGAATTGCTGATTTCGTCTTATATGACTGGGCTGGCCCGGGTCCAAGTTCAATATTCTGCGTTCGTGATCCCATTCGTGGAACTAAGCCACAGTGCCCAATGACACAGCCTTTTGTTCTCAAAGTACCGTCTGGGTTATGTTCGCTGCTCCTGTTTCCTGCAGGAGAACTCAGGGTTGTAGCATTCTTCATACTATCACTCGCAGCCTTGTGAGTGCTATGAGCGCTTTCCATCTCGCTTGGCTTATAGGGCTTCCGCGTACCGCTTGCACCATGTCGGGTATGATCTGCCGCTATATTCTGTGACGCAACATATTGGTGTACCGCCGGTTCAACTTGGAGTAATAGCCAACCTGCCTTGCTATTCCCAGCTTTGATTAGACATGGGACGCCTTGCCTAAAGATAGTTTAGTATATAAGCATAGTCTTAGCCCAAAGGATGAATTACTCACTTGTCCTTTATTATAACAATGTCACTGGTGATCCGGTGTAATTGGAGCTGATTTTCCTCTTCGAAACGCTCCTGCATGTTGCTATCCGGCTGCAGTTTAGGTCGCGAAATGATTACGTCCAGAACGTCCAAATCGCCACATTGGTAGTATCTGACGCGTGGATGATCAGGGGTGTTCAACATATGGGAAATATTCCTTTTCATTGAATAAACCTTATCCATATCCAGCCGTAGACATGGTTCCCCCGAATCAAATACAAGCGACGAGGAGATTATTATATGCTGTAAATACAGATATGCGACCGAGTTGAAAGCTAAATACAACAATTGCTAATTTCAAGCCCATGCAGAGAGATCAGTTAAATAGCAGAGAATAACACACCTTTGGCATCCATGGTAGAATTTGCAATATCTTCACTCCCATGTTCAGAGTTGTGGAGGTGATTTGCAGCGTTTCTTCGTTCGCGCTGCCGCTTGCCCTTCTCCGCATCCCTCTTCTTCATTTTTGATAGCCCTCTCGTAGTCTTCCGCAGCCACACAAACTCGCTCAAACCAACCTTCCCTCCCGCTCAATGCAGGATAGAATAAAGTGCGGTTGGTCTCATGGTCCCCTGATGAGATACGTGTTGGATAACTTTGGTGTTCTCTCTTTTGTTAAACGGTTGCTATGAGGGATTTCCTTTGCAAGGTTTACGACAAATTGTATTGTTTCCTTGGTTATACGGATATGCGACTCATACAGGGGTATGAGTCGGGCGGCAAAAGGTTGTGCTAGGATTTCCTTCTATATAAAGGGAGCTTCGCCCCTTGTTTTCTTCCACGCTCCACGCCCTCCACACCTCCAGTGATGGAAATCACAACTCCTCGTCGTTCAGTTCACGATCCCCCCTCCCCCCCTATCTCCTCTCACCTTTCAGGCTACGCGTCCCTGTTGTCCCTTCTCCACTATGGAAGACCTTCCCCCCCTCCCCGCCTCGAGTGCCTCGTCGAGAGCCTCCTCGAGGCAGTCCTCTGCCCCAGACCTCTCAGGAACCCACCTCTACATCCGTGACTTTGTTCGCGAGACCCGCCAACGTCTTAACCTTTCTTCTATTCAACTCCGGATCCTTGACGACAGCCAGCTCTCCGGCCTCTCGGACGGTGAAACGATCCTTGTCCCCCTTACCTGCTCTGCTCTCAACGCCCTCGCGTCTATGACCCCTCAGCTGGCCACCATAACAACCCAATTAGGCACCATCCAGTCAATAGTGGCAACCCTCCCCACCAACTCGGCTCTAGACAGCAAACTCTCCCCCATCAACGCCTCCCTACGTGACCTGTCACAAAGAGTGTCAGCTGCCCCCCCCCCTCCTGCCCAGGCCCCTACTCGGGCTCCAGTTCCGCCAGCCCGTGTCACCACACGACCCACACCCCTTCCAAAACAGTCCGGGGCAAAGGCCCGCGCTCCCCCCCCGGACAAGCCTCCCACTTCCTCCTTCGACCCTGACATCCCCCGGTATGACCCGGGTAGATGCGCCTTTTACGGTAACCCTTGTGCCTACACGGACAAGTTCCCGGATTCTTGGGAAGCAAACGCATTCCATGAGGGAAAGTACCCCGACCTCACAACCTTCATCTCAGGCCACCTCGCCCCTGACTGCCCCAAGCCCCAAGCCTCCTATGTCCAGGCCGCCACCAAAGGGACCTCGAAGGGCAAGAAGAATAAGAGCTCCCTCACAGCCGCCAAAGTCGCGTCAGCCAGTAACCTCGCCCCTGTAACTCAGGCACCAAGGTCACTCCCTACGGCCGAGAGGAGATTCTACGCTCCGCGTTCTTCCCCCTCCGAACACCCACAGGCGCCCCTGATTGCTGCCACCTTTCCCAACATTGCCACCTGCGTCCTGAGAGATGCGAACTGTATCCTTCCCCTCCCTGTCAGCACCAAGGTCAACGACCGAGGTTCAGTCACCCTTCTTGTCAGCGATCCTGCCACCCCCGCCGCAGCCTTTGCACCATATTTCGACGCCCTTTCCTGCCAACTCAATAAGTCGTTCCCCGTGGGTGATTCTGCCTGGTTGCCCTTCCGCCTCGCCCCTAATGAAGCTCAGCTCGCCATCCACTCCCTTCTGCTCACCTTCCTCCCGGAGGACCCTGAGGAACTCTTCCCGTGCCTCGCGGAGTCAATCCTCACCTTCCAAAACATTCGCATCCTTGCCCACAGATACCTCAACCCCGACACACGATCCAGGGAGGGCAAGACTGCCACCTCCGTCATAGTCTCTGTCCACCCCGGAGACGTTCTCACGATGGGCTCCTCGATCAGACCCTGCTCCCGATCGCGCACCATTGAACGCGCCTACTCTTCCAACCAGTACACGCAGTGCAACAACTGCTGGGGTTTCGGCCACGTCGCCCCCAGGTGCCCCTCAGCCGATCCCGTTTGCCGCATCTGCTCCCTCAACCACACCCGCGCAATGCACCGGTGTCCTAACCCCACCTGCCCTCGAGGTGGCAATGCTAAGGCTGTTCCTGGCTGTTGCTCTTCCTCGCCTTCCCCCTGCGTTAACTGCGGGGCGGACCATACTGCCACCAATAGGGATTGCGAAAGCCGCCCGTCACCGCCCCCTCTCAGGCGTTCAACCGTTGCCACCGAAGTCGTTCCTCCGCCGTCAACTGGCGACGAGATGGACACGGCAACTGTCGACAGAGACGTCTCGCCCCCCACTTCACCCACCCGCTCCCTCCAGTCGGCGTTCGAGATGCCTACTCCAAGGGCCAGAAGGAAAACGATACTTCCGGCCCCTGTGAGGCCTGCACCAGGCGTCTGACAGCTCCCCCCGTGGAGCCTCAGAGCCCTTCACCCATGAGCAGAAGCAACTCGGGCCTGGCCCGCTAATGCTGTACGACCAATCCTCATGGGGAGGTGAGCAGGCCTCGCCCTCTCCTCCGAAGCCCTTCACACTCGTTCCACACAACTGCCTCGGGAGCTGGGATGTGTTCCTTTCTCTGTTTGGGTCGTTCACGCAACTGGCCTACCCTCCATCCATTGTCGCCCTCCAAGACCCGACGCTCTACAGGGGCAAACTCCCCTCGTTTAATTTGTTTACTGTGTTTTCCCCTTCATGACCGGTGGCTGTAAGCCCCAGGTCGACTGTTATGTTTATAGTTCCTTTGTGGCTTCGGTTTCCCTCCTGCCTCGCCTTTTCGGAAGGGGCGATGTTATGGCTTTGGACCTCTTCACCCCTGACCGCTTTTTCAACCCCTCCACCACTGGTTTCACGATAATCAACTCTTATAGCACCAAAGGCCGCTCGAACAAAACTCCCTCTGTTTCACCGGACATTATTTTCCCCTCCAGCCCCCTTCACACCCTCACGCTGGGTGAACTGAATATCCATCACCCCAAGGCTGACCCCCTCAGGGCCTTCAAGGAGGACGAGATTGCCACCTCGACCCCCTACTTTGATAGGGCCACAGACATAGGTTTCTCCCTCCTGAACCCCCCGGGTGTGTTTACTCGGTTCTCTATGTCACTCATTGGGCGCCCCGGAGTCCGGGACCTCGCCTTCGCCTGCCCTCTTCGCGCACCGTATTTCACAGAGTGGTCCAACCCCCTTCCCTCTACCGGGTCTGACCATATCCCAATCCTCCTCCGCTTTGAGGCCCCCTTGTTTAGAGCCCCTCCCCCAACCCCAAATTGGGCCCTGACTGACTGGGCCTCCTTGGAATCCTCCCTGTAAGCTATGACTATCTTGCCCCCTCCCCGCCTCCCTATCACGCGCTCCCTAGCCATCTGGTTCAGCACCAACCTAGCCAGAGTTACGTCCCAATTCGCGCAGCACACCCCTCTGAAGAGGGTGACCTATCGATCCAAGCCTTGGTGATCTGAGCTCTTGTAGATGCTTAGAAAAGCCTACGTCTCCGCTCTCCGCTCCTGGGAACGTGATCTTTTCGATGCCACCCTCCCCGCCTCTGCAAGGGTGGCAAGCTGCGCCTATTTCAAGGCCCTCAAGAAGGCAAAAAGGGATTACTGGTCCTCCTTCCTAGCCACTGCAACCCCCCAGACTGTGTGGACGGCCAAGAAACTAGCCGTCGGCCGTCCTCCGCCCCGCTTCGCGGAGCTCCCGGGTGCCTCCACTCCGCCGCAACTCAACCAGGCCCTCCTCGATCACTTTTTCCCCAGTTAACCAGCCAGGTTTCTCGACACCATCCTGCTCCCGTTCAGGGAATGCCTCCCCTTGTCGCTGGACAAGGTCGGCAGGGCCCTTGCCCGCTTCTCCCCAACGTCGGCCCCCGGGCCTGACATGACCCCCAACTCGGTATGGAAAAGGGTGCACCGTGTGGCCCCTCACCAGATCCACGACCTGCTCGCCCCTTTGGTGACTTAAAGGTCCCACCCCCTCACCCTCAAGAGAGCCGCTGGGATCGTGCTAGCTAAGCCCGGGAAGCCCTCTTACGACTCCCCCTCATCCTTCCACGTTATAGTGCTACTCCAGACCTTTTCACAAATCCTAGAGAGGATAATGAACTCTAGACTCTCCAGTGTGGCCCGTGCAACCGGCCTCCTCAACCTGCACCAATGCGGCTCGCTGGCTGGTGTCTCGGCGTCAGACGCGGTCACTACCCTCATCCACGAGGTGGAGACCCTACAGATGGCTGGAAGGAAGGTCTCCACGCTCTTTCTCGACATAAAGGGGGGATTCGACAAAGTAAACCCCTCCACCCTCTGCGGCATTCGCAGAGCCAAGGGGGTCAACCTGTAGCTTGTGTCTTGGACCAGGTCATTTCTCTCCGGCAGGTCATGCCGGCTCCTGTACCAAGGATCCCCCAGAGTGTTCGCCCCTGGTTAGGTGGACACCCCCCAGGGGTCCCCAGTCTCTCCACTCTTGTTTGTTATCTACGTTTCCCGCCTCCATCACGAGATCCCCCATGGTCTCTCCCTCTCCTATGTGGATGACTTCGGTCTAACCGCCTCCTCTGCGTCCTATCGGCGCAACATCCAGATACTACAGAAGCAGTATGCCAGGCTGAAGACCAGGGGGTCCAGACTAGGAGTTGGCTTCTCGGTTCCCAAAACTGAGCTCATCCTCTGGCGTACGAACAGAGACAGAGACCCCATCTCCAATACTCCGGTCCAACTTGACGGGTCGGTCTTCACACCAAGTGTTCCCAATGGGCCACGCCGATGGTAGGCCGGCCTATAGGCCGTAGGCAGGGCTAAGGCAGGCCACTCCGGAAGACAGCCTAGGCCCATATAGGCCGAATTCGATTGGCCTACGAAAGCCTATCAGGCCTGATAGGCGCCTATAGGCTGGGAGATTAGCGTTGAGAACAGATTGCGTTAAGGGAATTCAACCCCCCAATCCGCCACCCCTCTTTCGAGTTTATCGCCTGTGATTGTTTTTCCTCCTTTACCTTTGGCTATTATGATACTTCTTAATTAATCACAAAACCAGTTAATTAATTCACTACCTCTAGTATTTTTTTGTATTTTTTTTGCTAATAAGCGAAACTGTTACTTTATTTTTACTCATATTCCGTAATTGGGAAACATTTACCATGAAGTTTGCTGTTGACACAGAGCAGCCGCTGTAACAAACACATTCCCGACAGTGTTTCGTTAAACGGGGAACGACTAATCGTAGTGCACATCGTGATCGTTGACTATCGTCATAGTCTCGTTGGAGGAAGTCTTATCATCATAAGACCGGAAGGTACAAAGTCCAATCGCTAGAGGACTAGGTGCTTGCGTTCAAGCATGAAAGGTTTGCGTAAGAAGTAGAATAGTAGAGCGGTATATTTTGCACCACGGGAAGGTCGCTGTCAAAGGGCTTGGCCCGTGCTCCAGTGTCCAAGTGTTGTATTACTTAGATGGTTGCGTGAAGATCCTATCTCTTCGTCGGAACCAAGTTCCTTTTATAGGCATCTTCTCACAACCCTAACCCAGGTGACGCGTCACCTTACATAGCATAGCCCCATGACTAATAATTAGTCATGGTGCGAAATCCATCAGCTGATTCTTACCAATCAACTGCGCACCTTCTCTTTCCTCGATCCAAACCCATAAACTCGATCATGCGCTCAAATGAGTCGCCTGAGTAAAACCCATGACTTGCAAGTGCGCAGTCATGTGCGAAATCATTACATCATATGACGTCACGATCGTGACGTCATGAAACCATTAACCAATCATAATCAACCGATGACTCGCAAGTGCGCAGTCATGTGAAAGCTATGAGTCAAATGACGTCATAGTGTGAAACATAAACAGGGGATGACTAATAACTGATTAGTCATGTAAAAACAAATTGGCTAAGTCAGAATTTGTGACAGCCGCTCACTATGAGTGGGTCGGCCGAAGCTGTATAGGCCGGCCTAGGATATATAGGCCAGGCCGGCCTATCATGCAGCCGGGAAAAAGCCTATATGGCCTATAGGTGGGCCCGGCCAGGCCAGGCTCAGGCTTAACCAGGCCTGCAGGCTCGGGCCAGGCTAGCCCTGAGAGAATTTCGACAGGCCGGGCCCGGCTTTACCGAAGCCTGGCCGGCCTGGCCCATTGGGAACACTCTTCACACCCAAGAGTGAGGTCAGGTGGGTAGGCTACTGGTTCTCCCCCTCGATCTCCACTACCCCCCATTTTGTCAAAAGGCTGGCCAAGGCCCAGGCGGCCTTTGTGGCTGTCAAGCGGCTCTCCCCTCCGGGGGTCGGCCTCCCGCCCTTCTTCTGCCATGGACTGGCCTCCTCCCGCCTCTTCCCCATCCTCAGCTATCGCGCGGACGTCTTCATACCCACCGTCCACATGATTAGGAAGCTCTCCATGTGCTGGCACAAGGTCCAGAGATGGACAACTAATTGCTTCATATCTACCCCCACGGATATCCTGGCCATTGAGGCCTGCCTCCCACCACTCGAGCTTCGCCTCACGTACAAGCGACACCTGGCAAACCTTAGGATTATGTGCTCCTCCCCGGAAATCAATCCTCCGACCGCTAGACTCCCACCCTCCGTGCAAACTCCCTCCCTTCACCGCCACTCACCAGACCACAGGGTCCTGAGCGCGAGGAACGCGGGCAGCCGCCTCCCCCTCCTGTGGCTCCAGGCAAGACCTGCCTCTAAGAAGAGTGCCCACCTCTCCCTCTACGCCCTCCCACACTCCATGATGTTTCTCCTGGGCCCTGACGGGCTCGGTCCCCTTACCGTCACCACCCAGCACCTGCTAATCGACCACTACCCCGAGCCCCCCCCGGGCCGCTCCTACCCCCACCTGAAGCTCCAGTGCAGGAGTCTCCTCATGAAAGAATGGGAAGAGGCCACACCAGACCCGGCCAGATACCCGTACCGCCCCTCGCTCAAGCCTCACTCCTTCATGGGCCTAGACAACTTTTCCACCGGCCGCCTCCATCAGATGAGATCTGGGAAGAGCGACCTCCGCGCCCACCCCTCCTGGGACAGGGATGTCCCCATCACCTGCCCCAAGGGCCAGGCTGCCCCTGAGACATTCGAGCACGCCATCCTTCACTGCTCAGCCAAGGAACCTAGCAGGACTCGCCACCTTCAGGGAGTTCTTGACATTGGTCCCAACGCCCGCTTCTGGTCCTCGGCCACCCTACTGGGCCCCCTCATCGCTTCATTAAGTCTACGGCTACAGCCTTCCCCCCGTGTCTGTTCTCACGCCCGACGTCCCCTGCTTCCTCTATTTCTTGCCCCTCTTCTAATGTAGTTTCCTTTGATTACTTTATGTCGTCTCAGGAAGGCTAGGTTTAACTTTTTTCTTGTTTTTCATGCTCTCCGCTGGTGAAGGGAGGGTTTCCTTTGATGTACTTGCTTGAATTTAGCGCCCGTATGTGGGCCTGGGACCGGTGCGGACCCCAGATGACGTGTTTTGGTGCCTGATGTTTCCTTTGTTTGTTTGTTTTGGATTTTGGGTTTTGTTTTCGCCATACCTAGCGCTCCATGCGATTTCTTGTACCTTAACAACGAATATATGATATAAAAAAAATAAAAACTAAAAATAAAAACTAAAAAAAAAGCCCCTTATTTGCTTCCATCTTTCTCGTCCGCTCCACCTCCTGCTATTGAAATATCAACACCATGGGAAATCATCCTGAAAGTGTCCCGCCCCTCTGATCTGCCCCGCCCGTGGCAACTGCTTCGGGGTTTATCACGCCTTCATCTCCTTCCTCTCTCTGGGGCCTTTGGCCTCGTTAAGGATTCTTTTCTGGTTCCGTTCTGGCTTCGTTGAGCACGCTCGTGTTGACGTTCCTACCCTTTACCCCGCACTTCGCGACTCGTCTCGCTTAGCGATTTGCATTGTCGGCAACCCTCCTTCCTCCGTCAACACACGGTAGCTAGTTTCGCACTATCGGTGAAGTAGTTGCCCTGGTGGCCCTGCTCTCTGGTATTCCACTCTCTCCTGAGTTGCAGGATCGGTACGGTCGGCATTCGAAAAAGATTGACCCGTCTCCGTCCTCCCTGTTCGTACTTCTCGGTAGTTTGGCGAGCCCTCCCTCTCCCGCTTCCCCCGCGTCAGGTCCGCTTGCACCGTACTGCTACATCCCTCCTTAGCTGGCACCTTATCTGCCTCCTCGGCTGGCGCCCTACTACCCCTCACGATAAGCTGGCACCTCCACTGCTGAGTGGCTCTCCTCGCTAGGTGGCTCCCCTCGCCCTCCTCATCCGCTCCAGCGATTTACTCTACTGTCGCAAACCTCGCATTAGGTTACGCTGTGTCATGGTATAGCACTCCCTCCTTGGCGCATGCTAAAGTGCCAAGCGTCGCCGATATTCCGGGCAGCCCGCCCGTGACAACGGCTGCCCCGTAGCCGAATAGGTAGGGGACATACTGTTAGGCATCCGGCAATAGTAGTTTGATTTCTCCTCTGCGTCGGCAGTTGGTGCCGTATGAATCTTTTCTTTTGTTTTGGGGGGCCCGCCGAAGGGTTTGTGTCTTTCCCTGGTTTCTTTTCTATACTTGTCTTTCCTTACGTGTCTTCAGGAAGGTATTGCTCCATCTGACTTTCCTCTTAGGGGCTATGAGGGGGGAGGATGGGCTCTGGATTGGAGGGGTTTGATTTTTCCCATAAGGGGGTGAAGTGGGTTGTTGGATTGTTTACAGGTTTTATTTCGGTCATAGCTAGCACTCGACACTGTTTCTTGTACCTTAATCAACGAATACATGATGATAAAAAAGAAAAAAGAAAAAAGAAAAAAAAAAGGTCCCTTATTTCCTTGATGCTTTACGCTACCTGGTATTTCTTTCCCGACTCCTGTGCTTCAGAATATAATGTCTTCCATTCTGATATCCAAGACCCACGCCAAGAACCCACGAACCCTGACCCTGATCTGCCGTTACGCGATCAGCCTTGAACTGAGATTATCATCTCGGAACCCTCAGGCTAAACGAGTGTTATCGTTTAGTACCCTCCTGTCGTTGTGTGCCTTGGACTACCGTCCAGTGCCAAGACTCTGTTACAGTTTGTATCGAGCCACAATAAAGGTATCCAAATGTGCTCGAGTGGATGGCGGGTAAGGAGAGACTTGGGCGGAGAGGAACTCGGGCAAGGAGGAACCTGGGTTCAAGAGGGCCCAGCGCGGGACATAGATTCAGAGGGCGGCAGAGCCAATGGTTTCTGTGTCTATGGGAGGAAAGGGGAAACAGAAACAATATAGGGGAAGACAACTCACGCTATGACCTGACAAAGTCAACTAACTAGAGCCAATGCAACTAGCCTTTGCACTAGTGCGTATTATCTACGACACCATTACCAGTGTATTATTTTGGGCCTATGATTTTTCTGAGCGTATGATTTTGTGTGCGTATGATTTGTATGCGTATGATCTTTCCGTTGTGTATGATTCTTTCTGAGCGCATAATTTTTGTGTGTATGATTTTTCTGTGCATATGATTTTCATGACAATGCTCCTGTTCCTGTAGCTTATGGTAAGAACTCGAACAAATGGACAATGTATGCAGACTTCTTGAATTTCCGCATCTGAAAACATAGAATCCTTCTACTCACTCTTACATTTACTTGGGGTGTGCACGTCTGATCGGGCGGACGAGGGTCAGAAAATGGACCCCGTCCGCCTGATCCCGCATGCAGTCCCCCCATTATATGGGGCATTTTCGAATCAATCCATGGCGGCTCGTCATTTCCTACAGTATACATTGCTGCCTTGACACCTTCTCGGCATGTCTTGGCCACTAGGATAACTTAGGGGATAGTGAAAATGCCTTCTCAATTACTCTGTCAAATTCTATGATTTTATAATTATTTTACACGAAAATTAAGTTAGTGGAAACGGGATCTTTTCTTATCTTGCCCCCCCAGTTCCAGCAGGCTTCCTGAGTGGAACTCGAATCGTGCTATTAGTTCCTACCTGGTCTCTTCCACAGGTTACACGTATAACCGGTAGTGAATCAGTGGTTCCCGATAGAGCCTGCTCCTCCGCCCAATCCTCTTCCAGGCGGCCCCTTGAGCCTGCTATGCAGCCGGAATATTCATCACTGTGTTGGTCGACATGTTCAAGATCGCTCAGTCCTTCACCGGGAATCTCCGCCTCACCCTCTTGTAAGCCTTCCTCCTTATCAGTGTCGGATGCAACATACATCTTGACTGTACTATCCCGGATTATTTCTTCAGGATCTGATACCACGGAGCCTTCCAAGTGATCTACACCTTGGTTTCCCGGTGGTGTAGGCCGTGCATATTGAGATTCAACCGGTCCACGCTCAGCTAGTATAGCCTTTGGCTCTCTTCCAAATGCTCGCCTGCCATCCTGATCAACGAAAGACCATTCGGTGTCCTTTTTGTATCATTCGTCATCATCGGAGATACAGCCATTATCGTTCTCTATACTATCTTCCGTCCTATCAGCCCAATAACGATAATCCTCCACAGCCGCCATTTCTGCGAGTTTTTCTGCCTCCAGTTCACTATCGTGACCTGCTAGCTCTCTTCGTAATTCTTGATTCTGGTCAGATTTCACCAGCATTGAAGATCGAATTGTACTGCTTTTGCGTTATGAGCGCCGATAGGGCATCACATCTCTTGCCATGCTAAACACCCGCTCTACTCCAACACTACCCCCTTGAACGGCGAGAATATCCCTAGCCATCCAAGCCGAATTTGGGAATCTTGCCGCATTAACCTTCCACCACTCCAGTATATTTCCCACGTAAAAAATCCCGGCTGGGCAGGCCTCACAGGTGTGATCCGTAGCCTCAGCGTCCGGTTCGGGAGGGTCAATCTCAGAATCGCTTTCAAGCTGCGCTAGTGCCTCACTCAGGATAACTGCTCTATGTCTCGAAGAGTAAAGGTGTTTGGATCGACTGTTCAGACCACTCCGTGGAATTGACATGTCAGGTGCCTGATTATTTATTGGTGCATAGTTCAGATCATAATACGCTATGAACTGCTTTTTATATGACTTCTTATACTCAGTCTCCCGACTGGCATCAAGATCGCATCCTTGAAAAAGGTTGAGTTTGCCATAGAGATGTAGGCAAGTTACAATGCCGAACAGAAGACCTCTTGGACTTGCCGTTTTGCCATAGTAAGAGGCGGCCTTCAATTCAGCTTTCACTAGGCCCTCACAAATAACAACCTTCCATTGCGTCCCCTTCCGTTCTGACTTGGAAATTTGCATTTCCAAATGATCAAAGATATCTTAATACACTTGAAACACTTGAGGAATGGTGATGCCACATGTTTTTGACATGCACAAAGTCCAAAATCTTATCGGTTGAAGTACCTCCAAGATGTATTCAATCTGCCTCCACTCTTCCGGGGCTGACCAGGGAGGCGCAAACTCGGCACTGGTTTGTAACCAGTCCTTGGTGAATTCCCGTCGCCGTACAGATCTCTCCAACATATTGAGGGTTCAGTTCCACCTTGTTTAGAGATGATAAAGTAGTGTAGTAGGGATCTTAACCCGGTTATTCTGTATCTCGATGAAGTGTTGACGCCATTGAGGTGAAGCACCAACCGTAATACTCATTTTCCGATGCTATAAACCATTATTAGCATTATCTCTGACTAAAGGTATCTTAGGTGAGAACAATGGAGAAAACACTGGGTTCTAATTTCAAATTGGCACGGATTCAATTTGGAATAATAAATTTGTACATATACTCTTGTACGTATAAATTTGTATGTATGAATATGTGTGTATATATTTGTAATATAGGTGCTAGGTATAAGATCTTAGACACATTACCTTTTCTACTGTTTTGTGAAAGCCGTTATCCAATCTCATAAACTTCTGGATATAGCTCGCCTTTAAGCCCCACGGCATATGACCATCCCCCGATTTGATCTTGATCGAACTCAGAAATGGCCCGTGGATAAGCTGAACAACATGGGCCATCCATGGAATATGATTTTCTAATTGACTCTATTCAACCGATAGTAAACTCCAAGGATTGTTTAAGGCTTCAGTCAGTGTTCTGTTATTGCTGGCACTATCGGTAGTGAAAGCCAGAATTCTATCCTGAATCCCGTATCTGGCCACAACGTGATTAATTATCCCAGCCGTATTAGCCCCCGTATGAGAACCCCATATTTCCTCGAACCCAATCAGCACCTCCTCCCTCTGGCAGCTCTCCAAGATCCAATAAGCCACAATCGCTAAAAAAGGAAGTTTGTTCGGTGAAGTCCATGTATCAGCAGCCAGAGAAATCTTTCCTGCAGCGCGTATACATGTTCGAATATCATCCACCCCAGACTTTCCCAGCCGTTTCAAATGCCATGTTAATGTCGTTGGGCTGTGGATTTCGACTCCCGGACGAATGTACGTGAAGACACGACGAAAGGCAATGTTGTTTGAGCAATGAAATGCGAGATTCGTTGCTAAAAACGCTTTTAGACAATATTCTTCGCAATCATGCTGCTTGAATCCTGCTGGTATGGCCAGATCGATAATCCTACGCCTATTTCCAGTTTTAGTCTCTTTTTGCAATAGTGTAAGAAAGTCTATACCAAGGGGGCTTCCAGCGGGCCCATCATATCCGTTAATCTTTCTCGATTTCAGACAAGCAGAGGACCTATTATGGTCATGCATCAAGCTAGTCTCTGTGCCACTTGGGTGAGCTCGGACCTTTCGGCACATAATTCACATTAATCGTGGCGTGCCAATAGCACTCCCTAAACCGTCGGCATATTGTTGAATGTATTTCCACACCTCTGTGCCTCGAAGATCCGAGTTCCACCGTATCTTTTTCTTTCCAGTATATTTCGCAGTATAGGCTATATACCCTGGTGTGCCTTGCCACCACTCCATCCAACTCTCATGATATTCCTCTGTATAGAGATAAAAGTTCCAAATATCTCAAATGTAACTATATCGCTTGTTGAAAAAGTCACTGCGAGCGGATGAAGCAGATTCCGGGCGTAATCTTGGTTTCCAGGGGGCAGCGCTAGCGAATGGGAGCGCAAGGGTGATGTGGAACTTGAAAGAGGTGCGCCGGCTACACCAGTCAGAGGTCTTGGGGTTGGTATTACCGGGCCTTCCCTCCCATATGGGCTGGATTCTAGCGAGAATTGGGATAATGATGGAGAGTATTCGCATGCAGGGGTTTCGTGAAACCGTAAAGAACAGGTACCGCTTCTTCCCCTGGAGGTGTAGAGCCCCCGTTGGCAGCCCATCGTGGAAGATTCTGGTTGGGAAGACATTAAGTTGAGATGGTTCTCGCTATCCGTGTAGAGTAACAGATCCCCTTGGATCCCAAATGATATTTATATAAAAGTACACCTGTGGTAGGCATATGAATGAAGGTTATTAGTTGGCCCAGCTATGCTAAGTATCCAAGCTGGCTTCCATTTTGTGATCCATTTCATTGCTCGCATAATTTTTGAGTCTATCAATTGAGTATACGAACATGCATGCGTAGGAACCATTGCGCGTATGAATCTGTGTGCGTATGAATTTTGTGCGTATGAATTTTCTGCGTATGGCGGTGTATGGTTGCATGTGAATTACTTTTTGAAAATAGCCGCACTCTAGGATTAGGCTCGGTAGCAGCTACATGAATTGGTATTCACCGCTGTGCTTTGGGCATAGCCTTAGTCGAAATCCAGTAGGGGTTGATATACCCTGTTCAATCGTAATCTGAGGTAACCAAATTTGATCTGTTACCTGAGTTGACAAGTTCGAATTGAAGACTCTCATACAGCGTATTCACTCCTACATGGCAACCAAATCTTGAATCAAACCTGCAAGTACGGGGTCTCTCCAAGCTGTCACAACTAGTGAAAGCAAACCCAAGGTGAGGATCTAATACTTGAATACCATGCAGTGCCTTTCCGAGTGATTAAAGCTGATTCCTGATTATAACCCTTATATATAGGTTGGTAATTATACTATGTAATTATCCTCCACTTAGATACTCACAAGAAGCTCATATCATAACCATCTTGTTGCTACTGCCGTCTACCTTTGCCGCCTTTCCTTTATTTACACCTAAGGCGATGACAACGGCCCCAATCGAGGCAGCTCGAATGGATGAGTTTTATACCTGGACATTTGGCCTTGATGAAATAATCGACCTTTTTCCCATTTCTTTTGCCAGAATGAAGGTGGAGTTTTGTTTCTGTACGATGTTACTGGATCCCACCTGCTGCAGGTGTGCAGCCAACTAGAACTATGAAAGCTGATAGTGAGTGATAGACAAACCTTGGGCCAATAGCCGGTCACCACTGATAGGACAACGGTCCCAATTGGAGATGTGTGGATTCGAGTGGGCAAATGGTGGGGGGAAGGCTGTCAAATTGGTACGAGGTGGACGGATTGCGGGAATGTTGGAACCTAGAACAAGGGAATCCCGCGGTATCATCCAGGCGCTTGGGTTAGCGTATGAGATTAAGGATCGAGTCTCAAGCTTGGAAATATTTCAGCAGTGTGACTCAGGCAGGCGTGTGGGAAAAGGCAAAATAACTTCGGGCTTAGTTCCAGACTCAGACAGTTAACAATAACTTCATCTGACTTCTGAATTTCCATTATTTATACGCTCTTCAAGTATATTCTATCAGGCCTTGCTTGAGTTGACTTAATGTATAAGTAGCTGGTTGCGATAAAATGATTTTTTAGTTTTTCCCGAATTCAAAACCTTTTGGTCTTACTATAAAAGCACGATGTTTCTACATCCCTACATATTCATCCTTCATTAGAATCATGAGCACGATCAGGAAAAATATTGTGATTGCATCGACTGCACCGCGTAATACCGAGCCCGGTATCGTTCCACTTCCTCGGCTTGGCGCAGTGGCCAATGCTCGAGTTGACCATAGCTTCTTTGAAGCGAAGGGCTTTCCCCAGAGTTCTCTGGCAAACTAGGGCGACCTGGAACCAATCTTGTTTTAACATGCTGTCACAAATCGTGACTAAGCAAGGCAGATTTCACATGACTCATACTTATGAGTCATAAGGTATGTTGGATTTCACACTATGACGTTACTTGACTCATAGTTCTCACATGACTATGCACTTGCGA